>JAAUYH010152463.1_pt1 | contig 10209 bp, 4 predicted proteins | sample 7278061 | NCBI WGS metagenome assembly JAAUYH01 (sample SAMN14350203, study PRJNA611818) | marine sediment metagenome | isolation source: surface marine sediment (0.6m) | place: French Polynesia: Moorea | collected 2018-08 | reverse complement strand
TCTAAACTGACAAAATAGGTTCAAACCCCCATTCCTTCGTTATGTGCGGAGGACGTGCTGATCGCCTGAAATCAAGATTATGCAAGGGCTCCAAATTTCCGGACAGGTCTACTGGGCTGTGCCGCTTTAAGTTGGAGCCCTAGGTATCTATACAGGCGACTAAAATGTCTAAAATGTAAAGCGAAGTTGACCTGACACAGTCTGATTTGCCGAGTCGCCATTATCAGTCACATCGTCAATCACGGTACTATAGCGATACCCCAAACTTGCCTCGACATTGGGTGAAATTTGGGCTCCACAGCGAGCTTGATAGGTATTGCCGAGTGATGCGCCACCTTCCAGGAGCTGATGTCCTAAACCTATAGACAGACGACATTGAAGGAAATCAGTAACGACCCCTTCCCAGCCAACTTCACCGCCAAATAATAAGAAATCCGATGGAGCGAAGTAGCCATTTTCCGGGTCATTGGCATAGAACAAGCCGTACACGTTAGCGGCGACAAAGAAATCACCGAGTTGACGTTCTAGGTTGACGAAGAACTCTTGCTCAGTATTCCCATCGTTATAGCTGCCAAAACGATAGGAAGCGAATAAACCGGTAGCTCGGTCAATCTGCCAGTACAGCTCGGGGCCAACCCGCAGCGCCCGGATGTCATTTTCTAGGGTTTCGACATTGAATCGATAAGGCCCATATTCTAAACGCCCTGTCAGGTAAACATTGGGAGCAAGCGGCGCATTGACCTCAGCGTTAAAGTTGGGGACAGCGGCTAGACGATCGAATAGATCAACCCCAGCGGCGCCTCTGAGACTTACCTTGCCAATGTTCCCTTCTACACCAATCTGAATAGGAATATTGGTCAGAGACTGAAACCCGTCTTGATGGAACCGATGCAGGCCTGCGCTGACAGATTGCACGGTGTCGCTGTCAGCAATGCGGAAGCGAGTGGTCTGCCGAACTAGAAAATCACTCCGGCCTGAATCGTTGGAATCATTGTAGAAATCGACAGTCACCTCCACTGATCGCATCTCATTTAGGAAGTGTAGCGCCTGGGGATGCTGTCTATCGAGCAGGGGTTGAATGACATCAACCGCCCGGCGGACCCGCTGCTGAGAATAATAAACCTGCGCCAATCCGAGAAGGAGTTCTGGAGAATCGGGCTGTTGTTCCAGTGCGTTCTCATACAGAGCAATGGCTTGTTCAGAATCTCCCAAATGATGAGTGACCTTAGCTTTTCCATGTAAAGCGTCGACAGAATCTGGATGCTGTTCTAGAATTTCCTCAAACAGTTCTAGGGCTTGCTCCGGAGAAAACCAACTTGTCGCCCTAGCCCGCCCTAAGTAAGCCTGCAGATTGTCGGGATCTTGCTCCAAAATAGTTTCGTAGAGCATAATCGCTTCACGGGCGTCTCCTTGTCCATTTAAGCTGTTAGCTTTTCCTAACAAAGCCTCTAGGTTATCGGGATCTTGCTCTAAAATTTCGTCATAAGCGGAAATTGCGTCATCGTAGCGTTCTGATAAACTCAGCGCTTGAGCTTTGCCCAACTGGGCCTGCCAATGATTTGGATCTTGCAACAGGATAGCGTCGTAATCTGAGAGTGCATCATTAAATTGGCCAGTCCAGCTCAACAGCTTAGCTCTGTCCAAAAGCACTTCAGGGTTATCCGGATTGATTAGGAGAAGAGCGTCATACACTTCAATGGCGCTTTCACGTTCTCCTTGCCAACTTAAGAATTCGGCTCGCCCAAGTTGAGCCTGTAAATTCCCAGGATCTTGACTCAAGATGGCGTCATAAAGCGCAAAAGCTTGTGGGTAATCACCTTGCATACCGTAGGCTTTTGCTAACTGAAGCAACAGGTCTACATCGTGGGGGGCTTCAGCCGTCAATTCCTGGAGGAGGCGAGCGCTATTCCCATAATCTTGGTTAGCGGCATAGGCGGCGGCCAATTCTTCTTGGATTTGGCGATTACTCGGATTCTGATACAGCAGAATCTCGTAAATCGAGATCGCCGCGGCCAGTTCACCCTGCCTCCATAACTCCCTTGCCTGTTCGAGCTGAGCATTGAGAGACGAAACTTCAGCAATCAAGGGAGACGCTGATATAGATCGAGAAAATATGGATTCACTTACCGTAAGTGAATTGTTAAATTGAGGAAATTCATCCAATTTATGCGACTGCTTGAGTTTCTCAATTTGATCCGGCGAGGGGGACAGATCGACAACCCATGATGCTTCTGGTTTACTCCGTGGAGTTGGACCGAGTGACGCCTTTGTCCGCTGAGTTGGCGACAAGGCGCTCTCAGTCATCGGTAAGATTGCTGGGCCAGACTGAGGGATTTCAGCGGCTTGGACTTGACTCAGAACCGATCCAAAAGCTGTAGCGAAGAGAATGGTCGAACTGAGTAAGTAGCGATCTAGAGTGAGACGGGAAAGGTTCATGAGTATTTTTACGAGAATTTGGGCGGGTTTGGGCGGATCCCTCCTTGTCACCGGACGAGACAGGATGATCCCGACTGAGCCTTGAGGTGAATGGCAAGTTCTAACGTAATTCCGGGCTGATGCGCGAGACGTTGACTATCCACGCCAGTAGAATCGCTTCTTCATCACCAGTTCTGAGCATTGGTTGAAGGGTTTCCAGGGCTTTGTCGGTTTCTTGCTTAGCCAGATAGGCGCGAGCGAGTCCCAGGCGGCTTTCGTTAGAGTCAGGCGCTTTCGTGAGTGCGGCTCGGTAAAGCTCCACCGCCTGATCAGCACGATCTAGCCAATAAGAAACATCGGCTTGTTCTTGCAGAACATCCACTGAACTGGGGTGCTGCACTCGGATGTTTTCGTAAAGGGTTAGGGCTTGATCTAAACGCTCATCCCAGTAGGTAATTTGGGCAGTGCCTAACTTGGCGTAGAGGTTATTTGGACTCTGCTCCAAAACCTTTTCATAAAGTGCATTGGCTTCACGTCGCTTACCTTGCCAATTCAGAACCTGTGCAATGCCTAACTGGGCGTACACATTACCCGCTGCTTGCTCTAGAACTTCTTCATAAAGCGAAATCGATTCTCCGTAACGTCCGTTCAACGCCAACACTTTGGCTTTACCCAATTGAGCATTCACCTGGTCTGGATCGTCCTTTAGGACAGCATCGTAGAGGGCAATGGCCTCGTCGTGTTTGCGTTGGAAACCTAAGACTTCAGCTTTTCCAACCTGCGCTTGCACATTCTCCGAATCCTCCCTTAAAACCTTGTCATAGAGAATGATGGACTCGTCGTGTTTGGCCTGCAATCCTAACACTTGAGCTTTACCTAGCTGGGCTTTTTGATTCTCGGGATCTTCCGACAATAGGGCATCGTATGCGGCAATGGATTCGACATAGTCGCCTTGCCATCCCAGGACTTGAGCAATCCCTAACTTAGCTCGCAGGTTATCCGGGTCTTGCCCCAGAACCACCTGATACAGATTGAACGCCTCGCTTTGACGTCCTTGCCAGCTCATCACTCGGGCAATTCCCACCTCAGCCTGCAGGTTGCCAGGGGCTTGTTCAAGCACATCCTCGAAGGCGGCAATGGCCTCGTCATACTTCCCATCCAGTCCCAAGGCTCGGGCCTTCCCGATCTTGGCTTTCAAGGTATTGCGATAGTCAGGACCTTGCTCTAGGATGGCGTCATACGCAATCACCGCTTCATCGTGATCGCCTCGCCAACTCAGGTCTTGAGCAATCCCTAATTGGGCTTGAATATTTCGCGGCTCTCGGGTCAGAACCGCCTCAAACATTTCGATGGATTCAGTAAATTCGGACTGTAATCCTAATGCTTGGGCCTTACCCAGGTAAGCTTGTAAATTTTCGGCATCCGCCTCCAGGATAGCGTCGTAAAGTTCAATTGCTTCCTCAAGACTGCCTTGCCAGCTCAAAACCAGGGCTTTGCCTAGCTTCGCCTGTAGGTTGTCGGGAGCTTCTTCCAGAACGGCGTCATGGAGCGCGATGGACGGGTCATAATCACCCTCTAACCCCATGACTTCCCCGATGCCTAACCGGGCCTCAATATGATCAGGGTCCTGTTCCAAAATAGATTCGAAGCGCTCGGCGGCCTCTTCGTACCGTCCGGACCAACTGAGCACTTGTCCCATTCTGAGCAAAATCTGCAGGTTATTAAAGTCTCGGCCTAACAGGGCTTCATAGTGGGCGATCGCAGCCTCATAATCGCCCTTCCAACTCAGGACTTCAGCTAACTTCAGTCGCAAGTCATCATCTTGGGGATATTCCTCAATTAGGGCTTCGAGGAGAATAACGCTCCTCCCGTACTCTCGCTTGAAGGCGTAGGTGAGGGCGAGTTCCTGCCGAATCTCTGGATTAGTTGGGTCTTTTTTTAGCGCCGTTTCGTAATGGGCGATCGCATCATCTAACTCACCCTGATTGCGTAACCGATTAGCCTGACCGAACTGAGTTTTCGGCGGGGCCGCTTCGCCATCAACCAGCGCATCTGGCGCCAGCCACTGCATCGCCAGCTCAGCTGAAACAAGCAATGGCCTAAACGACCGAAGTTGGGATGTGAACCAAACCTCTGTAGTATTCGTTGGGGTTTCCGCTATAGGCATAGCATCGACAGCTTTAGCCGGTCTGCGTTGCTGTCTTGCTTGCTCGGACGCGGTTGGGGATTCTGCTTCAGCAACCATTGGAACACTCGTCGGTGGTTGAGCAGTCGCGGCATCGCCAGAATTGGGTTGATCAGGCTCAAGTACGCCGGATGAAGCCTCAGTAGCAGATTGTTGAACAGCTGTTGTGGCGCGCTGAGTGCTTACCCGGCGGGTTGAGTGAGTTTGGCGACGTCTCCGCCTAACTCGATTCCGCTGAGTTGAGAACTGCCTTCTGGCAACTGTGTTTAGGCGCTCAGGTTCTGATGGGACAACAGTCTCTTCATCAGTGATTTCATTCGTCCGCTCAGCCTCAGCGGTCGTTGAGGCTGCTGTTGCAGGCCGGGCGTTAATGGTGGCGACAAGGCGAGCGAGTTTGTCAGCCTGATAAGGTTCAGTCGCAGGGGATGACACGTCAGCCGTGGCCGCACCCTCTGTTGTGGGTTGAGGAATTGCAGAGTTCCCTATATTGGGACGATCACTCGCCCGAACAGACACCGTCGGAGATGCAAGAGATCCCGCCAATGACCAAGGCTCTGGTTTAGGGGGAAGTTTAATCGTTTGGACTCGATGCCTCAACGTCTCTCCCCTGTTCAACTGAGTTGGGGACGGCGACGCCTCAGCCACAGATGATGTCTCTGGGCTCGGTTGGGATACGCCAGACTCTTGGGCCTGACTGGGCGCGGTCAATGACTGGCTGAGGAGGGTTGCAAGGACAACCGTAAAGCAGATCAAGGAGCTTTTTGAATTAAACTGAGTGGTCATCTCGTTCTCTTTGGACTGGCTAACGGGTCTAGCAGACACCCCAGTTGCTTGCGCCAAAATACGCAAGCCTTTGATCACTGGGGCTTGAGCAGATATCCGGTTATTCCCCCTCAAAAAAGGAGCCGGACTTTGTACTGACCTCAACGGTTTGAATCTCTTGCAAAATTTGTAATGCCCCTGGATGCTCCATCTCGATTAGGGGTTGAAGAATCTCGGCGGCGCTACGACTTTCTTGTTGATCTTGATAAACCCGCGCCAATCCTAGGCGAACTTCTGGTGATTGGGGGTATTGGGCAAGCACCTCGCGATACAGTCCAATAGACTGCTCAGGTTGACCTAATCCGTGAAGCGCCTCAGCCAGACCTAACTGGGCCTGCAGGTTATTGGGGAGTTGGTCGAGGACCGTCTCGTAGCGGGCGATCGCTTCGCCGGGTTCCCCCATTGCAATCAATAATTGTGCGTATCCTAACTGAGCCTGCAGATTATTGGGATCCTGGTTGAGGATAGCTTGATGGAACGCAGCCGATTGTTCATACTCGCCCTGCCAAGCAAATGCTTTGGCAAGACCCACTTGAGCATACAGATTATTAGGAGCCTGTCTTAGCAGGGCCTCATAGGCAACAATGGATTCGGGGTACTTACCTTGCAAACTCAAGACTTGGGCAATCCCTAACTGGGCTTGCACATTGTCTGGATCAACGGCGAAGACAGTTTCGTAACGAGCAATGGATTCGTTGTACTTCCCCTGCAAACCCAGAACTTCTCCAATCCCCAACTGCGCATATAAATTGCCAGGATCTTGCTCCAGGATTGCTTCATAGCGGTTGATTGCTTCCCTGTGATTGCCCTGTAACCCGAGGACTTGAGCTGCACCCAAGTGGGCTTTCAAGTTTTCAGGGTCTTGCGACAGAACGGTCTCATAGCGTACCAGGGATTGGCCGTACTTACCTTGCCACGCCAAAACTTGGGCAATGCCTAGCTTTGCCTTGAGGTTGTTGATGTCGTAATCCAGGACAGTTTCATAGAGGGAAATCGCATCATCATGCTGACCAATCCACCCCAAAACTTCGGCAATCCCCAACTGGGCTTCCAAATTTTCAGGAATCTGCTCCAGAATGACCGAATATTGTGCAATCGCTTCACTGTACTTACCCTGCAAGCCGAGCGCTTGAGCAATACCCAGCTGAGCCCGCAAATTTCCTGGGAAGTCTGATAGCACTTCCTGATTGAGGGCGATGGATTCCTCGTTTTTACCTTGCCAAATGAGAACCTCGGCAATTCCCAAGCGGGCGTGCAGATAGCCAGGGGCGTGGGCCAGAATAGCTTCGTAGTGCTTGATAGCTTCGCTGTAATGACCCTGCAAGCCTGAGACTTGCGCTTTCCCTAGATGAGCCTGCAGGTTGCCAGGCGCATGGCTCAAAATACCCTCATAGATGGCCAGCGCTTCCGAGTATTCTCCTTGCCATGTGAGAACTTGCGCTCTCCCCAATAATGCTTCGAAGCGATCGGTATTTCCCTCTAAGATGGCTCTATAGGCGGCTACAGATTCACTGTGTTTTCCCTGTAATCCCAGGACTTGGGCTTGGCCGAACAGCGCTTGCAGATTCCCAGGATTGTGAGCCAGGATAGCCTCATAGCTTGCCAAAGCTTCGCTGTACTTGTTAGCCCAACTCAGTAACTCAGCCCGCTCTAGTTGTATTTCTAAATTGTCAGGGTCTTGCTCTAAAAACTGGTCATAAAGGGCGATTGCATCACTGTAATGACCAGCCCAACCTAAGACCTGGGCCCTTCTCACCCTAAACTGCAGATCGCCGGGATTCTCTTCCAAAAGTCTGTCGTAAAGGGCCATCGCCGTTTGATAGTCTCCTTGCCAGCTGTAGACTTGGGCCAGTTGGCTTTGTAAATCTGTGTCTTGAGGGGTTTCAGCGACTAACGCCTGCAGCAGACGCAGGCTGCTGTCATAGTCATGGGCGTACGCGTAGGCCAGCGACAGCTCTTGCCGTACTTGGCGATTGTTTGGCTCCTGGGTCAGGATGGTTTCGTAGATGGCGATCGCAGCATCAAAATTGCCCTGGTCGCGTAACTCTCTGGCCTGGTCCATTTGAGCCGTGAAAGGAGAGGCATTCGCAGCCAGCAAGAAACTTGGCGTCATTTGGGGAATAGGAGCCATCTGAGCCTGACTAGGGGGCGTCAATGCCTGACTAAATATGGCTGCTAGGACAACAGCAGGACCTAACAAGCCATTCTTTGAATTCAAAAGCTGAGTTTTCATCATGTTTTCTTCAAAGTAGGTGATAGTGGGTTCACATCGCCGGAAATTGAGGCGAAAATCTGCAGATAAATCCCTGGCGGCTACTGGGGGCCAACAACATTTCTGGCTCAGGCGCTTTTTAGGTGTCTATGGAGTGCTATTGAGATGAACTCCATCCCTTTGGGCAGTGGTATTGGTGGGCATCAACTTAAGCCGGGATATTCTCACGGAGCAAGAATTCAGGAGTCAGGAGTCAGAATCTAGTTCCTGACTGACTTCTGTATTCTGCATTCTGTATTCCTGCTCTACTGGATTGTCCCGCTTTACGTTGGCGTCCCGTATCGGTTCCCTAGTCCTTACCTGTCAAGGAGGTGTGGATTAACGGTTCTCGACCTGTCGCGCTCACACCTTTCACCGCTTCCTGCGCCCTGACGCCGAATGCAGTTATTAGGAATCCGAAAGCACACACCGCCGCCAATTTTTGTTTTAGGTACCGCGCCTGATTCGGCATATTTTCGCGAATGTGGGCCCAAATAATGGCAAAACATAAGATGACATAGAATGAGCTGTTTATCAGGGCTAAGAAGTAATAGCCCGGTGTTCGCGTGACTTTGTTAATGGCAATAACTGCGATCGCTGAAAGAATTCCAAAAAACAAATAGGGAGACAAAACGTTGAGAGGTAAGGGCTTGGGCGCATTGGTTCCCTTCGGCGTTACTCGAAACGGCAGTTCCTTTTGAGTGATCCAAGCAATCACTGCATTGCCAACCCCCGCCATTACCCATGGCCATCGAGCCAGTTGAAAGAGGAAAGTTTCCCAGCTGATCACTTTTGCATTCTGAGGTCTAAACCATCCCCGGTTCCGAATCCAAGTAATGGTTACAATGCAAGCTACATCCAGAAACACAGAACGAATTACGAATCCAAAGTAGCTGGCATTGACCCAAGGCGTATCTCTGAGCAAAGCAATCAGCGGCAATAGGGCGCCAAAGAACAAACTTAATGCATAAATGGGATACCAAAGCTCAGCAAATACAAACTGGAATTTGAGGTGCGGCTTTAAACCGCTCCAATAGCGAGGCAGAGCCGTAAACAACAGTGTAGTGAGACTACGAGACCATTGAAATTCTTGGACCAAGAAATCCGAGAAACAGGCTGGGCCATCTCCGTGAGCCTCAGCGTCAAATGCAAAGACACCCCGCCAGCCGTGGCTGTTCATCATTAATGTGGTGGAATGGTCCTCCGCCAACTCTGGACCTAATCCACCAATGTCTTTGACCGCTGTTGTCCGAGCAGCATAGTGGCTGCCAATGCAGAGGGGAGCCCAACCATCGTTGTATCCGGCTTGCAAAGAGCCATGCATAGAACCCTCAACAAAGGCTCGGGCATTCACCACCCAACTTTCGCCAGCATTGGCGTCGCAAATGCTGGGAGCCGCCACATAACCCACTTCAGGATCGACAAAAGGCCGAATCATGGCTTCTAAATATCCGGGTTCAGGTACATGATCCGCGTCGAGTTGCGCCACAAAGTCGTAGTTGGCATAGCCATACTTGTCATAGAAGTAAGCCAAATTACCTTCTTTGCATTTTGTTCGACGCGGCCATGTAGCGCGATGATATTCCGCAATTCCCTTGCGAGTTGATATCTTCACCCCATGCGCCTCACACCAGGCAATGGTCTCGGGCTGTGGGTCTTCATCCGCTAACCAATTGTCATGGGGATACGCCTGACTCAGCATGGCCCGCAAGGTCTTCTCCACAATAGACCAGGGCTCAGAGGGCGCCTTAGTGACCACCATCGCCACTCGCCAATCGGTTGGGATCGGTATCTCTGGATTGGGACGCTTCATCCTGGCGACGAAATAGAAATAGTAGCCCGGTAGGACGGTCTGCCAGGCAAGCACCAGACTCGTGATCGCCATATCGAGCCAGGAAAGAATGTGGTTAGGTTGAAGCCACCACTTCCATAAAAAGAACAATGCGATCAACCAGATTGTCACCAACACACGAAACGTCCATTTATCGCGTTGGGACATCACATCAATCAGAAATCGTTGTCTCTGATGATTGCCATGAGATGAATTTTTTTTCTTGAACATTTGCCCTGATTGGTAACGTCAAGGTAGAGCGAACACCCTGCCAAAATCATCAAAAAATCAAAAAAACTAACGCTAAAATCAATGCTTGTCATCTGGAAATAGACGCAATTGAATTTAGTTTAAGTAGGAATATTTGTTTTCTTAGCTTCCCTGTATATCCAAAGCTGAAACCGTTTCCTGAAACCCACCTTAATGGATCGCTTAACTGGAATAATATTCTCAGCTAAATAGAAGATTTCAGGAATATATTGAAATCTATAACTCTCGGAAACTACGATTATATAGTTCACCCATGCTTCACAAAAGTAACGATTTGAAAGCAGGAAATTAATTTTTTTTGAAATCCATCGTTTCTATTCTTTGTCCTCCGAGAAAACTCGTTTAAGTATTAGTTAAATTGACTTAAAGGATTAAGCTATTTAAGAATTTTCACCTAAATATCGATAAAATCTCGCTCTAGTCTTGAGATAACTG
>JAAUYH010156777.1_pt1 | contig 10210 bp, 11 predicted proteins | sample 7278061 | NCBI WGS metagenome assembly JAAUYH01 (sample SAMN14350203, study PRJNA611818) | marine sediment metagenome | isolation source: surface marine sediment (0.6m) | place: French Polynesia: Moorea | collected 2018-08 | reverse complement strand
AAGGACTGGTTTCTGCATCCAGCCCAGCAAGGAGTGATTTTTGACGCTTCTTTTGACCCAGTTGCTGCATGTTTCCCGTATTTTTACGGGTACATGAAGTAGAGCTAGAATTATCCACGTCTACGAGGCTAGTTCCGCTCCCCCGGCAGTTTGTCTTTTATATCCACTTTTGGTTTGCTTTTAGTAACTACCGTGCCATTACAGCTAAAGTGTGCGTATAGCTACTTCTATTACTATATCATATAGCGTGTTCGCTCGCTTACATCCCCACCTTGTAGAAGGATGGGGAATTACGCGAGAAGGTTAAAATGTAGGGTGTGTTGTCGCACAGGGCAACGCACCGTTAACCATTTAAGTTAGATTTAAGGTGCGTTAGCCTACGGCATAACACACCCTACATAACTGGCAATTGCTAAGCCAATATTACATAGCTGAACCGACTCCGGCGTAGGAACCGTAAAAGAAGATACCTACAACGGTAATCACACCTAAACCTGCGACCGTAGCGACGATCCACAGGGGAATTCTTCCACCTCCAGACACAGTTTTTTCTCCTTCCTCAACAAAAAATTAATGCAGTTGAAATCAACCAAGAAATTTATAGCAGTTTTTGCAACTAATTCCTAACTAGTTCTAACTAGTTAAAGAAGTAACTGGAAAACAGAATTCCCAGAACGAAAACTAGTAGTAGTCCCAGGTAAAGGGAAGTCCGGTTTAGTTCTACTGGCTGACTATTAGGATTAGGGTTTCTATCCATGGTTTTCTCCTAGCGTTGAATAAACTGCATGGCTGCGATCGCGCCTAAAAAGAATACGGTTGGCACCCCTAAGGTATGAACTGCCAGCCATCTGACGGTAAAAATTGGATATTGTACTGGTTCGTTAACGTTATTGCCGCTAGTCATAATCTCAAACTACTTGCCAATATATTGTTCTACTTCTTTTTTCGATTCAAAGCGCTCATTGGGAATCGGAAATTCCTGCTGTAATTCCTGTAATGCTGGGGTGTAATATTCATCCGGACGAGGCGTACCAAAAACATCATACGCCAAACCGGTGCTGACAAATAACCAACCTGCAATAAATAATGCCGGGATAGTGATGCTGTGGATTACCCAGTAACGAACACTGGTAATAATATCCCCAAAGGGACGTTCTCCAGTAGTACCTGCCATTTGAACTCCTACCTTAACAATGATTGTTATTAGGTTTATTATCCTACAAACTTAAGAAAGAGTTACAACTCGTAACTTAGTTTCTCATAAATTAGGGATAATACCTAAGCTTCTTTTGACTGGGTTGTGGCTGCCACATCTGGTTGATATTTCAACAAAACGCCGCGATCGCCAATGACAAATCCCTGTTCTGAACTCAAGAACACGATTTTATACAGATTAGCGGGGACATTTTCCACATCCCGGTCTTTTTCCCAAGTTTGACCAGCATCTGGACTGCGGAGTAAATTTCCGCTACCGCCACCGATCCAAATTTCTTCGGGGGTGCGATATGCTAAATCTAGTAAGCCCCAGCTGGTTGATAATTCGGGATATTGTATATCTTCCCACTCTTCGGGGTTATCTGGTTCGCTAAATTGTACTTGACCACCCCGTGCTAACATCCACAGTTGTCCACTGCTGGTAAAGCCCATATTTTCTACACGACGGGAACTATTACGGTTATGGGGTGTCCAAGCATTTTCACCTGGTTCCCATGTAGAATAAAAGTTACCCTTGGCAGAAACAGCTACATATTTACCATCAGGGGAACGTTCTAGGTTACGCACTACCCCTACAGCTTCTTCTACCTGTGCTTTCCAATTTTTACCACCATCACTGGTTTGATAGATAGCCCCCACATCAGTAGCCATCTCAGCACTATTTTCTCCCAAAGCGGTGATAAAAATAGGACTGCCGGGTAACTTTTCATTCAAAGGAATGCGTGACCAAGAAGCACCTTCATCATCAGTGTGTAACATCAGGGAAGGTTCTCCCACAATCCACCCTTCTTTACCGTTGAAGGCGATCGCATTAAAGCGGTAATTTGGACCGTCGAGATCCAAGGAAACCTCTGACCAAGTGTCACCACCGTCTTTAGTTTCCAACAGAGTAGACTTACTACCGACTATATAACCATGTTGGGAATTACCTGTAAAAGCGATATCCAGTAGTTTTTCTTCGGTGGGTAGATTAATCTGTTTCCAGGGGTTGTAAGTGGTGGAGACAACTTTACTACAACCAACACACATCACTACGACTACCAACAAGGCAAATATTCGCTGCCAAACTTTCCAATTCAAACCCATCTTCTAATCTGTTATGTAAGTTTGTCTACTGATATCTTGCACCACCATTATCAACGGAGTTTATTGACAATATTTTGTTTATAAACCCAGTTTATTTGGTGATAATTAGTTTCTTGATTTACTTTGTGATTTCAAGATTGCCCGTGTATATACGGTTGGAAATTATTGTAAGCCGTAGAGACTCATAAAAAACAAAAATCCCAGAATCAAGGCACCGAAAATCAGGATATTTTTCTGACCTGGTGTTAACCTGTTTACGCCTAAACCGTAACCGAGGTTTTCTTTGAAACCAGAAGCTTGACCCACAGGACCAACATTGGCAAAAGCACTTTTTTTGGCGCTACACACCGGACAGCGCCAATTGATTGGCAATTCCTCAAAAGGTGTTCCTGAGGGAATATCTCGTCTATCATCGCCCTTTAGGGGTTCATAAACGTAACCGCAAGCACGACACTCGTAGCGGTCTAAAACATCTGGAGTATCAACGGCTGGTTCATTCATCTCGCTAGGGTCAAATATTAAATATACGTTACAAATTATGACATAATTGTTAGATTTTTCTATCACAAGGTACAACGAATCGAATCAGTTAGGCATCTGTTTCCCAGAAATCAGCAAGCCGCAACCGATATAATGTAAAAGAAAGTAACACGGTTATTTACATTCATTTATTGTGTTTGTCCTCAGCGGTTACGAGTACCTCCTAGGCTTTCTCATCCTTTGTAGCCTAGTACCAGCCCTAGCGCTGGCAGCTTCCAAGCTTCTGCGTCCTAGCAGTCGCAACCCCGAACGGCGCACCACCTATGAATCTGGCATGGAACCCATGGGGGGAGCGTGGATTCAGTTCAACATTCGTTACTATATGTTTGCGCTGGTCTTTGTTGTTTTTGATGTAGAGACCGTATTCTTGTATCCTTGGGCGGTTGCATTCCACCGTCTGGGTCTATTGGCATTTATAGAAGCGCTCATTTTTATTGCAATTCTTGTAGTCGCCCTAGTGTACGCATGGCGTAAAGGAGCATTGGAATGGTCTTAGATGGTAATTTAACGGAGAAAGGTTTGCAACAACAAGAACGTATACTTAACCCCATTCAGCGTCCTACAGTCACCCAAGAACTATCGGAAAACGTCATCCTCACCACCGTAGATGACCTTTACAACTGGTCAAGACTTTCTAGTTTGTGGCCCCTGTTATTTGGTACGGCTTGCTGTTTTATTGAATTTGCAGCTTTAATCGGTTCCCGGTTCGATTTTGACCGTTTTGGTCTAATTCCCCGTTCTAGCCCCCGGCAGGCGGATTTAATTATTACTGCGGGTACAATTACTATGAAGATGGCACCCCAATTGGTGCGTCTTTACGAACAAATGCCTGAACCCAAGTATGTCATTGCTATGGGTGCTTGTACCATCACTGGAGGCATGTTTAGCGTCGATTCTCCCTCAGCGGTACGGGGTGTTGATAAATTAATCCCCGTGGATGTGTATTTACCCGGTTGTCCCCCCCGTCCTGAAGCGATTATTGACGCCATTATTAAGCTGCGGAAGAAGATTGCTAATGATTCTATGCAGGAGAGGGGTTTAATTAAACAAACCCACCGTTATTACAGTACCACTCACAACATGAAGCCAGTGGAACAAATCCACACTGGTAAGTATTTGCAGACTGAAACCCGCTTTACCCCACCCAAGGAATTGACGGAAGCTATAGGCTTACCTGTTCCACCAGCTTTGCTAACTTCCAAAGCACAAAAGGAGGAAACAAACCGTGGCTGAAGAATCAAAACCCGTACCCGCAGAAGAATCTGCAATTCAACCTGGTAAGGTTTCCCAGTGGTTAACAGAGAATGGTTTTGAACATGAATGTTTAGAACCAGATGTGAATGGGGTAGAAATTCTCAAGGTAGAGGCAAATTTCTTACTTCCCACAGCAACGGCTTTGTATGCCTATGGGTTTAATTATCTCCAGTGTCAAGGTGGTATTGATATGGGACCTGGGGAGGATTTAGTCAGCATGTATCACTTGATTAAGGTCAGTGATAATGCGGATAGACCAGAAGAAGTGCGTGTTAAAGTATTCTTACCCAGGGAAAATCCTGTAGTCCCTTCCGTATATTGGATTTGGAAAACCGCAGATTGGCAAGAGCGGGAATCCTACGATATGTATGGGATTATTTACGAAGGACATCCAGACTTGAAGCGGATTTTAATGCCGGAAGATTGGGTAGGTTGGCCCCTACGTAAAGATTATATCTCACCTGACTTTTACGAGTTGCAGGACGCTTATTAAGCAACGGATGTTAACTCGTTTAACTAGTTTCCGGGCTGCTGCCTGGAAATGCATTTTCTGGAGGCTGTGCCTCCCATTAAATTTAGAGGCAAAACCTCTATAAATGCATTACAAGGTAAAACCTTGTAACGAGGGTTTAACTCGTTTCCAGGCTCAGCCTGGAAATGCATTCTCTGGAGGCTGTGCCTCCCATTAAATTTAGAGGCAGAGCCTCTATAAATGCATTACAAGGTAAAACCTTGTAACGAGGGTTAACGAGGGTTGGAAACCTATCCTCTCTAGGCTCTGCCTCCCATCAAATTTAGAGGCAGAGCCTCTATAAATGCATTACAAGGTACAACCTTGTAACGAGGGTTAACGAGGGTTTAACTCCTTTCTGGGCTGCTGCCTAGAAATGCATTCTCTGGGGGCTGCTGCCTCCCATCAAATTTAGAGACAGAACCTCTATAAATGCATTACAAGGTAAAACCTTGTAACGAGGGTTAAGAAGGGTAATTGACATAAAAATGAGCGCGTTATCTTGTAGTTAACGCACCCTCAAATATGACGCAAGAAGGTTATTTTTGTGTCAAAACATTTAACCAATTTCCTCATAATGGCGTGAATGTTTTAATTCTCGTTCTTGTTGTTGTTTTTTTTCTAGTTCCACAAATGGGCAAAACTTTGTATTTGCACTCATGCAATCCATATGTGGTGTTTTCGCACATACAATTAGCAACCCACCTAACATTAACAATAAACCACAAATGGATGCTGTTTGAATCCAGGAAATTTCTAGCGCACCGTGAACAATTACTTCCCGCAGAACTGATACAATCGTTACTTCTACAGCAACACCAACAGCAATGCTATGTTCCTGGAGGTAAACTACTAAAAGCCGGAATAACTCTACTAAAATTAAAATGAAGAGTATTTTTGCTGTTACTTGTTGATAATTTAATGATTGACTCAGAGCATTAAATATACCCCATAACTGCATCAACATGACAGCGAATAATACTAAGCACAGGATAATTACAATTAAGTCCTGTATAGCCTCCATGTTACCAACAATCCAATTCCGGTCTAACCAACGATTCGAGAACAAAAACCGACTCTTGAGGCGCTTTTTCATGAATATTTCCACTCGGCTTGGGACAACAGCAGACCACAGCAGATATTTCACCCTATAATCTTTATTGTGACCCAATATTTAATAATTGCGCCTCACAAGCATATAATGGATCATTTACTAGGGGCACGGCATCCACAATCTCTCGCTGTATTGTAGGGGCACGGCATCCATAATCTCTCGCTGTATTGTAGGGGCACGGCATCCATAATCTCTCCATTTCTAGAGTAATTTTGCTGACGCCGTGCCCGTACTTTGCTGACGCCGTGCCCGTACTTTGCTGACGCCGTGCCCGTACTTTGCTGATGCCGTGCCCGTACTTTGCTGATGCCGTGCCCGTACTTTGCTGATGCCGTGCCCCTACTTTGCTGATGCCGTGCCCCTACTTTGCTGATGCCGTGCCCGTACTTTGCTGATGCCGTGCCCCTACTTTGCTGACGCCGTGCCCGTACTTTGCTGATGCCGTGCCCCTACTTTGCTGACGCCGTGCCCCTACGATAATTGTTTCAATTATCTGTTACATGTGTTATTACGTCCGTTGCCAACTATACTTTTTAAACATCCTCTGATAGTATTGAGAAAAATTTTTGCTACAGCTTGATTTTTGAGGAAAGAAACCGGGTTTTTATTGGTTGATGTTTTTGAATCTCTCAGTTTAATGGGAAAGAAACCCGGTTTCTATTGGTTGGTGTTTTTGAATCTCTCAGTTTAATGGGAAAGAAACCCGGTTTCTATTGGTTGGTGTTTTTAAATCTCTCAGTTTAATGGGAAAGAAACCCAAAGGAAAGAAACCGGGTTTCTATTGGTTGGTGTTTTTAAATCTCTCAGTTTAATGGGAAAGAAACCCGGTTTCTGTAGTTGAATTTCCAATCTAAAATCTAAAATTTTCTCACCGGCGTTGATAATTAAGATTTTGTGCTTGTTGCAACAATTGTTGGGCATTATTCGCCCACTGTGGATTATTTTGTGCATTGTATAAATCCCTCGCATATAGCAACACTTGCACTGCTTCTGGATATCGTCTTGTCTGTATAAATACTAATCCGGCACCGTAATAGGCATTAGGATAGTTAGAGTTAGCTTCTGCTGATTTCCTAAAAGCTGCTAAAGCTTTTTCGTGCTTACCTTGGCTAAAGAAAATTGAACCTAAATTATAGTGTGCTTCTGGATATTTAGAATTGATTTTAATTGCTTGTTGAAATGCTTTGATTGCCTTGTTTGTCTGGCGCTGTTGGAGATAACACATGCCCATATGATAAGCTGGTTCTGGGGCATTTTTGCTATATTTGATGGCTTTTTTAAAAGATTTGATGGCGCGATTACAATCTTGTTGTTGTTGTTGCAGTAATCCCAAGTTATAGTGAGCAATTCCTAGTTTGGGATTGATTTCTAAAGCCCTTTGCAGATAGTCATATGCCAGTCGAAAATTCTTTCCTTCTAACAGTGCCCCTCCTAAATTAGCATAGGCCATGGCAAATTTAGGATCTGCTTGGGTTGCCTGATAAAATGCGTCCGCTGCTGGTTGTAATTGTCCCGCTTGTCTGAGGGCTAATCCTAAGTTATAGTGTGCTGGGGCTAAAGCGGAATTGAGTTGGGTGGCTTGTCTAAAAGCAGCGATCGCTTCTTGTACCCTACCTACCTGAATTAACTGTAAGCCCTCATTTAAGAAGTCTGTGGCACTTTTATCAGCATATTGCATCAGTTGGGGTGGTGATTGGGAAAAAGCAACATTGGGTAAGAAAATGCCGCTACTGACTACCATCAAACTGATGAGAACCCAAAGCGGATTTTTACACAGACACAACTGAACCTCACCCCCAACCCCTCTCCTTACTAAGGAGAGGGGTGGCTTTAGCCGGGGTGAGGTTTGTTTTATGGTTTTAGGGAAGATTAACTTAATCATTGCTATTAATATCCTCATTTTTATAGTTGACTTTTCTTCACAAAGGTTTGAGTTTTGTTGATATTTATTCATCAAACTTTGAAGTTATCTATAAAAATTCGTACAACTTAAATTTGAATGACCTAAATCTTACAACAAGATACGATTGTTTGCAGTCTTGGTTAAAGAGAGGATAATCTCAAATTAAGGACGGGATAATTATCAATCAAAGCCGTTTTATCTCTTCATAACTCGGAAAGAAGCTGGTAGGCGTAGCTGAACGCAAGGAGGTTTTATGAAGGAAAAAGTCAAATCTGGCTCGCGAAATGTTGCTATTGTCGGTCCCTATTTAAGTGGGAAAACTACACTACTGGAAAGTTTGTTGTTTGTAACTGAGGCAATTTCTCGCAAAGGTAACATCAAAGATGGTACCACGGTGGGAGATAGCGCTCCTGAAGCAATCGAGCGTAATATGAGTGTAGAAATTAGTGCCGCTAGTACTGAGTATAAGGACACTAAGTTTACATTTATAGATTGCCCCGGCAGTGTGGAATTTGCCCAAGAAACTTACAATGCCCTCATGGGAGTGGATGCGGCAATAGTAGTTTGTGAACCAATTAACGATCGCGTACTCACCCTTGCCCCTCTGTTTAAATTCCTGGACGATTGGGAAATTCCCCACATCGTGTTTGTGAATAAGATGGATCGGGCAAATATTCATGTTTTGGAAACCCTACATGCCTTAAAAGCTGTTTCCAGCCGTCCATTGGTGGCTCATCAATATCCAATTATGCAAGGTGAACAGCTAATTGGCTTTATTGACTTGGTGAGCGAACAGGCATATCATTATCACGCTGGTGCTGCGGCTGACCCGATGCCGTTTCCCGAAGAACTTAAGGAAGAAGAACATATAGCACGGGCAGAAATGCTCGAAGCTTTGGCAGATTTTGACGACCATTTACTGGAAGAACTTTTAGAAGATATCGAACCCCCTCAAGAGGAAATACTCAAAGATTTAAAAATGGAATTAGGGGCAGATTTAGTTGTCCCTGTGTTCTTTGGAGTCGCACAACAAGATTATGGCGTTCGTCCCCTCCTTGACGCATTAGTAAGAGAAGCACCAGAACCAGAAACTACGGCAAAACGGCGTTTGGGTGAGAAGAAAACAAAAGATACTCCCCTAGCCCAAGTCTTAAAGACTTACTATACTCCCCAAGGTGGTAAACTTTCCTTGGTGCGGATTTGGCAGGGTACATTAACTGATGGTATTGTCCTCAACGGTATTCGTACTGGTGGTATGTACCGGGTAATGGGAGAACAGCAAAAATCCCTCAATGAAGCGGGTGCGGGGGAAATTGTGGCTTTAAGCCGCATGGAAGGTATCCAAACCGGAGATACTCTTTGTTCAGAAGGTTCAGCAATGGAGTTACCCAAAGCTGAGGCATTGGAACCAGTTTATGCCCTTGCTATTACGCCGGAAAAGCGCAACGATGAGGTAAAACTTAGCAGCGCTATTGGTAAGTTGTTGGAGGAAGATCCTTCCCTGGCTTGGGAACAACATGGGGACACCCACGAAGTAATTTTGTGGGGACAAGGGGAGATTCATTTACGAGTGGCTTTGGATCGCTTGGGTCGTAAATATAACCTACCCATGACCACTCATTTACCCCAGGTGCCTTATAAAGAAACGATTCGTAAGCAAGTTGACTCGGTTCATGGACGTTACAAACACCAAAGCGGAGGTCACGGACAATACGGAGACGTTTATCTTGATATCAAACCTTTAGAACGGGGTGAAGGCTTTAACTTTAGCGAGACTATTGTCGGTGGTGTAGTTCCCAAACAGTATATACCCGGTGTGGAAACTGGTGTGCGGGAATTTCTCGCACATGGTCCGTTGGGTTTCCCTGTAGTGGATGTGGCAGTTACCCTCACTAACGGTTCCTATCATACCGTGGATAGTTCCGAACAAGCTTTTAAGCAAGCTGCCCGTGCAGCGATGCAAACGGGACTACCGCAAGCTCAACCTACCCTTCTAGAACCAATCCTGAAGCTGGAAATTAATAGCCCTAACGAGTTTACTTCTAAGGTGATGCAGTTGGTGAGTGGTAGACGGGGACAAATTCTCGGCTACGAAGGCAGACATGATTGGCAAGGTTGGGATAGTCTCACCGCTTACTTACCCCAAGCAGAGATGCAAAACTTTATCGTGGAATTGCGATCGCAAACTTTAGGGGTTGGTTCTTTCCACTGGGAGTTTGACCACCTGCAAGAAGTACCGGATAAAGTTGCAGAACGGGTGTTAGCAATGGGTAATGACGACCCTATTAGCAGCGAGGGTAACGGCAACGGTAAGAACAAGAAAAACGGTAAATAATTAATTTGGTAATGGGTAATTGGTAATGGGTAATAGATAAGTAGGAAGCTACCTAATCGGTTTATCATTCACCATTTGCCATTTACCCACTCACACCTGTTACACCTGTGTTAGAAACTGGGTTGATTAAGAATGTTCACGTGATGAACTACCAGCCCTTACTTCGTTGAAGGACTGGTTTCTGCATCCAGCCCAGCAAGGAGTGATTTTTGACGCTTCTTTTGACCCAGTTGCTGCATGTTTCCCGTATTT
>JAAUYH010075379.1_pt1 | contig 10210 bp, 6 predicted proteins | sample 7278061 | NCBI WGS metagenome assembly JAAUYH01 (sample SAMN14350203, study PRJNA611818) | marine sediment metagenome | isolation source: surface marine sediment (0.6m) | place: French Polynesia: Moorea | collected 2018-08 | reverse complement strand
GCGGACCTTGCCGACTAAGCGAGAAGCCGCGTCATCGCCGACCCGCGGGGAGGCGGTCCAGACCTTTGAACGACTTGATTTATCCCGGCAAAGTCCGAACGACCTCAAGTCGACACGCACCATTGGCAAATCGCCTCCCCTTCGGGGCGGGTCGGCGATGGCGCGGCGGGGCTGCGCCCCTTGATGCCGCGCCAAGGGGCGCATCAAACGGCAGCTCCACGCCAAAATCAGCCCTTCGCTTCACTCACAACGCATCGCGCTTAAGGCGGCCCAGGAGTTCCCGCGACGGCTCGCCCGTGGCGGGCAGTCCGACGCTACGCTGATAGGCGCGGATCGCATCCCGTGTCTTGGTCCCGATCACCCCGTCGGCATCCCCCGCGTCGAACCCCGCCGCCGTCAGCTGCCGCTGCAACAGCTTGCGGTCGGCAATAGACAGGCCCGCGGCGTCCGGCGGAAACCGCCCCCGGATCGGCGGCCCGCCCCGCAACCGGTCCGACAGGTGCCCCACGCCGATCACGTAGTTCACCGCATTGTTGTAGCGGGTGATCACCGTGAAGTTGCGAAAGATCAGAAAGGCCGGACCGGCCGCGCCAGCGGGGGTCAGGATGGACGACGGCCCATGGTCCGGCACTGCGCCGCCGCCGGCCAGCCGCACGCCCTGCGCACGCCAGTCGGCGACGGGCCGCGAGGTGCCGCGCCCGGTCAATGCGCTATTGAACCCCTCGGGCAATCGCACCTCGACGCCCCAGGGCTGCCCGCGCCGCCAGCCCGAGCGGTTGAGATAGGCCGCGGCCGAGGCCAGGGCGTCGGTGGGGTCGTCAGACCAGATGTCGCGCCGCCCGTCGCCACGGAAATCCACCGCGAAGGCCTCATAGCTGGTGGGAATGAACTGGGTATGCCCCATCGCCCCGGCCCAGCTGCCGAGCATACGCGCCGGCGTTACATCGCCGCGCTGCAGAATGCGCAGGGCCGCCACCAGCTGGCTTTCGAAAAACGCCCCGCGCCGGCCGTCATAGGCCAGAGTGGCGAGCGCCGAGATCACCGGCACGTCGCCGCGCCGTTCGCCGAATCGGCTTTCCACGCCCCAGATGGCGGCCACCACATGCGCTTCGACCCCGAACCGCGACTCGACCTCGGCCAAAAGTCCGCCGTACCGGCGCAGCTTCGCCCGTCCGGCCGCGACCCGGTCCTCATTGGCCACGATCGCCAGGTAGTCCTCCAACGAACGCTTGAATTCCGTCTGGTTCCGGTCCCGCTCGACCACATCCGGCAGGAATCCCACGCCCCGGAACGCTGCGTCGACCGTCCCGGGCGGGATTCCCCGCGCCAGCGCGCGCGCCCGGAACGCCGTCACCCAGGCGTCGAAGCCCGGGTTCGGCACCGGCCGGAATTCCGACCGGGCCACCCGCGGTGCGCTCGGTGCCGAAGTGCTACCGCCCACACAGCCCGACAGCAGGGCCGCGGCCAATCCAAAGCTTACGCTGCGCCGAATGTTGTTCATGCCGCCTGCCCGTCGCGGTTTCGTCACAGCCATACTAAGCCGCCCGCCGCGCCGCTGAAAGCGGCAATCGGTGTGGGCGCTTTTACCGCGACGCGAGCGCCGGGCGCGGCGTTTCAACGGGATGTCAGGTCGGCATGGCGCACATCGTCCATTGCCTGAACATCGAGACTCCGCGCCAGGGCCGTGCACGCCGTGTTCTGCTTACCACCAGGAACGCGACGCTGCCTGGCGCCGTGGGTCCGTGGCCGAAGAGGTCCGTACCAAATGAACGGTGACCGGCACTGGCCCATTTCTCACCGGCAAGACGGCAGATCGAAGCCTGGGGCGCGCCGGGCCGCCGTCAATTGCAGCACCTCACCCTATCGCCACCGCATCACAGTCGCTACCAACTCGGGCACCAGGATCAACGGAAGCGCCAGGGCCGCGATCATCAGCCAGGCCTCGCCGCCGAGCGGCACCGTGTGCAGCAGAACCTGCAAGGGCGGCATATAAACCGCCGCGACCTGCGCCAAGAGCGTCAGTACAAGCGCCGCCAGCAGCAGCGGGTTGGAAAACCAGCCGATGCGCCAGCAGGGCAGCGTCAGCGAGCGGAAGGCGAAAACGCTGGCCTTTTCGAATACCACCATCGCCGTAAAGGCGGCCGTGCGCGCCAGATCCTCGCCTTGCGGCAACAGGTAGTAGAACAGCCCCAGGCTGGCCGTGCTGGTATAGGCACCGAACATCAGGATCATCGACAGCCCCGGCAATCCCAGAACCGGCGCATCCTTGGCCCGCGGCGGCCGCTTCATCTGGTCGGCTTCGGCCTTCTCCACCCCCAGCGCGACCGCCGTCACCCCATCGGTCACGAGGTTCATCCAAAGGATCTGCGTGGCCAGGAACACCAGCGGTCCGCCGATCAGGATGTTGACGAGAATCGCGATCACCTCGCCCGCGTTCGACGACAACAGGTAGCGGACGAACTTGCGCACGTTGTCGAACTGGCGCCGCCCCTCGCGGATCGCCTTGACGATGGTGGCAAAATTGTCGTCGAGCAACACCAGGTCGCTGGCATCCTTGGCCACCTCGGTCCCGCGCACCCCCATGGCCACGCCGATATCGGCCTGTTTCAGGGCCGGCGCGTCATTCACCCCGTCGCCGGTCATCGCCACGATCTGCCGTGTCGCCTGCAAGGCCCTGACGATGCGCATCTTGTCGCCCGGATGTACGCGGGCGAACACCACAGGCCCCTGCAGCGCCGCGGTAAGGGCAGCATCATCCATACCGTCGAGATCCTCTCCCGACAGAACGCTTTCGGCGCCAATGCCGACCTGTTCCGCGATCGCAGCTGCCGTCACCGGGCCATCGCCGGTGATCATGATCACCCGGATCCCCGCCGCCTGCGCGCCGGCAACCGCCGCCCGCACCTCGGGCCGCGGCGGGTCGATCATGCCTGCGAGTCCCAGGAACACCAGCTCGTCCTCGACGATTTCCTGCCGCTCCACCGGTCGCACGGCCAGGGCGATCACCCGCAAGCCGCGCCCTGCCATGTCGCGATACGCGTCCCGCACCGCATCGCGATCCGCCTCTGTCATCGGCGCCACGCCGTCGGCCGACACGACCGAGGCCGACGCCGCCAGCACGACCTCCGGCGCGCCCTTGGTGAAGACCGAGCAATGATCGCCGGTGCGCGCCAGCACGCTCATCCGCTTGCGCGCGCTGCTGAACGGCAGCTCCTGCAACGTGTCTGCGGGATCGGGCGCAGCCACCCACCCCTTGTAGGCCAGCGTCACAAGCGCGCCCTCGGTCGGATCGCCCACCATCTCCCAGCCCTCGCGGCCCCGGTGCAGCCGGGCATGGTTGCAGGTCACCGCGCTTTCCAGAAGCAGGCCCAACCCCGGATCGTCCGCCGCGCGCACGCGCGCACCGTCGCGGCTGATATGCCCTTGCGGGTCATAACCGGTGCCGGTCACCTGATAGACGGCATCCGGCATCCAGATCTCGGTCACGGTCATCTTGTTTTCGGTCAGCGTTCCGGTCTTGTCGGTGCAGATCACCGTCGCCGCACCCAGCCCCTCGACCGCCTGCAGCCGCCGCGCCAACGCCTTCTGCCGTGCCATCGCCCGCGCCCCCAGGGCCAGCGTGATCGTAACCACCGCCGGCAGGCCTTCGGGGACCACGGCGACGGCCAGCGACAGCCCGGTCATGAACATCTCCAGCAGGTCGCGACCCGCCGCCAGACCGGCCATCAGGATGACCACCGCGATCACCAGCGCCGCCGCCCCGAGCTGGCGCGCCAAAAGCCCCAGTTTCCGCTGAATGTTGGTCTCTTTCTCGCCAACCGACCCCGTCAGTTCGGCGATCTGGCCGAATGCCGTGCTGCTGCCGATCGCTCGCACGCGCCCCTCGGCCCGGCCATCGACCACCGCCGTCCCGGTCATCAGCTTGGCGTCGTCGTCCGTGTGATGCCGCGCCACCGGCACCGATTCGCCGGTCAGCACGCTTTCGTCGAGCTTCAGCTGCACCCCGTAGACCAGCGTTAGATCCGCGGGCACCCGGTCGCCGGCCTCCAGCAGCACCAGATCGCCCGGCACCAGTTCGCGCGCCTCGACCACCTGTTCGCGCCCGTCGCGGATCACCACCGCCTGCGGCGACAGCATGGATTTCAGCGCCTCCAGCGCCGTCTCGGCCCGCCATTCCTGCACGAAGCCCAAGATGCCGTTGAGCAGAATCACCAATCCGATGGCCGCCGTATCGACGGTCTCGCCCAGAACGAAGGCCACCCCCGCCGCAAGGATCAGGATCAGGATTAGCAGGCCCTTGAACTGCCGGGCAAAGACCCGCAGGGGCGAGACCCGCCGCCCGCGGGGCAGCTCGTTCCAGCCATGCGTCTCGCGCAAGAGGGCGACCGCGTCTGCGGTCAGCCCGTTGCGGTCGGTGTCGATGCGGTCCTGCATGTCGATCCTGTTGCGTTGCCGGAATTTGATAGTCCGGTGTACAGCCTGTCCGCCTTGAGCGATGTCAACCTTCTGCCTGGCGGCATTCGTGACGGGCAAGAGGACGGCGGCGGGCGGCGAAGGTGGGCAATTGGGCTGGAGCGGACATTGCATTTCTCGCGTTGAGCCGCGCCGTCGCCGACCCGCGAGGAGGCGAACGGGAGCTGTGAACGGCTCGATTTATCCCAGCAAAGTCCGAACGACCTCAATGCGATATGCGACGCCAGAAAATCGCCTCCCCTTCGGGGCGGGTCGGCGATGGCGCGGCGGCCTTCGGCCGTGATTCCGCGCCTGAAGACAGATTGCCAACGTCCACTTCAGGCCAAAAAGACCATTGGGATCCCCGTCAGATCTCAAAAACACCAGCCTCCGCCAAGCCCTTGGCGCGCGCGCCTGCAGGTCTATAGTGCCGCCATGGCACATGGGATCGAACTCAAGACCATCGACCTTCCCGATTTCGGTCTTCCCGCCCGGCGCCCCGAACTGGGCGCGGATCTTTATCGCAACCGCCTTGCCACCCTTCGCACCGCCGCCCGGGACGCCGGCCTCGACGCTGTCGCGGTCTATGCCGACCGCGAGCATTCCGCCAATCTCGCCTATCTCACCGGCATCGATCCCCGCTTCGAGGAAGCGCTCCTCGTTCTCCCGTCCGGCAAAGACCCCGTCCTGATCACCGGGCCCGAAAACCAGGGCTACGCCGCTATCTCGCCGCTCGACCTGCAGCTTGAACTCTATCCACCGTTCGGCCTGCTCGGTCAGGACCGCAGCGGGACCCCGCCGCTTGCGGACCTTCTGCACGGGGCGGGCCTGCAGGATCACATGACCATCGGCATCGCGGGCTGGAAATATTTCGGCGCCCGGGAAAGCGGCGATCCCGCCCATACGCTCGAGGTACCGTCCTACATCGCCGACACCCTGCGTGCGCTGGCCAAGGACGTCGTCAATGCCGGCGCATTGCTGATGCATCCCACATCCGGCCTGCGCGCCATCAACGAAGTCGACCAGATCGCGCAGTTCGAATACGCCGCAACCCACGCATCCGAAGCCGTCAAACGCATGCTGACGAACCTGCGACCCGGCCTGACCGAATACGATCTGGCGGCCGGGATGCGCCTGAACGGCCTGCCGCTGTCCTGCCATCCGATGCTCTCGACCGGCGGCCGCACGCGGTTCGGCCTGGCCAGCCCCTCGGACAAGGTCATCGAAACGGGCGAACCGTTGATGGTCGCCATCGGGCTGATCGGCGGCCTGACCTGCCGCGCGGGGTGGGTCGCAGAGACAGCCGACGATCTGCCCGGCGGCGTGCAGGATTACGTCGAAAGGCTTGCCGCCCCCTATTTCGCCTGCGCCGCCGAGTGGTACGAAACCATCGGGATCGGCGTCTCGGGCGGCGAGATCGATGCGCTTGTCAACCGCCACCTGGGCGACGCGTTCTTCAACATCGCGCTGAATCCCGGCCACCTGATCCATCTCGACGAGTGGATGAACACGCCGATCTACCCCGGCAGCACCGAACGCCTTGCCTCGGGCATGGCGGTACAGCTCGACATCATCCCCGCCACCGGCACGGCTTACGGCACCGTCAATATCGAGGACGGCATCGCCCTGCTGGATGCCGGCGGCCGCGCCGCGCTGGCGGACAGGCACCCCGCCGTCTGGTCCCGTGTCGTTGCGCGCCGCGCCTTCATGACCGGCACGCTCGGCATCCGCCTCAAGCCCGAGACCCTGCCGCTGTCGAACCTCTGCGGCGTCCTCGCCCCGTTCCTGCTGCGCCCCGGGCAGGTCCTTGTGCGCGCATGACACCATCAAGCTGTCAGCGATAATTCCAACGAAACCATGACTCACCCATGGGTCCGCACTGGGACCCCAGCCCGGAAACGCCGATGAAACTCACCAGCATCGAAACCTTCACCACCGAAGACGTCGGTTTCACCCGCGTCACCGCCGAAGACGGCACGCAAGGCTGGGGCCAGGTCTCGACCTACAATTCCGACATCACCTGCACTGTCCTGCACCGTCAGGTCGCGCCCCACGTGCTGGGCGTCGACACCACCGATCTCGACGACCTGCTGGACCTCGTCACCGAGCGCGAGCACAAATTCCCGGGCTCCTACCTCCGCCGCGCGCTTGGCGGGCTGGATACGGCGATCTGGGACCTGCGCGGCAAGCGGGCCGGTCTGCCCGTCACCGCCCTGATCGGCGGCACTCCCGGCAGGATCCGCGCCTATGCCAGTTCGATGAAGCGCGATATCACGCCGGCCGACGAGGCTGCGCGCCTGGCCCGCCTTTCCGGCGAGAAGGGTTTTACCGCCTTCAAGGTCCGCGCAGGCGCCGAGGTCGGCCGCGGCAGGGACGAATGGCCCGGCCGCACTGAAGAGATCATTCCCGTCATGCGCCGCACGTTGCCCGATGCCGACCTGCTGATCGACGCCAATTCCTGCTACGCACCCCAGAAGGCCATCGAAATCGGCCATATGCTGCAGGATCACGGGTTTTGCCATTTCGAGGAACCCTGCCCCTACTGGGAACTCGACCAGACCAAGCGCGTTGCCGACGCGCTCGACATCGACGTCACCGGCGGCGAACAGGACTGCGACCTGACGATCTGGCGGCGGATGATCGAGATGCGCGCCGTCGACATCGTGCAGCCCGACATCCTCTATCTCGGCGGCATCGCCCGCACCCTGCGCGTCTGTCGCATGGCCGGGGCGGCGGGCCTGCCGGTCACTCCCCACTGCGCCAATCTCAGCCTCGTGACCCTTTTCACCATGCATCTGCTGCGCGCCCTTCCCAACGCGGGCAAGTATCTGGAGTTTTCCATTGAAGGCCCCGACTACTATCCCTGGCAGTACGGCCTCTTTACCACCAACCCCTTCGGAATCGAGGACGGACACGCGACCGTCCCCGACACCCCCGGCTGGGGCATCGAGATCGCGCCCGACTGGCTCGCCGGATCGGCCTACCGGATCAGCGCCGTGGACTAGCCCCGTCTCTTCTTCCGCTTGGCAAGGACCGGCGCTTGGCCGGTCTTCTCCGCAAAAAACCGGCGCTCCACCCGCCGTTCCGGGTGATCATCCGCAATGGGCCCGCTCCGCGAAGCCGGAGGCGGCAGCGGAGCATACCCGGCGCCGCCGAAGGCGGCACAATCCGGCTACCTGTCCCGCCGCACCGGCGCCTCGACCGCGGGCGTATCGCCCTCGCCCAGCTCCGACGCCTGCTTGCCATAGGTCTTGAACCGCGCCAGCACCACCTCCATCTCGGCGTCGTCCAGCACCGCCGGAGCGCCCGCCTGACAGGCGATGTGATACTGCTTGCACAGGGTCTCGACCTCCACCGCCAGCCACAGCGCCTTTGCCAGGGTCGGCCCGAATCCGATCATCCCGTGATTGCCCAGAAGGCAGGCCGTCCGGTCCCGCAGAGCCGTCAGCATCGCATCCGACAGGGCCTGGGTCCCAAAGGTCGCATAGTCCGAACATCGCAGCGACGCCCCGCCCGTCACCCCGATCATGTAATGAAACGCCGGCACGTCCTTCCGCAGGCAGCTGAGCGCCGTCGCATAGACCGAATGGGTATGCACCACCGCCCCCGCGTCAGAGCGGGCGCGGTACAGATCCAGATGCATCCGCCACTCGGACGACGGCAGCCAGTCCCCCGCATATCCGCCGTCCAGGTCCATCGCGACGATGATCTCGGGCGTCAACGCGTCATAGGCCACCCCCGAAGGCGTGATCAGCAGCCCGTCGCCATAACGGCAGCTCACGTTGCCGGACGTTCCCTGGTTGATCCCGAGGGCGTTCATCTGCAGGCAGGTATCGATCACCGCCTGCCGCGCCTGCCGCTCCGCCTTGTCCATACGGCCTCTCCTGTCCTGCCTGTGCTCTCGTGCCCGTTCGGCGCCAGCCTGACCCTGCAGCCTGGCGAAAGCAAGCCGGGCCGCCGTGGCGCCGGCCCGCCCTGCCGCACCGCCTGCCCCCGAAACCGGTGCGGTTCGGGGGCAATCCGGCGTTCGGGTATTCCCGAAGCCCCGCGCATCGCCCGGGCGGCCGCGTGCCGCGGCACGTCGCTTTCCCGTTGCGCTACGCCGGCATTTCTGCCGCTATGCCGCAACCGATCCATCCGCCGAGAGATCCCTGCCCATGAGCCTCTACCGCCAGCTTCAGGCCCGCGACGCCGCCGGCGATCCGATCCGCATCGGCGTGATCGGCGCGGGCAAGTTCGGAACCATGTTCCTTGCCCAGGCATTGCGCCTTCCCGGCTTGCATGTCCTCGGCATCGCCGATCTCGACGTGCCGCAAGCGCATGCCAACCTGACCCTTGCCGGCTGGCCGGACGACCGGCACGGGGCGGCCGGCCTCGACGCCGCGCTGCAATCCGGCGGCACCCATGTCACCGACGACACCCAGGCGCTGATCGCCCATCCGGCAGTCGACATCGTCATCGAATGCACCGGCGACCCGCTTGTCGCCCCCGGCCATCTGCTGGCCGCCTTCGCGGCCGGCAAGCATGTCATTTCCGCCACGGTCGAGGCGGACGCGGTCTGCGGCGCGGCCCTTGCAGCGCACGCGCGCCGGGCGGGTGTGGTCTATTCCATGGCCTATGGCGACCAGCCCGCGATGACGGTGGATCTGGTCGACTGGGCCCGCACCTGCGGCTTCGAGGTCACCGCCGCCGGCCGCGGCCACAAATGGAAGCCGGACTACCGCTTCTCAACCCCCGATACGGTCTGGGATCACTGGGGCCTGACGCCCGACCAGGCAGCCCGCGGGCGGCTGAACCCCAAGATGTTCAACTCTTTCCTCGACGGCACCAAACCCGCCATCGAAACCGCGGCCATTGCCAACGCCTGCGGCCTCGACGCGCCGTCCGGCGGTCTCACCTACCCTTCGGGCTCGATCGAAGATCTGCCGTTCCAGATGCGTCCGCGATCCGATGGCGGGGTGCTCGAGGCTTCAGGACAGGTCGAAGTCCAGAACTGCCTCGCCGCCAATGGCCAGCCGATTCCTTACGACATCCGCATGGGCGTCTGGGTGTGCCTGCGCGCGGTGACCGACTATCAGAAACACTGTTTCGAGGAATACAAGGTCACCACCGATGACACCGGCCGCTACTTTGCCGCCTACAAGCGCTGGCATCTGATCGGGCTGGAACTGGGCCTGTCGGTCGCCAATGTGGGCCTGCGCGGCGAGGCCACCGGCACCGCCGAAGAGTTTCGCGCCGACGTCGTCGCCGTGGCCAAACGCGATCTAGCGCCGGGAGAAGTCCTCGACGGCGAGGGCGGATATACCGTCGCCGGACAGCTCCGCCCGGCGCGCACCAGCACCGCTCAAAACGCCTTGCCACTGGGGCTGACCGGCGGCGCGAAGGTCGTCAACGTGATCAAGGCCGACCAAGTCCTGACTTTCGGCGATGTCAGCCTCGACGAAACGCTCACGACCCTCAAGCTGCGCCGCGAAACCGAGGCCATGCTTGCCTGAGCCCGACGAGGTCCGGCGCCAGAGACGAATGCCGGTTGGCGGCCCGCTGCCGACATCGGCAGGCTGCGATCCTGCCCGATCCCGCGCAGATCCGGAGCAGGATAAGTTGTGACGGAACCGCTTTTTTCGGTTCTGGCCTGGACCAGACGTTCGCAATCTTTATTCAGGCGCGGAATCAAGGCCGCAGGCCGCCGCGCCATCGCCGACCCGCCCCGGAGGGGAGGCGATTTGCGGGCGAAGCGTATCGCATTGAGGTCATTCGG
>JAAUYH010012716.1_pt1 | contig 10211 bp, 7 predicted proteins | sample 7278061 | NCBI WGS metagenome assembly JAAUYH01 (sample SAMN14350203, study PRJNA611818) | marine sediment metagenome | isolation source: surface marine sediment (0.6m) | place: French Polynesia: Moorea | collected 2018-08 | reverse complement strand
TCAGCTTGCCCGCCTCCTTCTCGCGGTCCTGCGGATTGGCCACCATGGCCTTGATCGATGCAGTCGAGTACTTCCCCTGGAACAAATAGAAAGACATTGGTTCCCCCCCTTCGGAAATGCGCGGGATCGGGTGGCCGCGTCATGCGGAAACGCCTTTGGTGTAATCGGCGTGATCCACCTCCGCGCAAGTGAACCATACCATATTGCGGGCAATCCCAGGGATGGAATTTGGTATAGGCGATTTCGGCGCACGCGAAGTCCGCACGGAATCAGCGGCTTCGCCTTGTTCGGCGACCGCCTTTTCAGACGGTCGCCCGTTTGAGGGTTTTGCGTGTTGCGCCCCTTTGCGGGCGCAACGGCAGCTTACTGGCTTGCAGAAAGTGCCTTATCGCATCGCGCGCAGGTCCCTGGGTGGGTGTGCGTGCCGACATCGGGCAGGAACTTCCAACAGCGCTGGCACTTTTCGCCGCCCGCCCTTTCGAAGACGACGCCGACGCCCGGAGTTTCGGGCATGCGGAAAGCCTCGGCCGGGGCCGGGTCGCCGGAAAGCATGACGGCGCTGGTGATGCAGATATCATCGAAGGGCACCGTTTTGAGACTGGCCAGCACCTCCGCATCTTCTACGTGCACGACCGGCGCGGCTTCGAGCGAGGCACCGATCACCTTGTCCTGACGCTGCACCTCCAAGGCGGCCGTGACGACGCGGCGGGTGCGGCGGATGCCCTCCCATTTCTGGGCGAGCGGTTCGTCAAGCCAGTCTTTCGGTGTTTCGGGGATGTCCTGCAAATGCACCGACTGATCATCGCTGGGGAAACGCGAGAGCCAGACGTCTTCCGTCGTGAAGACCAGCACCGGCGCGAGCCATGTTGTCAGGCGGTGGAAGAGGATGTCGAGCACGGTTCGCGCCGCATTCCGGCGGTCTGACGGCCCATCGCAGTAAAGCGCGTCCTTGCGGATGTCAAAGTAGAAGGACGAGAGATCGACGGTGGCGAATTCGAAGACGGCGCGGAAGACGCCTTGGAAATCGTAGGCCGCATAGCCGGTCCGGACCTTGTGGTCGAGCTCGGCCAGGCGATGGAGGACCCAGCGTTCAAGCTCCGGCATATCGGCAGGGGCGATGCGCTCGTCTTCCGAGAAACCGGCGAGATTGCCGAGGATGAAGCGCATCGTGTTGCGGAGCCGCCGGTAGCTGTCGGCGACGCCCTTCAGGATCTCGGGCCCAATCCGCTGGTCGGCGGTATAGTCGGTCTGCGCCACCCAGAGCCGCAGGATGTCGGCGCCATATTGTTTGACGACCTCTTCCGGCACGATGGTGTTGCCGAGCGACTTGGACATCTTGTTGCCCTTCTCGTCCAGCGTGAAGCCGTGGGTAAGCACGCCTCGGTAAGGCGCGCGGCCCTGGGTCCCGCAGGATTGCAGAAGCGAGGAATGGAACCAGCCGCGGTGCTGATCGGTGCCTTCAAGGTAAAGATCGGCGATGCCGTCTTCGCTGCCGTCTTCTCGGTCGCGGAGGACGAAGGCATGGGTGGAGCCGCTGTCGAACCAGACGTCGAGGATGTCGAAGATCTGGTCGTATTCCTCATGGGGCACTTCGTTGCCGAGGAAGCGCTCCTTGGCGCCCGGCTGGTACCAGGCATCCGCGCCCTCTTGTTCGAATGCGTCAAGGATACGCGCGTTTACGGCTTCGTTCCGCAGCAAAAAGTTGGAATCGGTGGGCATGGCGCCCTTCTTGACGAAGCAGGTGAGCGGCACGCCCCAGGCGCGCTGGCGGCTTAGCACCCAGTCGGGCCGTGCCTCCATCATCGAGTAGAGCCGGTTGCGCCCCGTTTGCGGGGTCCATTTGACGTTGTCGATTTCGGCCAGCGCGCGTTCGCGGATGGTTGTGCCGTGCTCATCCTGACCATCGCCCACAGGTTTGTCGATAGCGGCGAACCATTGGGGCGTGTTGCGGTAAATGATGGGGGCCTTGGAGCGCCAACTGTGCGGGTAGCTGTGCTTGATCTTGCCGCGGGCGAGGAGGCCGCCGACCTCGACGAGCTTGTCGATCACCGCCTTGTTCGCGGTGCCTTCACCGCCCTTTCGGCTGAGGATGTAGTGGCCGCCGAAGAAGGGGAGGTCATCGCGGAACTTGCCGTCGTCCATCACGTTGTAGGTGATGACCTGATCGAGCATGCCGAGATCGCGGTAGAGCTCGTATTCCTCCATCCCGTGGGACGGGGCGCAGTGGACGAAGCCGGTGCCTTCCTCGTCGGTGACGAAATCGGCGTGGCGGAAGTCGCGGGGCTCGTCCCAAACTCGTTCTGCACCCTGACGGTTTGCAAGTGGATGTGCGAGGGAGATCTGTTCCAAAAAGCGAACTGGCATGTCGCCGATGCGGCGATACATAGTTTCGTCAAGTCGAGCACGAGAAAGCACGTCAGCCGCTAAATTGTCTGCGAGGATGAACCGATCACCGGTAAAAACCCAACTCTCGGCCGCCCTCTCCACAACTTCGTAGACGCCGTATGAAATGTCCTTGTGAAAGACTACAGCTTTGTTTGAAGGCAAAGTCCAAGGCGTTGTCGTCCAGATAACAACATAAAGCTGGCCGTTGCCGGCTGAACTCAGCATAGACTCGATTTCTTGGGTCATCTCTGGTGACGCGAGCACACGAAACTTTACCCAAACCGTGAAGCTTTCCTTGTCGTGGTACTCGACCTCCGCCTCGGCGAGCGCGGTTTGCTCGATGGGCGACCACATGACGGGTTTCGAGCCTTGGTACAGCGTGCCGTTCATTAGGAATTTCTGGAACTCCTCGGCGATCACGCGTTCGGCGTGGAAGTCCATTGTCAAGTACGGATCTTCCCAATTGCCGGTCACGCCGAGGCGTTTGAACTCATCGCGCTGGATGTCGATCCAGCCGTCGGCGAAAGCGCGGCATTCTTGGCGGAACTCGACGACATCGACGTCGTCCTTGTTCTTGCCCTTCTTGCGGTACTGTTCCTCGATCTTCCATTCGATCGGCAGACCGTGGCAGTCCCAGCCGGGGATATAGCGGGCATCCTTGCCCATCATCTGCTGGGAGCGGACGACCATGTCTTTCAGGATCTTGTTCAGCGCATGGCCGATGTGGAGGTGACCGTTAGCGTACGGAGGGCCATCGTGGAGCGTAAAGCTATCGCGTCCCTCCTTGGTGCGGAGGCGGTTGTAGACGTCTAGCTTTTCCCACCGCGCTAGCCAGTCAGGCTCGCGGTTTGGCAGGCCTGCGCGCATCGGGAAGTCGGTCTGAGGCAGGTTCAGCGTGTCTTTATAGTCGGGCGTATCGGCACACATGGGGCGTGTCCTTGATGTCAGAATTTCGGGAAGGGTGGCGGAGCAGGCTCAACGCCAATTGCCCGGCGTCTCATCGTTCAGAGCGCCGGGCCTATAATTCGAATGATGATCATCACGCGTTGCATCGCGGACGCTTATAGGCAAGGGGCTGGCTTGGGACAAGCGCCGTTTCAGGCGCTTTCGATAGGCTCGCTTTCGGCCATCAGGCGCAAGATCATCGCCGTCATGCCAATCGCGATGAAGAAGATCTGGATCAGAACCGAGGCCATGTTGAATTCGCCGATGTTCGACGTCAGGACCAGCGCGGCGGCGACAGTGTTCCCGGCGAAATACACCAGGCTGTCACCGCCAATCAAACGCCAGCTCAGTAGAGCATAGACACCGACGTATACCGCGAAACCGAAAACACCGATCGCCCGAAAAACAATGACGATATCAAACTCACCCAACACCACGTCGGCCTCTTTTGAAAAGTGGCTGCCCGCCAAAATTGGGAGCGACGGGTCAGCCTTGTTACACACCCCCCGGGAAGAAACGAGGTAAGCTCAGACTGGCGCATCGGGCGTGGCGATGCGACCGGCGAATTCCGGATTTCACGGTACAATCGCGGTTTCTAGCTTGCCTGCTGCGTGGCTTGGTCGTGGTGGGCGTTTTTATCACGGTACATGTCGGCATCAGCAGCAGCACACAGGCCTTCAACCGTCGCTTCGGGATGCTTGCCGAAGGCGAAACCGACCGACGCGCCGACCGTGATGGTTTGGTCATTGTTTTCGACGGGCTCGTAGAGCCGTTCGCGCAGCGCATCGGCCGCCGCCTCGACCGCCGCTCGGTCCGATACATTGCGAACGAGGACGGCGAATTCGTCGCCGCCCAGGCGAGCCGCATTTCCCTTGCCGAACAGAGCTTCGATCCGCGCGGCCTGCTCACAAAGCACCGCGTCGCCAGCGCTGTGACCCATCGTGTCGTTGATCTGTTTGAAGTGGTCGAGATCGATCAGCAGGACGGCGGTATCCTGCTCGAAGTTCAGCGCGTCGAGCAGCGCTTCGTCGAAAGCGCGGCGGTTCAGAAGGCCGGTCAGCGCGTCGTGGCTGGCCAGATAGTCCAGCTGTTTCAGCCGTTGCTCAGCGACGTAGCGAGCGCGCCCGAAGGCGTTGCGGTTCTTTTCCTGAGCAACCAGTACTTCAACCAGGTTTCCTGCCCAGAAGGCGCCCGCAACGCCCAGCATCACCCAATCGAGCGGGCCAATTTGGATGTGCGGGCCCGGGTGTGCGGTGACGATGCCGATGGCCATGAGCACAAGGACGGTGATCGCAGTGAACCAGCCGAGAAGGACGATGGTGGCGTGGGCGCCGACCACATGAACGGCCATTCCGGAGAGCCAGAGCAGACCCGTGATCTGTGCGGCGTGATAGGGCATTTGCATCAACAGAATGCCGGGCAGCCCATAGGCAAAGGTCGCAAGGCCGAATGTCATCAGCACAACGGCGGTGCGAAAAGAGCTGATTGGTTTGTCCTTTGGCGGCAGGGTGCGACGGAGGACGAAATTAGTCGCTTCGTAAGAAAAGATGAGCGAGCCGCAGATCAGTGCCGCCGGAAAGCCGGCATAGACCCCGAGGATGGCGCAGAAAACGAAGGTGCTGAGGCACCTCTTCGGCGCATCGCGGGCTGCGATGCTAAGCACCAGACGTATCTGGACGCTGGCGTTATCGATCTGCTTCAACAAATGGCGGTACCTCTGAACGATTACCTGCCAGTTTTATTTGAAGGTCGGGTTAACGGCTCTTCCGCCGGATCTCGGGATGTGTCATGTCTGCTTTACAGTTCAGTGGAGAAACGGATGTTCGAAGAGGAAAAGGCCCGCGCGAGCGGCTGGTTTCGCAGCTTGCGCGACGAGATCGTGGCGGCGTTCGAAGGGGTCGAGGATGCGCATACCGAAGGCCCTCTGTCCGTAAACGTGCCCGGTCGGTTCGAGGTTAAGGAAACCAAGCGCTCTGCCCCAGATGGTGGCGATGCGGGCGGCGGTCTGATGAGCGTCATGCGGGGTGGCCGTGTATTCGAGAAGGTGGGCGTCAATGTCTCGACTGTATTCGGCACGCTCGGCGAGCGCGCGCAAAAGGCGATGGCCGCCCGCGGTATTCCCGGCATGGCCGACGATCCGCGCTTCTGGGCCAGCGGCATTTCTCTGGTCGCCCATATGCAGAACCCGCATGTGCCAGCCGTTCATATGAACACGCGCATGTTCTGGACGCCGCATGCCTGGTGGTTCGGCGGTGGCTCGGACCTGAACCCTTGCATCGAATACGACGAGGACACGGAAGACTTTCACAACGTGCAGAAAGCTCACTGCGACCCGCACGGGGCCGATATTTATCCCAAGCTGAAGGCCTGGGCGGATGAGTACTTTTTCGTCCCCCACAGGGGACGTGCGCGCGGGGTCGGGGGCATCTTCTACGATGACCGGAACACTGGTGATTGGGAGGAGGACTTCGCCTTTACCCAGGATGTGGGTCGCGCGTTTCTGAAGGCCTATCTGCCGATCGTTCATCGTCGGCGCGAGACGCCCTGGAACGACGACGACAAGGACACGCAGTTGATCCACCGCGGGCTCTATGCCGAGTACAACCTGGTCTATGACCGCGGCACCAAATTCGGGCTCGAAACCGGCCATGATGCGAATGCTGTGCTGATGAGCCTGCCGCCTTTGGCGAAGTGGATTTGAGCCGAGTGTGCTCTAGCCGATCAGACCAATTGCGTAGGCGAATAGAACCGCGAAGATGATCCCGGCCAGAACCACTGGGCCTAGCCAGTCGAAACGTCCGGGTGTCGCTGCGTTGTCCGGCATATTCGGACGGGGTGGTTTGAGGCGCGGAAATGGCCGCGCCATCGGCGAAGGCGCCATACCCGCGTTTGCAGGTTCCGGGGTGTCGAGGATTTGCTCTCGCCTCGCGCGCGCCTGATCGAGGCGCCTGTAGAGATTGCCTACACTGTGATCGACCTGGGTTTCGACCCGGTCTGATTTGTCTAACGCCACTGCTCGTCGCCTTGTGAAACCAAACACAATACTTTGTACAGGATAACAGGGCTTCGCCAGGAAACCACAACTTCTTGAAGTTTCTCCTAGCTGTCCGAAATGGCGTTGGAATTTCGGTGTGCGCCTTCATCTCTTCGAGCAGGCGACGGAGAATCACGCCCGCTTTTCGCTAGATCTCGACTTCGATCGCGATACCTTTTTCGATCGCAAGCTCGACGACACTGGCGGCCACGGCCAGGTCCTGAAGCCCGACGCCGGTGCCATCGAAAAATGTGATCTGATCCGCGCTTTCGCGGCCCGGGTGCGTGCCGTTGATGACGGAACCGATCTGGTAAACATCCGCTTCGGCGATCAGGCCTTGCGAGATCGCGTGCTGTGCTTCGCCGATGCTGATGGACTGGGCCACTTCATCGGTAAAGACGGTGGCCTTGCTCAACAACACCGGATCGACTTCCTGTTTTCCGACGGTATCAGTGCCCATGCAGGCGAGATGCGTGCCGGGGCTGATGTTGTCGGCCATCAGCGTGGCAGCAAATGAGGACGTGATCGTGATGATCACATCGGCTTCTCTCATGCCGTCGAGTTCGACTGCTTCGAACGGCAGGCCTGCCTCTGTCGCCACCTTTTCGATATTCGGCAGCATTTCGGGGTGCATGTTCCAGCCGATCACCTTTTCGAAATCGCGGTGTTCCAACGCGGTACGCAGTTGAAACTTCGCCTGATGGCCTGCGCCAATCATACCGATCACCTTCGCGTCCTCGCGCGACAGGTGCTTGATCGAGACGGACGAGGCCGCGGCGGTTCTCAGCGCCGTCAGCAGGTTGCCGCCGACCATGGCCTTCACGCGGCCGGTGTCAGGATCGAAGAGGAACACAGTGGACTGGTGATTGATGATCCCGTGCGTTTCCAAGTTGTTCGGCCAATAGCCGCCAGCTTTCAGTCCAAGGGTTTGACCTGCACGGTCGAACCCGCCCTTGAAGCCGTAAAGCGCGTCGGCATGGCCGATGGCTTCGCGGACCACCGGGAAGTTATAGGCATCACCTGTTGCCATCGCAGCGAACACCTTTTCGACGGCATCAAAGGCCGCCTCGCGTGTCATAAGACCCGCGATTTCACTTTCAGGTACAATCCACATCAGTCTTTCTTCTTGGTGAAAATATCCCGGAGGGGTCCGGGGAGGCGTCGTCCATTGTTGCTCGAACCAATGGCGCAATCAATGAACGACCTCCCCGGTGGATCGCTGCCTAAGGCAGCGAAATCAGTAGGCCTTGCCGCGGGCTGAGACGGGCCAGAGCGCTTCGACCTTGCCGTCGCGCACGCCGACGTACCAGTCGTGCACATTTGCGGTGGGGTCGCAGTGTCCGGGGACAAGCTTCAGTTTGTCGCCAACTTTCAGCAGGCCATCGGGATCGGCCACAACGCCGTGCTCGTCCGAGCATTTGACGTATTCCACATCTGTCCGCCCGTAGATCACCGGCAGGCCGCTGTCGACGGATTGCGCTTTCAGGCCCGCGTCGACGATCGCCTTGTCGGCCTTCGCGTGACTCATCACCTGGGTCAGCAGGAACATTGCGTTTTCCCATTCGCCCTGGTCGATGCGGTTCCCGTCCTTGTCGAGAATGCGACCATAGTCGGCATCCATGAAAGCGTAGGACCCGCACTGAAGCTCGTTGTATACGCCAGAGTTGGACTCGAAATAGTAGGAACCCGTCCCGCCGCCGCCGACGATGTCACACTCCAGCCCCTCGGCCTTCAGCGCATCCACGGCGTCCTTCACCTGAGCCACGGCGACGTCGATCTTGGCCTTGCGGTCGTCGAAGCTATCCATGTGCTGCATCGCGCCCTGATAGGCTTGGATACCAGCGAACTTCAGATCTTCGGCGGCGTCGATGGCTTTTGCGATCTCCACGACCTCAGGTGTGGTCGTCACGCCACAGCGGCCCGCACCGCAGTCAATTTCCACCAGACATTCGATGGTGGTGCCGTGCTTTGTGGCCGCCGCGGAAAGCTCGGGCACGTTCTCCAGATCGTCTACGCAGCAGATCGTGCGCGCGCCAAGCTTCGGCATTTGCGCCAGGCGGTCGATCTTCCGCGGGTCACGCACCTGGTTAGACACCAGCACGTCCTTGATGCCGCCGCGGGCGAAGACCTCGGCCTCGCTCACCTTCTGGCAGCAAACGCCGCAGGCGCCACCGAGTTCGACTTGCAGTTTCGCCACGTCGACGGATTTGTGCATCTTGCCGTGGACGCGGTGGCGCATGCCGTGGGCCTTGGCGTAGTCGCCCATCTTCTTGATGTTGCGCTCGAGCGCGTCGAGGTCGAGCACGAGGCAGGGTGTCTGGATGTCCGCTTCGTCCATGCCGGGCACGGCGGGGACATCGAAACCGACTTCGAGGCTGTTCAGGTTCACAGGTGCATTCATTGCCTTCAGGCTCCCTTAATCCAGGGCAGGGCGTCGAGGTCGACATTCCCGCCGGTGATGATGACACCGACCCGCTTGCCAGCGAACCGGTCCTTGTTCTTCAAAATGATGGCGAGTGGCACGGCGCAGGAGGGCTCCATCACCACGCGCAGGTATTTCCACGTGATCTTCATCGCGTCGATGATTTCCTGTTCGGACGCGGTCAGGATGTCGGTCACGTGGTTGGACACAAAGTGCCATGTCAGGTCCTTGAGCGGGACCTTGAGGCCATCGGCAATCGTTTCGGGCGCATCATCGGCGATGATGTGTCCGGCCTTGAAGCTGCGATAAGCATCGTCGGCTTGTTCCGGCTCGGCCGCGATGATCTGGGTTTCGGGCGCGAGCGTCGAGAGCGTCAGGCAGGTGCCCGAGATCATGCCGCCGCCGCCGATGGGGGCGGTGACGATATCAAGGCCGTCCGTCTGCTCCATGAACTCCTTCGAACAGGTACCTTGCCCCGCGATCACGCGCGGGTCGTTGTAAGGGTGGACGAACTCGCCGCCGGTTTCGGCCTGCACCTTGGCGAAGGTCTCTTCCCGCGACGAAGTCGAGGGTTCGCATTCGGTGATCGTGCCGCCGTAGCGGCGGACCGCGTCCTTCTTGGCCTGCGGCGCCGTGCGCGGCATGACGACGTTGCAGGGGATGCCGCGCCTTCCGGCGGCGTAGGACAGGCAGAGCGCGTGGTTGCCGCTGGAGTGCGTCGCAACGCCCTTTTCGGCTTGCGCGTCATCAAGGCCGAAGACGGCGTTTGAGGCGCCGCGCACCTTGAAAGCGCCCGGCTCCTGCAGGTTTTCGCACTTGAAGAACAGGTCGGCGCCGGTCAGCTCGTTCAGGTAATCCGACGTCAGGACCGGCGTGCGGCGGATGTGCGGTTTGATCCGCTCGTGCGCCGCAAGCATGTCGTCGTAGGTCGGAATAGTGAGGTCTGGCAAATCCTTCATCACGCCGCTGCCTTCTGGGTTCTCGCGGGCTTGGCGCGGTAGTATTCCTGCGCGGCGGCGACGCCCGACCCGAGTTTGATGTCGAGGCCCAGATCGACCATGCACATCTCGGCGGTCGCGATGCCAGAAAGCGCCATGACATCGGTCAGGCTGCCCAGGTGCCCGATACGGAACACCTTGCCCGCGACATCGCCAAGGCCGGTGCCATAGGCAACGCCATAGGCCTGAGCCGCGTGGGCGACGATGGTCGAAGCGTCGAAACCCTCGGGTGTGCGGATCGCAGTCACCGTGTTGGAGTAGAGATCGGGCGAGGCCGCGCAGATATCCAGACCCCAGGCGCGAACGGCCTCGCGCACGCCCTCGGCAATCCGATGGTGGCGGGTGAAGACGTTTTCCAGCCCTTCGTCCAGCAGCATCTTGCACGCCTCGTTCAGGCCATTCATCAGGCCCACGGACGGTGTGTACG
>JAAUYH010189288.1_pt1 | contig 10212 bp, 9 predicted proteins | sample 7278061 | NCBI WGS metagenome assembly JAAUYH01 (sample SAMN14350203, study PRJNA611818) | marine sediment metagenome | isolation source: surface marine sediment (0.6m) | place: French Polynesia: Moorea | collected 2018-08 | reverse complement strand
TCCACTAAAATCAGCTATTACTTTTCTTCCTTTTAAATTTCCAAAATTTAGTTGATTGGGGATAAACTTTGTTGAACTTGGAGTCATTAAATAGATAAATAAAATTATTTTTATCCTTAAATTATACCTTGTATTCTACCTATTATTTTGGGAATATTTGTCGAATTAATGTATATTTTTAGTCTTATTTTATGTCAAATAAATTGCTTTATCTCCAAACTTTAATTAATTTTGATACTGACTGGAACTCAAATAACAGACTGTTGTTTGATGTGATTGAGCAAACATCAGGGTCAAACCTAGACTTGGTAAGGCTTCTGCTTATAGCGATCGCGGTATTTGTGAGAAATGCGGGTATATGATTTTTTTCTTGCAATTTCAACATATTGGGGATTGATTTCCCAGCCAATTACATCTTTAGCGGTAGTTTTTATTTTTGTAAATGCTTGAATAAATGAACCAACTCCACAAGTTGGTTCTACAATTGTGTTGATTTTATCTAAGTAATTAGTTGCGATAATAGCTATCTTTTCTGCTAGATCAAGAGGCGTTTGAAAATCACCAAACTCTATATTTTTGCACGTCTTAATCACAATTTATTTAACTCGTTCAATCCCACTAATTTGTCCTGCTTTTTCAATAACTCTTGAATATTGTAGTCTCCAGAGATGGTTCTTTATGTTTTGATTCAATTTCTGAGAAGATTTTTGCTTCAGCTTGAAGTTGTTGAATGTTGAACTTAGTGGTCAAAATTATACCTTTTGATTTGTCCAAGATTTTAACTAAATTATTAGTGAAAAATCAATTCTCCTCGTCCAGCATCTAGGGTAACTGGATGCCCTACAGGTAAGGCTGCATTGACACCATCATGACCAAAAGGTAAATCTGATACTATGGGAATATCTAAGTCTTTTGAGCGATCGCGTAATACTTCTGCTACTGTCCAGCTATTAGTTCCTGGATAGGGTTCACAACGACTAAAACGACCCAAAGCAATACCTTTAATCTGTTTTAAAACTCCCATTAATCGCCACTGAGTTAACATTCGATCTATGCGATAGGGATATTCTGTGACATCTTCTAGGGCTAAAATTACCCCTTTCATCTCAGGTTGTAAAGATGTTCCTAGTAAATGAGTTGCTACTGTCAGATTACCTGGTAGTAAAAATCCGTCTGCTGTTTTATCATTCCAGCCGATCCCCTCTAATGTTGGAAGAGATTTACCAGCTAGATAGTTAAATAGTCTTTGTTGTGACCATTTCCCCTCACTTCCGATAGTAGTTAAAACAGGAGCATGAATACTTCCAATCCCTACTGTTGCTAAACTCCACAATAAACTAGTCACATCAGAAAACCCTATTACCCATTTCGGGGTAACTTCTTGATTCCAAGTCCAATCTTCTAGAAGTCTAGCGGAGCCATATCCGCCCCTAATACATAATATTGCTTTACATTCAGGGTTATTCCAAGCCGAAGCTAAAGCTTGCCTGCGTTGAGTATCTGTTCCAGCCAAATAACCTTCCTGACTGTCCCAATGCTCTCCCAATTCCACTCTATACCCTTGAGAACGCCAAACTTCAAGACCCTGTTCCAGTGCATCAGTTTTTTTTAATGCACCGCTAGGAGCGATCGCGATCGCTAAATCTCCAGGTTGTAAATAGGGGGGTAATTTATAGCAGTTCTTGTACTGATAAGCTACAGCAGCCTTAAGCTTTTTGTTCATTGTTGATTGATTGTTCATTGGGTGTACCGCATAACTGTGAGAACCGCTATCACCATCAGTCAATTAATTATTTACAGCTTAATATTGACGAATCAGTTGCTGATCGGAAACACTATTAAAGAAATTAGCATCTAATGCAAGATTGATCATTATAGGGAGTTGGAAGATAAATGATAAATGATAAATGTTTTAATCCTGGACTCTTGCTGAAAACATTATTAAATCAAAACAACTGGTTTCTATCTTTATTTCTATGGTTATTACTGATTTTACCTAGTCAAGCGATCGATCTTAGAGTGGCAATTAAGAAGAATGTACAGAATGTTAAAGTAGGTAGTTCCACTGGAGCAGTAGTTAAAGATGGTAGAGGGCAGAAACTTGGGGAAATAAAACCAATGGCTGCTATAGGGGTTAAAATGGACAGTAATCAGCTAATTTTAGACCGTCTTAAGGCAGGAGAATTAATTATCGAGCCTAGTGCTGATGGTTATGTCTGGATAGGCGATCGCTGGTATCGAGGAAAAACCCGTTTAGTACGCCAAGGTAATAAAATTACTGCCATTAATCAGGTAGATTTAGAAAAATATTTATACAGTGTAGTAGGAGCAGAAGCAGTTGCTAGTTGGCCCATCGAAGCTCTCAAAGCCCAAGCAGTTGCAGCTCGTTCCTATGCTTTATATAAAAGAAAAACTCAAAGTAATAATCTTTATGATGTAGATACCACCATTGGTACTCAAGTATATAAAGGCTTAGACACAGAGTACCTTACTACCCATGAAGCTGTGAATAGTACCACAGGACAAATTATGACCTATCAAGATCGGGTAATTTTGGCTGCTTTTCACTCTTCTTCTGGGGGTCATACAGAAAATGTCGAGGATATTTGGGTATCTCCTTTACCCTATTTACGAGGCGTAGTAGATTATGACCAAACATCCCCCGTATTTCAATGGCAAAAATCCATAGCTGTGAATCAAGCCAGTAGCTTACTGGGAGGAATTGGTAGAATCAAAGCTATGATTCCCGAAAAAACTACTCCTCGTGGGAGAGTAGTTACGATGAAAGTAGTGGGCGATCGCGGAACTGCTAAAGTGAGTGGTAAAAAAATACGGAAAGTTTTAGATTTACGCAGCACTTTATTTCGTATCACAGTTCAAGGTAATACCTTGCAAGTTTCTGGGAGAGGTTTTGGTCATGGCTTGGGTTTGAGTCAATGGGGAGCTTACCATTTAGCCAAACAAGGGGTAAATTATCATCAGATTCTGGCACATTATTACCAAAATGCCCGCTTGTCTCAGTTTAAATAGGGAGAAACTGGAGAGACAAGACAAGGAGGACAAGGAAGAGTGGGGAGATTATTACTCATTACTTATTACTTATTACTCCCTCCTCCTTCCTTATTCCTCATTACTAACTATATAAACTTGCTACATACTCCCCATATCCGTTGTAGGGTAAAGTTTCCTTAATTTCCCAAGACAAACCTGGACCAGTACTAATAAATTTCTCTGTAGCTTGAGACCAACGAGGATGGGGTTTATTAGGATTAACATTCGCCTCAAAATCATATTCTCTAGAGTCGATAGTATTCCAATAGGTTGCAGGTTGACTATCAAGAAATTCAATCTTGACAATAGATTTTGCCCCTTTAAAACCATATTTCCAAGGAATAACCATTCTTAAAGGTGCGCCATGTTGTTTGGGTAAATCATGTCCATAAATTCCCACGGCAAAAAAAGCTAACTCATTTGCCATTTCCTCAATTCTTAATCCTTCTTGATAGGGCCAAGGTAAAGATCCAATATGAAATCCTGGTCCTGTAGTAATTTCAGGGTCATAAAAAGAAGTAAAACGCACATACTTAGCTTGGGAGGTAGGTTCTACTGCTGCAATTAATTTTTGCATTGGGAAACCGATCCAAGGTAATACCATAGACCAAGCTTCTACACAACGGAAACGATAAACTCTTTCTTCTAAAGGGAATTTTTGTTTCAAATCATCGATATCGTAAGTTTGAGGATTTTTAACTAGTCCTGTAACTTCTACTTTCCAGTTTTCAGTAGGAAGTTTTTGAGCATCCAACCAAATTTTTTTGTTGCCACCAAATTCATAAAAATTATTATATTGTGCTGCTACTTGTTCTTCAGTAATCGGTCTTTTTAACTTAGAAAATGTAGGATTTTTCGTAAAATTGGCAATATTAGGTAAATTTAAGCTTGCTTCTAAAGCGGTTTGAGAAGCAGATTTTCCCACACCAGAAGTTGAAGATTGGCATCCTGTAAGAGGTAATATACTAGCCCCAATTCCAGCCCCAACTAAAGTTTTGAGAAACTTACGACGATTCCAATAGAGGTTTTCTGGGGTAATGTTATTTTCTGATATTGACCAGATTTTAGAAGTACGGATAAAATTCATCAATCAATCCATTTAATGTTATCTTTCACTTACTCAGTCTAGAGGAGTTAATAGACAACTGGAACTCAAAAGTAGTTTGATTAATTTTTCAACAATTAAAAAATTAATCAAATTTGCCGAGCCAAATTTTTTATCAATTCCAAACCAAGACATATTGATTTATACAACCAATCGTTACAAAAACTTAAAGCTTTTTGGCGCATTTATTTGTATGGATGATAATGATCTAGATGATTCTTATCATTAGATGGCTATAGCAAAGTACCAAAGAAATATTCCTATCTAATTACTATGTCTCCCAACAACTCTTTTGAGTCTTCCTCCAATTTCTCCAAAAACCAATTAGGCTATGATCCAAGACTGTCTTTGGCAGTTAATAACAACGAACAAAATGGAGCAAGATATCCCACTAATCCCAAAGAGGATAACAGAGGTAATAAAATCATCCATAGCAACGTTGCCAAAATTAAAGTGATGGGCGTAGGCGGTGGAGGTTGTAACGCCGTTAACCGCATGATCGATAGTGGAGTAGAAGGAATAGAATTCTGGGCAATTAATACTGACGCGCAAGCCTTAGATCGAGCTCAAGCGGAACAAAAACTACAAATCGGACATAAAATTACCAGAGGTTTGGGTGCAGGGGGAAATCCTGCTATTGGTCAAAAAGCTGCCGAAGAATCACGGGATGAAATTGCTCACGCTTTAGAAAATACCGATTTGGTGTTTATTACTTCAGGAATGGGTGGCGGTACAGGAACAGGAGCAGCACCTATTGCAGCAGAAGTTGCTAAGGAAATGGGCTGTTTAACTGTAGGCGTAGTAACTCGTCCTTTTTCTTTTGAAGGAAGAAGACGCACTAAGCAAGCAGAAGAAGGAATCAATGCTTTTCGTAGTCGAGTTGATACTTTAATCGTGATTCCTAATAATCAACTTTTGACAGTGATTTCTCCTGAAACTCCAGTTCAACAAGCCTTTCAGGTGGCAGATGATGTTTTGAGACAAGGGGTTCAAGGCATTTCTGATATTATTACTGTGCCAGGGTTAATCAATGTTGATTTTGCCGATGTTAAAGCGGTAATGGCAGATGCAGGTTCAGCTTTAATGGGTATTGGCGTTGCTTCGGGTAAATCTCGCGCCAGAGAAGCAGCTAGCGCAGCCGTATCTTCTCCTTTACTAGAATCTTCCATTCATGGTGCTAAAGGAGTGGTGCTTAATATTACTGGAGGCTATGATCTAACGCTTCATGAAGTTAATGCTGCTGCGGATAGTGTTTATGAAGTGGTAGATGATGATGCCAATATTATCTTTGGTGCAGTAATTGATGAACGTATGGAAGGAGAAATACGCATTACTGTTATTGCCACAGGCTTTGATGGTAGTGAATCCCCTGGGGAAACTACCCAGCAAAAAACTGAACAACCGTCAATATTTTCTTCTCTACCCCAGCCTCCTGTATCTAAAACCCCTCCTAGAGATACCCCTAAAGAACGCAGCCCTATTGAAATTCCCGATTTTCTGCAAAGAAGAAGAGGTTTTCCCAGAAGCTAAAGTTCAATGATTAAAGTAGCTTTAACTATTGCTGGTTCTGATAGTGGTGGTGGTGCAGGAATTCAAGCCGATTTGCGTACCTTTGCTTTTCATGGAGTTCATGGCACAAGTGCTATTACTTGTGTCACGGCTCAGAACACGGTAGAAGTAACTCAAGTTATTCCCATAGAAAGCTCCATGGTGACTGCTCAAATAGACACAGTGATTAAAGACATCAGGGTAGATGCGGTTAAAACAGGAATGTTATTTAATCAGGAAATTATTGAACAGGTAGCAGCACAAGTAGAGCAACATCATCTCACTAATTTAGTCCTCGATCCTGTAATGGTCACTCGCGCCGGAGTTAAAATAATTGATGATCGCGCTATTTCCAGTTTGACTCAGCTACTATTTCCCCAAGCTCTGATTGTCACCCCCAATCGCTACGAAGCTCAAATTCTTAGTGGAATTGAGATTAATAACCTAGAAACAATGAAGCAAGCTTGTCAAATAATTCATCAGGAACTACAAGCCAAAGTAGTCTTGCTCAAAGGAGGTTCCATGTCAGGAGAATTGCAAGGAGTTGATATCTATTATGATGGAAATAATTGGCAAATTTTAACGGGAGAAATAGTTAAAACCCAAAATACTCATGGCACTGGTTGTACTCTTTCAGCAGCGATCGCAGCCAACTTAGCTAAAGGAAAAGATTTATTTACAGCAGTTAAATTAAGCAAAAACTATCTTACTACAGCTTTAAAATACTCTTTAGATATTGGGCAAGGAAGTGGTCCAGTTGGTCATTTTTTCCCAATTTTGACCGTGTCCTAAAGGATACCGCTTCGCATAGCGGTCATGGTTAAGAAGCGCGCGAGGGATGCTTCTGGTTAAGAAGCATATCCAACGGTGCGCGTTCCCTAGATGAGGAAACCTCATCGGGGTCGCACCGCAATCGCGTAAGAACCATCTCTAATCACGGTGTTGTCTGAATCAATTGAATAGGAAAAAACGTGAAACTAGCAACAAAAATTGAGGCAATTCTCTACATCAAAGGACGACCTCTTTCTATAGAAGAGATAGGAGCTTTATTGGAATATGAAACAGATTGCGATCGCGCAGCGCCTCGCCTTGGGCGAGATCGCACATTAGACAATTTTACCGACCGCGACATGATCCAAGAAGGTTTAATCGAATTAATGAACGACTATGCCCATCGTGATAGTGCTTTAGAAATTGTCGAAACCAATTTAGGTTATAGTCTACAACTTAAATCTAGCTACAATAGTTTGCTCAAAGATTTAATTCCAGCAGAATTAGGAAAAGGAGCATTAAGGACTTTAGCTGCGATCGCGCTTAAAAATCCCATCTTACAAACAGATTTGATTGAATTACGGGGAAGTAGTGCTTATCAACAAGTTTCCGAACTAGTAGAATTAGGATTTATTCGGAAAAAACCCCAAACTGATGGTCGTTCCTATTGGTTAGAAGTTACCGATAAATTTCACCAATATTTTGAAATTCAACAAATGTTAGCTTCTTGAAGAAGTCATTGTTACTCAGATTATTAATTACCCTGAATTGAAGATTATCCTTTCTTTTCACTTGGGTGAAGATTCCATATTGCTTGATCCTGTTTCTGCAATTCAGTAGCGATTCGAGTCAATATTGTGTAAAAGTAGAGAGGGAATATATGCAAAATTTGGAAAGGAATGATCTTTAATTTCGATTTTCTCGATTCTGAACAACAAAACCAAGATTGCAATAACCTTATGCAATATCTTCGTGAGCAACACCCGGAAGTATTATCCAGAATTGCTCAATCTGCCAGCCCAGAAGTCAAAGAAATTATTTCACAAAATGTCCAAGGTTTAGTGGGAATGCTGCCTACAGGTGACTTTAACATTAAAGTCACAACAGATAAAGAGAATTTAGCTCATCTTTTAGCATCTGCTATGATGACTGGTTATTTCCTCTGTCAAATGGAAAAACGCAGGGATTTAGAAGAAAGTGTTTTTGGCTCTGATTCTCTCAATCAAACTTCTGAAGCGGGAGAAAGCCCAGAATCGGAATAATGTGGGAAATAAGAGATTTCTTGAGAGGGAAAGGTAGACTAGATCTTTCCCTCCTATTGTTATATCTGCACCACCTTAACCACCTTTGCTAAAGGTCAACATAATTAATATCGAAAGTAGCATTCCTGGACTAAGCAAAAGTGCAAGAGTTAATAGTTCGTTAGAAGTCATGTCGCAAATAATTGAAGATTATAAGATTAATTATCTTCACAGTAGCTCTACATTCTGTGCTTTTTGATATTAGTCTAGAATTTATTAATTTTTCACCTGTTAGAAGTAGCCAAAATTAGACTCTTTAGGTTCAAAGAGTCTAATCCTAGCCTTTACAAGCTGGGATATTAATCTTTAATAGAAAAAAATAATAGCTACTATATCAATTTCTCCGATCAGATCGTGGCTGCACACCAAATACTTAGTCAAACTTAGGTAAAATTAGGTAAAACCTTGGATTTGTTAGACAAAAATTTATATTACCTAGTTTCTATTCATTCTAAAGTATAGTATTCCCACTTATCAAACATTATTACCCCACAATATCTACTCGTTCTTAAATTCAATGGCTGCTTTATATAGCAACATAGAAGGAGATATGCACTCTTGTTTGATGAGTGGAGAAAAGATTGGCATTATTGAAAAATCACTTCAGTCTAAATATCAAGTTGATAGCACTACGGTGAGAAATGTCTATCAAAATCTAAAAGGAAAGCATAAAAGTATTAAAGAACTAAGAAAAACTCGGATTAAAGATTTAAAATCGACTATCAAAAGTATTCAGTCGGCAATTAAAAAACGCCTCAAAAAGAAAGTTGTTACTCAAAAAGACCGATTTATTATTCATCAGAAAAAGCGTAGATTAGCGATTAAGCAACACAAGCTCGACAAGCTATTAAATGGCAATTTATCTCTATGCTTTGGGACGAAAAAATTGTTTCTCGCCCAATTCAATTTAGAAGCAAATGGCTACAACAGTCATGATGAGTGGTTGGCAGACTGGAGAAAAGCCAGAACATCTAATTTCATGATGGTGGGAGCAAAAACTTATGGGGGTGGCAATCAATTATGCAGACTAACCAGTGATGGTGAATTAAGCATAACTGTGCCGACCTGCTTGCTTCATCAGTTTGGCTCTCATGTTAAATGTGATGGTATTAAGTTTAAACATGGTCAAACTTTTATTGATCTTGCTCTAACATCAACAAGACACAAAAGAGGAAATAGTTATCGCAACGGTACAGAGAAAGCAGTAACTCATCGTTTTGTGAGAAAGAAAGACAGATGGTATCTTCATACCACGGTTGAACTTCCTGATATTCCTTGGATTAGTCACAGCCAAAATGGTGCTATTGGTATTGATTTAAATGTTAAAAATATTGCCTGGGCTTATTGCGATTATGAGGGCAATCTCCAGCACCATGGTCAAATCAATATTGACCTAGAAGGCAAATCATCAGGTCAAGCTACCCATATCTTATCTCAGGCTATTGGGCAAATAATTGAGATTGCCCTAGACCAAAAATGTCCTTTAGTAATTGAAAAACTAGATTTTAGTAGTAAAAAAACTAGACTAAGAGAGCATGGGAAAGGCTACGCCAAGATGCTCTCACAATTTGCTTACTCTAAGTTTTCTGACTTAGTCCATTCCAAAGCTAGATTATCTGCGATTCAAGTGGTAGAAATCAATCCAGCTTATTCGAGTTTGATTGGCATGATTAAGTTTATGGGTCTTTACGGGTTAAATAGTGGTACATCCTCTGCATTAGTCCTCGCCCGTAGAAATTTTCGATTCTCTGAACGTTTGCCTAGATGCCTTAACGCTTTATTACAGCCAGTGGATTCTAATAAACACGTATGGCATTATTGGGCAACGACATCAAAGTTACTGAAGGGTTGCTATAGGCACAGTTTCTTTAATGTGAGAATCAGGTTTGGGGTCAAGCCTAATATCCAAAGTTCTTGGGAGAAAAGGAAGATATTGGGCAAAAGTATACTTACTCCAACAATACCTAGTTATCCACTGTGCTTGGGGTAACGTTTGCCTAAATTTGCCTAAGTTTAAGTAGATTTTAAGTAGCGCGTAAAACTGACAGTAATTTAGTAAAATCATCTGGTAAAGGTGCAATAGCCTCAATGACTTTTTCGGATAGGGGATGAATTAAGGTTAGCTTTCTAGCGTGGAGAACTTGACCAGAAAGATTGACTCCTATAGAACGATTAGAACCATATACCATGTCTCCCACTAACGGGTGTCCCATATAACTACTGTGAACTCTTATTTGATGGGTACGCCCTGTTTCTAGGACAAATTCCATTAAGGTATAGTTGCCCAATCTTTCTTTAACTTCCCAGTGAGTAATGGCATTTCTACCTCCTTTTTCTACAACTGCCATTTTTTTGCGTTCTACGGGATGACGACCGATAGGAAGGTCAATTTTGCCTTTTTCCTCCCTAGGATTACCATAGACGATTCCCCAGTAC
>JAAUYH010115438.1_pt1 | contig 10212 bp, 8 predicted proteins | sample 7278061 | NCBI WGS metagenome assembly JAAUYH01 (sample SAMN14350203, study PRJNA611818) | marine sediment metagenome | isolation source: surface marine sediment (0.6m) | place: French Polynesia: Moorea | collected 2018-08 | reverse complement strand
TGTTCTGTAGGTTCGTACTCAATCTCAAGCTTCCATTGATTGAGTCGTCCAGTATCACGCCGCACTAAATCCTGAACGTTAAGTTTCCAAGCTCCCTCGATCTGTTCACCCATGAACACTGACAGACTATCGTCCGAACTGTAGGTTCTTCGTAAATCCCGTTGTGAACCACCAGTTTGGTTGTGAAGCACAGCTACTTTACCAGAGGGAGCTTCTAGTTCTACTCGCAAATCACCGATATAGGTGTGGGTAATGTCTACAGTAACTGTAATTTTCTTAATTTTGCCCTGTTGACGAATCTCAAGAGGACTGCTAACCCCTAGGGGTTGATAATCAGGAATCAACATATCCGCTGTCACCGTTTGGGTAATGATCGGCGGCATTTGGCCTACCTCAAAGCGAATGATTTCTCCAGGAATCGTAATATTGGCAATAATCAAACCAGAATCAGAACGATCCCATTCTCTTGAAGACGGTTTGGTTTCATACGATAAGGCCACACCCCTTACCTGATCAAAGAGATCCTCTGCATCCCCACGATTAAGGTTGTGTTCCAAATCAAAATCGCCATCTGCTTGTAGCAAACCACATTGATAATGGCGTTCTGGGGTTCCTCCTTGCCATTCATTTGACCCCAAGGTATCACAATGGTAAACTGCTAAACCACTGTCAGGGAGATCAGCATCTAGTCCCAACTGGGTACGGTTTTCGATGAGAAAGTATTCATTGGGTTTATCGGTTTTATAGCGCAAAATAGTTCCATAGTCACCATGTCGCGCTTCATAGACACCGGAGGTATTCAACAAAATTTCTTGCTCTTTCCAACCCACCAGATACCTCAAATAAGCACAAACGGGGGAGGGGGTACGACCGTAGTTGAGATCATTTCCAGATCCCATTAAACAATATTTACCGATACCGGCACTGTCCTCAAAGTCGCCATCACGCTCGCCATAATCGTAAAGATCGGGCCAACGACAAAGCAAATGCCCCGTCTCATGACAAAAAGTGCCGATGCTGAGGTCAACCCGTTGCCGTCCCAAACTAGTGAGCATATAAAAGTGAGTTCTCACATTGCCGTAGTACAGTTTGATACGGGAGCTATGAGGCCAGAGTAAGCCCCCTGCGTTACGGCCAGCGTACATAAAGTTAACGGCATCGATAACGCCATCTCCGTTGGAATCAAAATCGGAAAGATTAATACCAAACTGGTTAACAGCTTTGTCCAGCGCCTCTTTTACCAAAAGATTGTATTGGTAATACCTACGATCACGACTCAACTTAACTGGACCAACGACTACATTCGTGTAATCTAGCTTGCCACCAGACATCAAACGGAAATACTCGCGCACAGAACAAAAGTTACCATTTTCTCGGTAGTTGTCGCCGTTGAGTAAGGCTTCTACCTCAGCTTTTGTTACATCTGTGGTCACATCAGTAAACTCAACTAACACCGTTAAGCCTTTGACTTTCCCCTCACTCACTCGACGACCTGTTAGTAACCCTTTGTTAAGTCCTATGGTTCTGAATGTATGGGGGTCTATCTCTGTTTCTGCTGGTCTTAGTTGGGCATAACGTTGTTCAAATTGTGCGTTTCTGACAGAACTTGCTTCTTTTAAGTGTCGTCGAAGACCTGAAGGGGGTTCCTGGGACATTGGTACACCGCTAGAGACAAACATCCCTTCTAACAAGATTGCATAACAATATTGTCCGAGGTCACTGTCATAAACAACGGTGTAACCTTCTTCCGTTTCGTGGCGTGCATAAAACTCGTCACCATTGACAACAAGTCGCACCGGATCGCCTTTTTCTTGGTCAAAAATCAGTGTTTCATTAAATATTGCACTCATGTCTCCCTCCTTTTTTCACTTATTTGATTTAGCTCTCTACCAGGAAATCGGTCTAAAGGATGAAATAGTATCGTTTGGAATGTTCACAGTACCGAGGTTTGGATAGTAGCCAGGACCTAGTTCCCAACTCGCACCGCCATAATTGCTATGCTCGTAGAATCTCCATGTACCGCTGACAACAATAATTGAGGAAATTCTGTCATTCCACCCGTCGCCAACATAGAGCCACCCATTGCTAGTCCGCCACTGTGCTCCACCAAACCCACCATGCTCGCATACGACAACAATTGGCGCAACATAGGGATTAGACGGCGTAGCTCTTTCTACTCCACCGCTGAGAGCAATAGCAGACGTTGGAGCTTCCGAATCTAAACGAGCACCTTTTGGGGGTCGAGAAACCCCTAATAGTTCTTTAGCTCTTGTTGTTTCATCAAATTGAGTTGATAAAGAAGCTAATTTTTGAATTAAAGTATTCTCATCCATAACTTTTTTATCCAATTGAAAACTGATACCTTTTCTATCAATATGTTGGCAAAAACTTACTCTAGAGAAAATACGACGATCCGCGTATAGGATTATGAAGAAATTGCAACAATTCCTCCTTGGAGTAGCCCCAACTTTTCCAGGGCAAGCATCACAGCAGCCATTCGGGTTTGTACACCCAATTTTTTGTAAATATGTTCCAGATGTTTCCGCACCGTTCCTTTAGAGCAACCCAGCACTCTAGCAATCGCGGCATTGCTTTGATCCTGGGCAACCCTGAAAAGTATCTCTGCCTCCCGTTTGGTAAGTCCTAGTAATTCCAGAGAAGAAATTGAGAAGGATTGCAGTTCTTGTTCTTCCAACAGCACGAGATATTCCACCCCGTTGAGATTGCCAATAAGGCGAATAAGCAACTGGTTTCCTGCATGCTCAATGTGTAACGGTAAACAGGAGATGACCTAAAAGTCTTCAGGAAACGTCAAAAACCCTTCGAAAACCTGTCGAAAAAAACGCAAAAAGATCTGAAACTTAGACACCAAGAGACTTTCGACCCCACGAATCTGTCGGACACAATTTTATGGTGCACAGAACGTCGATTCCCAAAAAAACGGACTAAGCTAGATATATTCAAAACCATAAAATCGAAAAACCGCTAGCTAGCGTACTTTGGCGAGTTGGATAGCTAACGGCTCCGATTTTATTAAACACATACACCTGCTCCCAGCTAATAACTGGGACAGATACTATTATGCTAATTTTAAACGATTCCAATGAAGATACGAAAGTCTTGAATGAATTTACCCAAGAATTTGAACAATATGTAGAAACATACGCAAAAATAGCTGGGAAAAAATTAGTTTATTCTCTTTCGATAGATGATAACCAAGTTTTACATATTAGTTTTCCCAATTTTAAAGTCGATCTGACCGTAGACAAAGCTACTTGTAAAGGAATACAACTCTATATTGTCGAAGAGTTCTCAGGTGATGAGAGTAACCCATCTTATGTAGCGGTTCACAGGCAAAGAGAAGAAGCCTTTAAGGATGCTTTGTTTTTGTTCGATGCTTACATGAGAGAGAGCTTAGAAGCCGATAGTATCGCTACGTACGAGCTACCAGCATAGATAAACGGTAACTAATTAATAAATTCGGGCGGGTAATTTCGCCCGTCTAAATTTATTCTTACGAACGCTCTGGAAAACCATTGCCGTGCCGTAGAGCGAGCGAAATTTTCCAGAAAAACGCTCAATAACTATCTTCATGCCTCTCCAAGACATCTACTAGGTGTGTAAGAACACTTGAGTCGAGCAAAAATAATAAATTTTAAACGATTGCCATGGAACGAAAAAACAGAGATATCAAGTTAGTCATAGACGAAAAATTGTTAAACACCATTGACCTTGAAATTTTAAACCTGCTATCGAGAAAAGGCGAATATATCGTCCAGGAAGATGTTTCTTTGGACTTTGAGGATTTAGAGTCGGCAAATAAGTTTCTAGAAAACGAACTTGATGGCATAACAAAATACCAGAAAAAAAGACTCATGGCAGAACTTATAGTTGCCAGAGATGCTATTAGAGAGTTCAAGCCAGGACGTAACATGTCGAGGTATATGCTCCTGTTTAACTATGCCTCTGCCCTGGGGCGAATCTCCAATATTCCCGAATCACTCTCTTTTCAAATCCTAGTTGAGGCAGCAGAATCAAATCCCTATTTCAGTAGGCAATGGGACAAAGATATTAAAACCGTTATCCGAAACGCGATAATTTGCGGTCGAAAAATCGCAACCGACTACGAGTTTTAAGATATTACCTCTCAAAAAATCAGGGCGCGAGATTTATGTACAAAACCTTTCGCCCGTTATTTACATAATACGCATATACTATGATTATAACAGCAAAACAACTAGAAAATAACTCAAAAAACTTACCCTCACTATCTTTCAATGAATTACTTGATGCTCAATATTACAAGTTAAATAATGATATTTTAGTCACAGGCTCACAACCAAAAACACAGAAGAAACTTCCATTACGGTTGGCAATTGATGGTGAATGGGATTCGGAAAAGAGATTGAATTTAGGTTACGCGGCGATAGTGGAAGAAGTTGGGCTTAAGACTTTCGTCATCTTAAATAAGCAACTATTAGACAATTTACTAGTAGATACAAAAACCATAGCTCGCATCGAAGAATACTGCATCGCTCGCTCCTGGAGATTATTCTGGAGAGAGATCGACAATGACAATATCAGTACTTTATCCGAAATACTTGCAACCGAGGGTTATGAGAAACAAGCACTTGAGACATTATTTTATTATTCGGCTAAAGATTTATGGTTGGCATTCGGTCATGACATGATCCATGAAAAAATCATGGACGGAACCATTACTCAGAAACGGAATATTTCAGGTGAAATTACCTGCCAAAGGTTAAAATTCAAGTTTTGTGACCTAGTGGGATGGTCCAACAGTTCATTAAAGGACTTTGCAACTTCGGTAAGTGTAGAAATGGTATCTAAAAGCGATATGGATGATTATAAATCTCGTATGTTAGATGGATTAGTAGCCGAACCCGAGAAATTTCTCGATTATATGGTAGGCGATACAATCGCTCTATTTGAGATTGAGGATAACTTCGTTACCAGTATTCAATATTTGCAACGACTAATCGGGGTTCCTGAATCTCAAATAGTTAATCGGCAAACTATCCCGCGTACTACTGGAGCTGTAGTAGCAAATACCTTTGAATCGTATCTTCGTTATTGCCTCTGCCCAGAACGTCAAATAGAACTCGCATATGCTTTCTTGAAACTTGGAATTATCGATCCTGATTCACCAGTAGCTAAGATCGTGCGACCAAAAAGCAATCGATTGAAGGAGAGGATTCGCGATAGAAAGTCTCTCATGGCAAATACAAATGAAGTAACTGAACTCCTAAAATTCAATTTTGCTTATGAATTTGAGGCTTTTAGCCAGGGGTCGGTCAAGAAATTTGGTAAAGATAGTGAAACATCAGCGGCTTTCCTGGCGATAGTCAACGGTGGTAGATGTGCTAACGAAAGACCGCGAGAGTATCTGATTGAAACAGCAGCCGATATTGATTTGCGGTCGGCTTATGCCACTGCGATTAGGAAGCAGGTTTATCCTATCGGGTTGCCGGTGACAATTAAATACACCCCTAATCAAGAAAGGGAGACATTAAGAGACGTTCTCAAGCGAATTAAAGAAGACGCGGCTAATATCTGGTCAGTGGTAGTGGAAGGAAAATTATCATTTGACCAAGATTTAATCTTTTCTAAACTCGTGACCCAGAAGGAAATCGTTCGCGCCACCATAGGCGGAGTTGATAAGGAGCAAACAGATGATGACCGCGATGATAGCATTTCTCATATACCTGGTGACTTTGTACTCTCGAGACGGGAAATCAAGAACGGAATTATCACAGCGGAAATATCCTAAAACCCTACCCCACTATCTCTATCTCTATCTCTAATTATTGGCGCGCCTTTAGGCATTCGCTACTCAAGATAAATGCTGGACGTGATACGCGAAACAAGCAAAACAAGCGAAACATCATAAAAGCCCAAAGTAGTTTCTAACAGTTATCCTGGTTTATTATAAAACAAATTGCTATTATTATCCCTACAAAAAGCTCAATTACTAACAACAATTATCAAAAATATTGAACATATTACCCCAAATCTCCCAACGGTATAATCACCATTTCGCGCGTTTTACTGTTAACGAGACAATCGCACTTTCGGAACCGCCAATTTTGGTCCCGTTAAACTAGGCCCATCTCAAGCAAAAATGAGCATGTTATTTACGTAGCAATACTCTCGGGCAATTTGCTCTCAAACCCAACAATTTAACGGGACCAAGAAAAACGCGACAACCGCAATGCTTTCGGGCGTTTTTGTCCCTTATGGGGTTTAGGCAAGAGCGCCGCCCCATAATTGAAAATTTGAGGTTTTGGGTTATTAGTAGCTAATATGTTTTGGCGGCGAGGTTAGGTTTCTTGGGTTTTGGTTATTTTTATTGATAGTCAAGAAATTTAATTGGCGGGTAAAGATAATCGTTGCGATGGTAGTTTGAGGCTATGGTATTTGGATTCTTATTATAACCGAGCGTTTAGCAAATTGAGAGGTTTGTTACGATAGCTAAATTTGTTAGTTACTCATAATCCCATGACGGCGCGTATCATTATGGATATTTAATTTAAACTTCTTTAATGCCTTATTAATTTAGACGGTAGAAGCCATAGTGAGTGCTTAATATGAACATCTTCTCAACATTTATTGCGGCGGGTCAAGGTGCGTGCACTCAAATAATAACTATAAATAATAGCGGCGTTGCTGGATCGAGGGATGTTTCTGGAGCATTAAGATTAAACAGATTTGCTAATAGCTAATAGCTGATAGTTAAGAGCTGATTACTTGTTGGTTTTATGTTTAAAGTTAGTAACACTACAACAGCAAATCAAAAATACTAAAAAGCCAGATATTTATATTTCATGATTAATATTATGTACTTGATTTTAAAAGCATTTTTATTATTTTTTAAATACCTACATTTTTCTGCATCATACAGCATTCTTTGAAATTCTATCCTGATAAAATATAAAATATAGTACAGCAAAAATCACTATAAATCAATGAGTAAAAGAAAAAAATTCAAAGGATTTGACAATAACAAAAAACAAAAGCAACCTAAAAATAAAAAACACATTCACGATGGTTTATTTTTATTTGCTATCAATCATGAAAAACCGTCAATTGGCATAGAATTTACAGATAATGTATCAAATCGTATTGCAGAACTTGAGGAAGATGGTTATCTTGTATTGCTTGGTAATCCTGGATGTTCTGCGCTACTTTCAAAATTATATAAAAGAGTCAATGTATTAGCAGAAAAAAATATTAATGAAGATACCGATCCAGATTTGATTCCTGAGATATACCTACAAGCTTTTGAATATATTAGTTGGAAAATGATAAGTGAAGAAATATATTTTCCTATTGCAGAGTCAGCTGAGTACAGATTAAGGCATAAAAGTGTAGTCCAGGATCGGCATCCTGAGAATAAATTAATAAATACTTTATAAAGTGATTATTTTTAATCAATAAACAAACTTTATTAGCTCATTATTCTTTATTAGACAATGGGCTTTCTTACCAAAAAAAAATTAAAAAACTGCAAATAACATGAATAAAATTCTCGTAAATCCAGGCATAAAAAAGTAATATAAAAATATATTAAATCCAATTAAATTGACATCACAACAAGAATTGGCTTTGACCGCTATTCAAAGTTTTGTTAATAATAATAATGCTAAATTTCTCAAATTTTCTGGTGCTGCGGGGACTGGAAAATCAACATTACTATCACAAGTTCTTTTCTGGCTAAAAAACGAGTGTTCTGATATTAATTTAGCAGTAGCTTCTCCCACTAATAAAGCGCTCAAAAATATTCGCCTCATGGCAAATAAAGCACTAAATGCCGATGCCAGCGCATACTTTTCTTTTTTCACTTTAGCTCAAATACTTGGATATTATCTCGATATAAATATATACACTGGTAACGACTATTTAACGAAGGGTGGTAGGACAAAACAGCAAAAGATTTGTGAGTACGATCTAGTAATAATAGACGAGTATTCAATGATAGATGAGCGTTTACTCAAGGACATTATTAATGCCGTTGATAATACCAAGACCAAAGTTTTGTTTTGCGGCGATCCTTTTCAGTTACCTCCAGTCAAAGCTGCGCGTCCTCCTGTATGCGATTTAGATATTGATGAAATAACGTTATTTGATGTGGTTAGATATGATGGTGAACTTGCGGTTGTGGCAGAAGAAATTCGCAGTAATCAGACTTATCAAAAGCTGCGCTATCCTTTTAAATCTAGTGACGATGGAACCATCATTAAATACGATCGCGAAATCTCTTGGAAGAAAGCTGCCGAACAATATTTCAAAGGTGATGGATTTGTTGCGGATAAAAACTCCGTGAGATTTCTTGCTTACACTAACAAACGCTGTCAGGAATTAAGCTCTTATGTAAGGAAAGCTCTCTATGGCGTCGATATAGCTCAGGATAATCCTTATTTACCGAATGACTTGCTGATTGCTAAAGCACCTTTATATAGGAAAGGGAGTGATGACAACTACCAGCAAATCGCAACTAACAGCCAAGAATTTTTGGTAAGCGAGCCTGGAGTTTTATTAGTTGATAAAGGTACGGGCTTTCAATATTGGGAAGTTGTAGCCGAACCGATTGATGTTGAAGATAGTACGACCGTTACCTTGAAGATATTGGATAAAGATTGCGCCCTCGCCAATGAACGGAATATTTCTCAGATGCAGGATAAGTTGCAAAACCTTAGAAATCGTCATGACAAAATTGCTCTGGTACAAGAAATCGATCGCGCGAGAAAGGCTTTCGATAATGTAGTATACGCCTACGCTATTACAGTGCATAAAAGCCAGGGCTCGACATTCGAGCGAGTTTTTATTGATCTAGAGAATATCTATCGTTCAAATATTCAGCAGAAAATGCTTTATACAGCAATTACAAGAGCTAGCAAAAGTATTTCTGTCTATTGTGGTCCTGTGTCGTCAGCTGGTCTTAATCATAATGATTTTATCGATTTAGATACTTTATTTGATTGAATTTGAATATATAAGCTCTAATGATCTATCTATAATATTTGATCGTTAATCGTTATTTAATAACGGGCTTACTCTTTTGTCGTATCGCAGTATTATACTTCTAGAACTCCAGAAACATCGAGATTTCAGTAGTTTGGACGCTTCTAAATCCCGATGTTCTGATACATATTTCATGTTATGACAATGATATCACGCGAGATTAAATCGAACAAAGGTATTGCAGTATCGGATGAGTTATCGAGTAATATCTGGAAACGATTAACGATAATACGGACCGAAGCTTGGTTCGATACGGTAAACGTGATCGCGAAGGAACATAAAGTAACGGCAAGACTTGAGAATCGATATAGGAAGTCTGCCATTATTTATGGTAGTGATGGTTGCAGAATTGAGTGACAAACAAAGTGAATGTTAAAGGTAAAGTGTGAGCTTCACAATCAAAGTAAAGAAACATTGAGGCAAGAGGCGTTGAGGGCTGAATATCCTCGAACAAGAGAAAGGTTGATGGCATTATATGAATAATGTGAGGTTATTACTTTAAATATATATATAGACCAATCAAATATTTAAACGTTTTTACAGAGGTCACCACCATTATTATTGCGTAACATAAAGCAATAAAGAATGAGTTTAAAATCCTTCCATGAAAAAAAAAAAACTAGGGTACAGAAACTCTACTTGGTGGTTCACCATAGGCAAGACCAAGACCGACCGTTTTTCAACGATTGGATAGATGACAACAAGCGTATAAGTTTTATCACGACCACGCCTGAAATTGGTCAGTTTTGTCAGGAAGCGAAAGACCAAGGTGAACGCATTTTTATCCATCGTTGCGGCTGGGCAGGTGCTCCTTCGACCATTTGTTGTTCGGCGATAGTCGATCGAATTGATTCGCTGGACCGTAAGATGAGTGTGGTGAGGTTTGCAGAACAGCAGGTCTTGGACATGTCCCCACCGAAGACGCCAAACCACGGTCAATGTCATTATTTTGCACCACCCTGTTGTTAAGATGACGACGACACCCAACACTCGCAGTTATTATTACATTATGTATCTATTCAATAATCTCGCTCCTTTTCGCAATTTAATCTAAAAATCCTTTGGGTGTGGCTCTTTTGAAGTAAAAAAGTCAAATGGCTAACAATCTTTCAGGCTCCTGAAACTTGTTGACATGATTGCGCTGGAATTCTTGCAGTTTGTGGAATTGCC
>JAAUYH010226001.1_pt1 | contig 10215 bp, 5 predicted proteins | sample 7278061 | NCBI WGS metagenome assembly JAAUYH01 (sample SAMN14350203, study PRJNA611818) | marine sediment metagenome | isolation source: surface marine sediment (0.6m) | place: French Polynesia: Moorea | collected 2018-08 | reverse complement strand
TATCTGATACATAATTTAATTACAGCCGCTAATGGTTCTCTACATCGGTTATTTTTTCCCTAAAAGACACATGCGCCTTTGTTGATAGCAAAAACAGCAGATGCTATTAATTTATCATTCTTTGGGATATGATTTTATGTCTATATATCCCGCTTTATTTTTTTTGCTTTATGAGTTTGAGCTACCAAGGAGTTATTCACATTCTTTGTTACATAAAGATACAAGAACTTTTGTTGAGTTTGCAGTTTTGATTATCTAGACAACTACAATATTTCTTGCAAATTCTTATTCAATAAATAGAGATAGTTGAATATGTTAAACCTCCTTATATTTCTCTTGTCAACTAATAAATATGAATAAATTCGCTCAAGTTTCTCGACAATCAGGAAATATGTTGATTTTTATGCTTATCTGTTTATATTCATGAAATTCTTCACTATATCAGGGGTAAACAACTTGATTGCGTAATGATTTGTGCTGTTTTGCTCTAATGAGAATTTTGAATGTTTAGCAGAGTATTTTCTCTAAACTAATACAGGTGAAATCATCGCATATACTTTTGAGGGTGAATATCTATCAACAGGAGTATAAGCGATATAAAATTAGCGAGTTATTATCTAATCTTTTTGTTATCTAGTAACTCTTTCACAACAATACCAATTTATCTTGATTTCCTATTTGTTCTATGGATTACATAAAATGAAATTTATCAAGTATTATGTCTCATGAAAGTATTGGTAAATACAAATTTTGAGAGATAAAGTAAACAGCTACAGTTTAATGAAAAATATTGATTTTGACAAATAAATATCAGAAAAATATCTATTTATATAATTCAGAAACTATGTATATTCAAGATACTACTTTGCCCTCAAAGGTGGTTGCCCAAAACAGTGAAGATTACAAAATAAATCCAGGGAAGAATGAATGGGTTGAAGTATTGGTTGATTGTCCTGGGGCAACAGGAATATTTACTTATAGGTTACCGTCACATTTGCAGGTAAAAGCAGGAGATATTCTTAGCGTTCCATTTGGAACACAAATAGTTGGAGGTATCGCCGTTCGCTTGCTTTTTATGCCGAATGTAGATTTCCCAAAAGAAAAAATTCGGGATATTGAAGATATTGTCAGCGTTGGTTTTTTCCCAAAATATTATTGGCAACTTTTAAATCGAGTCGCAGCATACTACTATACTCCTTTAATTCAGGTAATTCGTGTTTCTTTACCCCCTGGTTTGTTGGGGCGATCGCAACGAAGAATAAGGTTAATTAGAAGACAAAAAAAAGTTAACCTAGAACAAGTTAATCCAGAAACAATAAATCCAGAAACAATAAATCCAGAAATAATAAATCCAGAAATAATAAACCAAGAAACAATAAACCAAGAACGATTTAATTTAAAAAAAATCAATCCAAAGCAAGTTAGCCAGGAACAGAAAACGGAAAATTCTCATTTAGATAGTTCTAACTCGAACGAACAAGAGTTGTTATTATCTGATATTCTTCCATTGTTATCCCTACCAGCACGGAAAATTTTGCAACTTTTGCAAACACAAGCCGTAGGAGATTACAGTTTTGTGTATTTACAACGTCAAATAAGGGGAGCATCTCGTGGAGTAAAGGAATTAATCGGACGTGGTTTAGTCGAAAGTTATTTGGAAGCACCAAGACTAGCTCGCCCAAAGTTACAAAAAGCGGTAATACTGATTAATGACCTATCAGAAAATGAATTGACTTCCCGTCAGCAAGAAATTTTGGCTGTTTTGCGCCGACGTGGGGGTGAATTATGGCAAACTGAGCTATTGCAGGCTTGTCACACCAGTACTTCTACCCTGAAGAAATTAGTCCAAAAGGGCTGTATTCTCATTGAGGAACGAGAAAGACTAAGAACAGAACGTTCTCCTCAAACAGGAGAAACTTTAACAGGAGAACAGGTAAAATCTCTAACTCCCGCTCAATCAACAGCATTAGAAGTCATTCAAGAGTTGGATGGTTATGCAAAAGTACTTTTACATGGTGTAACGGGTTCGGGAAAAACAGAAGTCTATTTACAGGCGATCGCACCTTTGTTAGTAGAAGGTAAATCGGCTTTGGTTTTAGTTCCAGAAATTGGACTCACTCCCCAACTAACTGATCGTTTTCGCGCTCGTTTTGGAAATAAAGTTTTTGTTTATCACAGCGCCTTATCTGAAGGTGAGCGTTATGACACTTGGCGACAGATGTTAACTGGTGAGCCTTGTGTAGTAATTGGAACTCGGAGTGCAGTATTTGCACCTTTACCTAACTTAGGTTTAATAATTTTAGATGAAGAACATGATTCGTCATTTAAACAAGATAGTCCCGCTCCGACTTACCATGCTCGCGTTGTTGCTCAATGGCGTGCAGAATTGGAAGGTTGTCTTTTAGTTTTAGGTTCTGCAACTCCTTCCTTGGAAAGTTTGATTAGTGCAATTGGGGATGAGAAGCAAAGAGATTGGGAGCAGGGAACTAATAAGACTCATTACCTAAGTTTGCCCGAACGCGTTCATTCCCGTCCCCTACCGCCAATCAAAATAGTGGATATGCGCTTGGAACTCCAACAGGGAAACAGATCTATTTTTAGTAAACCCCTAAAAGCTGCGTTACTAAATTTACAAGAAAAACGCCAACAGGGAATTTTATTCATTCATCGTCGGGGACACAGTACATTTGTTTCTTGTCGTAGTTGTGGATATGTCTTAGATTGTCCTAACTGCGATGTGTCCTTGTCTTATCACCATACTGAACCGGGCGCACAAAAACTATTACGCTGTCATTACTGTAATTATGGCTGCGCTCATCCTCCCAATTGTCCCGAATGCGGTTCTCCTTACTTAAAATTTTTTGGTAGTGGAACCCAAAGAGTTGCACAGGAATTATCCAGACAATTTCCTGAACTGCGGTTTATTCGTTTTGATAGCGACACTACCAGAAGAAAAGGCGCACATCGCCAACTTTTGAGTAAGTTTGCTAACGGCGAAGCAGAATTACTGATCGGAACGCAAATGTTAACTAAAGGCTTAGATTTACCGCAAGTTACCTTAGTGGGTGTTGTTGCTGCCGATGGTCTGCTACACTTATCCGATTATCGGGCTAGCGAACGGTCATTTCAAACCTTAACTCAAGTTGCAGGACGTGCAGGTAGGGGTGAAGATCCGGGTCAAGTAATTATTCAAACCTATAATCCAGATCATCAGGTAATTGAAGCCGTACAAAACCACGATTATCAATCTTTTACCAATACCGAACTAGAGCAACGCCAAGCACTTAACTATCCACCCTACGGACGCTTGATTTTATTGCGCTTGAGTAGTCCTGAAGAGATTCAAGTACAAAAAACCGCCCAAGCGATCGCTACAGTATTAAAATCTGGAAGTGGATTTGATGTATTAGGTCCAGCACCAGCAAGTGTTTTACGGGTTGCAAATCGTTTTCGCTGGCAGATTTTAATTAAATTTGCTCCTGATGCTTTACCTCAGTTACCCAACTGGAAAGAAATTCGTCAACTGTGTCCCCAGACAGTAAGTTTAACAATTGATGTCGATCCTTTAAACATGATGTAGCCTGCTAACATTGGAGACATAGCATGCTACACCCTTATGGATGTTTTTGGCGTAGGGGATTTCCAATTAAAAAATACACAAATCATTATTCGTTAGGGTGCACGTCGGTGCACCCCTACAGTAAACCAATAATGTCATAAATTATTTTTTTGGAAGTTCCCTTACGTAAGGGAAGTACAGCAAGCTATATCTCAACCTTGTAATACAATTACTTGGTCAACTTTCGGAGTCATAGCAATAAATGCTGTGTGGTTACAACTGGGGCATTGTACCCTATGTTCTACTGGTTCGCTACCATCGTGGTGAGTTTGAATTAAAAGTGGTACGTCACATTTGTAGCATTGGGTGAAAATGCGCGGTTTATCGGTGTTACAGTCCACAAATTTCATGGGTTGAAATTTTGGCTTCCTGGGCTCTCTTTTAGTAGGTCTACTGGGTCTACTAGGTCTACTGGGCTTGGAATAACCTTCTGTTTGTGTTGGTGCGTCCATTAATTTCTCCTCACTGTGGGTTTGTTTGTAGCCTATCAAGCTTTTTTGGCGGTTTACAGATACATTTAAAAATTTTCAAATACTTAAATAGAAATTATATTCACTCCATCAACCATAGTATATACAAACCTAATAGTCTGCTTTCCTCATAAATAAGTAAGAATTATGGGAAAGATTACACACATCAATTGATAACTTATACCAATTTCATTTAGTGAGGCTACCAAGATGAAACTCAATCACAAGATATGATTTTATTCCTGGCATACCATCTGTAGCTTGCATTCAGGAAATTGGATTAAGATTTTATCGCTATCAAATTACATATCCGATAATATGTATCAAAAGCTTCAATATATATTATCTTAAGTATAATTATTGTTGATAGTTTAAATTACAAGAATAGCACTTGATAATTAAGAAAAAATCGAGCCAACAAAAATATCTGTTGACTCTTTACCGCTTCACTTAATTCCCTTTCAGAAGATGCACCCTAGATAGCAACGAACTTTATCCGTTACCTACGCAAATTTAAGCACGAACGCTAATTGTAATTACCCCAAAAAGCACCTATTTTTTTGCAAGCAATTACCTTTGTTACCAATAAAAATTTATGCTCTATCCGAGTAACTATCCACCGTATTAATACTTAAATATCGATAAAATCACTGAAAATGATTTTATTTGACGAATTAATAAAAAAAATGACTAAATCTAGTCAAAATTAAAGACTTCTGACTTCAGTTAGAGCTACGACTCAAGACGCGAAAATCACAAATCATAAATAAAAATTAAAAACAAAAATCAAAAATCAAAATAAATATAGGGTCGGGCATCTGGAGGTACTAAAATCCAAGCACTCCACAGACATAAAGGTACGAATAATAACTTTAAAGGCCAGTTGATTTGCAGTGTTAAATATCGGTTTAAAATATAAACTAAAACCATCACGGTAGCTAACATTGCTAGCAAGGAAATAAATTGATATTGGGTCATGCTCAAAGCTTCCAGGTAGACTTTCTGTAAAAATTGAACATCAGCAGGATGACCCCAAAGCCGCTGAAATACGAGTAAGGAATCTTGTATATTGGGTAAACGGAACCAAATCCAAGCGGTGAACACCATCAACTGGGTTAATAACCAAGCCAAGAAGATACCTATAGGATGCAGCCAAAATACCCTTAGCAAAGATATGCGATTGCTGACACTGTCAGTTAAACGATGAACTACTAAAGCTAGACCGTGATAAGTACCCCAGACAACAAAACCTAATGCAGCTCCATGCCAAATCCCAGCGATAACCATAACAATCATCAGGTTAATACAGGTACGTATTAAACCCTGACGGGAACCACCCAATGGGAAGTATAGGTAATTACGCAACCAGTTACCAAGAGTCATATGCCAACGTCGCCAAAAGTCAGCGATGCTGGTACTCAAATAAGGAGCATCAAAGTTTTTGGGCAAATTTAAGCCAAATAATAAAGCGCTACCACGAGCCATGTCTACGTAGCCACTAAAATCTAAATATAGTTGCAAACCATAGGCAAGCATCGCCAACCATAAATCTATACTTCCAGCCCTAGGAATATTCCCAAAGCACAAATCGACATAAATAGCTAAGTTATCTGCAAATATACCTTTTTTAACAATTCCTCTAGCAATCAACCATAAACCTTCAGCAACAGTTTCTGGAGTAGGAGATTCTAGACTTTTAAACTGAGAAATAAAATTGTGATAAGGAGTAATTGGTCCGGAAATTAATTTAGCAAAAAAGAGTTTATAAGATGCAAAATTAATTAACTCTTCTGTTGCGGGGGCTCCGCGATAAACATCAACTAAATAGGCAATACATTCAAAAATGAAAAATGAGAATCCTAGGGGTGCAATGGATTTAAAACTAGAAACATTTGTTTCGATAAAATTATTTGATTGAAGAAAATTCAGGATTGCCGGTAAATATTTAGAAGCATAAAGCAATAAAACATTAATTCCGATTCCAAACCAAAGTAATCTAACACGACGACGATTCCAATCAGAATGGGCAATTTGCCATTGCTCGTTAGATATACGCCAATCTGAGGAATGTTCTCCTGGAGAAGTGTTATAGCCAATTGCTTTTCCAAGGCGGAAATTAATAAAAATTAGTGTAAGAAGTAGTGGAATATAATGTGGTTGCAAAGATGCATAAAACACCAAACTTGCAACTAATAAACTCCATATCTGCCATTTCTGTTGTGTTACAGACCAGTAAATACCCAGGATGCTCAACAAGAACAGACCGTATATACCTGAAATAAAGTTCATGTTTTGATTATTAAATTAAGATTTTGAGATTTTGTTTTCATTGGGAATGGGTAATGGGTAATGGGTAATTGGTATACGCCCGCACTGCTAACGCAGTGAATGGTAATTGCTATTTCATTACTCCTGACTTCTGACTCCTGACTCCTGACTTCTGACTTCTGACTTCTGACTTCTGACTTCTGACTTCTGACTTCTGACTCCTGACTTCTTAATAAGTATATTCGCTGGTGTAGTGAGTTATTTTCTTGGCCAGGGAATCATTGGGTCTACAGCAAGCTTTTTGGAAACCTTATAAGCACCATAGCGGTTGAGGTGGGAAGGGTCGGAGAAGTAATCGTTTTTCTCTGGCCAAAGTTCTGTTAAATCTCGAAAAATAAAATTATTATTTGCTTTTGATATATTTAAAATATATGTTTGAAAATACTCTTCATATTTACTACGTATGGGATCTAAGTAATCACTAGTTAAGGGCATATTAATAAATACCACAGACACCTTACGTAAAGCAGTATATTTCAACATTCTTTGCAAAGCGATATCTTGTTCTCCTATTAGCTGAAAATTACTATAGTCTCTGTCATGGCTGCCAGTAACTTTGGGGTGATTTTGGTAGTAAGTTTCTGGCTTGAAACGAACTGATAAAGCCAAAAAGCCATCAAAATCAACTGCTGGGATTGTAATATCTTGCTCTGGAGAATTTCCTGACTTTTTTGAAAAATTACTAATGACTGGTATTTTTTTGAGTTGTTGATTTAATAATTCTTTGAACTGTTCCTTTTGGGGATAGGTTGCAGATAATGCTGCAATGCTTCTGTTTAAGCGTTTATTAAATGCCTGATATATATTTTGATTGTCATTTAGATTGTTTCCACCTAACTTTTGTTCTGCAATTTTGGAATTTTTACTATTCTCTTTACTAGTCTGAATAACCTGTTGATAACCCTCAGATGCTGTGATTGTCTCAAAGGTTTGGTCTGGTCTACCACTATTAAACGCACGTACCCCATCAGCCCAAATAATAATTTTTGGTAGTTCTGATGCTTTAAGCACATGGACTACAAGTAATTCTACTATCTGGACTGTAGCTCCATTAATTCCAAAATTAAATACTTCCAGATCTTCATAGCCTTCAGATGCTAAAGCTTTAGATAAGGCGACCGGGTCTACTCCTCTGAGAGCACGGGAAGAACCAACAATTAAAACATCTGGGGGACCACTTTTAGCTAAATGCTGCTTGTAAAGTGCTAACTGCTCATCCAATTGGCGAGAATTAAACGTTGGTGTTTGCGATCGTGCAGCTAAAAGAATTGCTGTTGAAGTTGCTTTTTTTTGCTCTCGAACTACTTTTTTTCTGGCTTGAGTAAATCCATTGGGATTAAAAGCATCACCATTACCTGAATTTGTTTTACCTTCCGTTGGATTGGATGCAACGGCGTTTTCTTCAGCTACTTCATACCTATTTGCAGAAATTTCCAATTGTTGGGCTTGACTGTAATCCGCAATCATTTTCCCTAGTGCCCAATCCAACTGCAGGCTGAGTAAAATACCAATAGCACCCCAAATCCCTGCTAATAGTACTTTTTGAGTATCTGTACTTGTTTGAGGAGCAGAATCTTTTTCAATAAAAAGTTGAGTTGATAATAGGAATTTTCGGAGTGTTGTTCCCCATTTTTGGGTTTGCGTACCAATAAAAGTTTGAACTTCTTCGATGGTTAGATCGGGACGTAGAATTGGTTCGGTATCTGGAGGTGGTAATAAATCTTGGACAAAATTAGAAGTCGCTGCAAATTCCGGAGGTGCTTCTGGTACCGTAGTCTGACGGGGTTGAAAATCAATCCCAAATTGCCAAAACGGTTTTTTATTACCAGCACGACGACCGTATACCCGGGCTCCCATTACACCTTGAATCTGTAACTTACGAATAAATTCAATTATTGTGTGGGCAATTTTTTTGCGGGTGGGACAAATCGGTGCATCACACATTACGTGCAATAAATCTTCTTTACGCAACAGCATGACCCGAATACCTCCTGTAGCTAGACGATTGTCTAGGTCAGGGTTTAGCAAACGTTCGAGCAAAAATAATAATGCTGATTCATCACCAGATTTTGCTAATTTTAAAACAGGAACATTTAAAGCTGGATGATCTGCAGCAGGAAGAGATATCCAATCGATCCAAGTTGGTTCGGACTGAACAGTTTTTTGTCCGTAGATTGTAGCTGCTGAAATTCCTTGGGGTGCAAGAATTTCTAATTGGGGAACAATTGCTTCTAAACAAAAATCTTTATCAGGAATTTTGCTTGAAGATGGATCCCTAGGAGTACAAAAAATATGTAAGGTTGACTCTTTAACAGAAGCTTGAATTGAAACCTTATTATTTAACCAAATTTTTCCCAAACGTGAAATTGCTGCTAAATCTCCCCAACGCGCCCATTCCTTAAGCATTACCTCTCGGGGAGTTAAGTCAATGCGTAATAACCAATCATGGGTATTTTCCCCCAGAACCCCAGAAGCAATTACAGCATCTTGGTAGTCGGATAAATTTAAATTACGCAGTTTTTCAGCTACCGGCTCGGCAATTAATGATGGATCGGGGGTATAATGCGATTGACAAAATATCCACAAACGCTGCTTGTTTGCCGCTTCTCGTGCAGCAGTTCTTTGTTTTTTTACCTTGACTTTAACAGCAACTCCTAAAGTACTTAAGGTTTCGCTTAAATAACGAGCAATTGCCGCAGGGTCTCCTTTACGTGCCAAACTCTCATTGGAAATAATAATGGCTCCGCTCGAAGACGGTGAATTTTTTTTGTTGTTTAGAAGCGCCTGTTCCACTTCTTCAATGTGTTTATCGAGCTGATTTAAAAATACTCGATGACACCATTGCGGTCGTTGTTCTTCCTTGTGACGACCATAGACAAAAACTTGATAAACTGCTGGCTGATCGTTACTCTTAAGTGCTTCCAAATCGGTTTGCTGTAAAGCTCGGAGTAGATCTGATAAGGTTTTCCACCGCGGAGGACAAATAGGCGCTTCACAAAGAATATGAAGGTCATTTCCCCGCAAGCGGATTTTCACCCCGACAGAGTTAATACCTGTTGCTTGGCTAACCCACTGCGCCAATGCTTTTTGTCTATCTAGTGATACTGTGTTCATGGGTGGTTAACTTTACAGAAGGTTAATATTGGGGGATTGTGCGCGGGACTTGTAAACTAGAACCATAGATTTATCACACTCTCAAGTTTTTTAACACTTTTGTTCTCTCGATCGCTTGCATAATCAATAAAGAAAGTTTTATTTGTCTGCAAGCAGAGCGAATTTATGAAATTCGGATTTTACTTAACCCAAAAAATGTCTAGCTAGGTACCGTCATTATGCCTTCTGTTCCCATTGACCCCTCTACAAATGTTGGATTGGACTTTGGTATATTTACCATTCCCCAGTCTCTTATTTTACAAATTGGCACAGCTTCCATGCTTGCTGCTCTTGTGGCACAAGAAGCTGCGATTCAAACAATGGAAGCTATGGGAGAAGCAAGTGAAGAATTATTTAGGGGCGAACGCCTCCCAATTCTGGACTTTCCCGAGCAAACAGGAAAATGAGTTGTGAGGAAGCAAATACACTTCACCAAATATAATTTGCCAAAAATATACTTTGCAAAATCTACATACTTTGCAAATCATAACTTCGCAAAAATATACTTCGCAGAAACACACTTATGAAAAATATTTTTCGCAAAATATACTTAGCGAAAATAATTTAGTGTGGTGAAGGTTTTTGTAGTCTTCTGCATAACCTTGGCTTGCTAGTTCAGAAATTTTAAACAGTAATTGCCTTTAC
>JAAUYH010037464.1_pt1 | contig 10215 bp, 11 predicted proteins | sample 7278061 | NCBI WGS metagenome assembly JAAUYH01 (sample SAMN14350203, study PRJNA611818) | marine sediment metagenome | isolation source: surface marine sediment (0.6m) | place: French Polynesia: Moorea | collected 2018-08 | reverse complement strand
GCTCGCCGCTGTCATGCCGACACGCGGGGCGCGGGCTTACGCCGCGTCTTCTTCGTCCAGATCGATCTCGTCGGCGGCGGCGATGACCTCACGGTCGTCATAGTGGCCGCAAGCCGGGCAGACGTGGTGCGGGCGCTTGAGTTCGCCGCAGTTCGAGCACTCGGTCGGGTTCGCGCCGCTCAGCGCGTGGTGGCTGCGGCGCTGGTTGCGGCGCGATTTGGAGATCTTGTTCTGAGGGACGGCCATGTCTCAACCTCGGTCTGGTACGGGCGCGCGCCCTGTGGAATTCGTCAATTCGCCGCGTCATACGCGGGCATGAGCCCGGTGTCCAACGCTTCTGTGGTGCGAGCGGCGGAAAATACTGCGATTCTGGTTTTGTGCAAGGGGATTCTTGTGGCTGTGCGAATGGGGGCGCGAGGTGCGAAATGGCCCACGAAAACAAGGTGATCCGGTCGATCGAGGACCCGTCGGGCATGCGTTGCGTGGATATTGTGCGTCTGCCGGGTCGGGGCGTTGGGTTCGCGGAGTATCGCCGGGACCCGGAGGACGGGTCTGGGTGGCGGCCCGTGAGCCCGGTGTCCACCGGGTTCGCGGACGAGGCCGAGGCACTGGCCGCGGCGTGTCAGGCGGTGCGGTGGCTCGACGCGGTGCTAGACGCGCGCCGCATGTAGCGGTCCGGGTCGACGCGCTTGAATCCCAGCGCTTTGTACATTGCATGCGCGCTGCAGGTGGCGAGCATCCAGCTTTCGACATCGCCGAGATCGGGATGCGAGAGGATTGCCTCCATCAGCCGCCGACCGAGGCCGCGGCCGCGATAGGGCTCCAGCACGAATAGATCCATCACATAGCCGAAATAGCACCGGTCCGAGACCGCGCGGGCGAAGCCGATCTGATCGCCACCGTGATAGAGACCGACGACATGGGAGTTCGCTATGGATCGCGCGTCCTTCTCCGCATCGCGCCCCCGGCCCCAATAGGCGGTTTTCACGAAGCCGGTGATCATCGGCAGGTCGAGCCGGGCGGGGTCGTAGGAGGTCTCGACCGCGTCAGTGCTCATTCGTCCTTGTCCGAGAGTTTTTCACGCAGTGCCGCGAGGCCGGCGAAGGGCTTGGTTTCGTCGTCGGTCATCGCGTCCTTGCCCGGTTCGGTGACCGACACCTCGACCCGGTCCACGCCCTCGGCATGGGGGTAGAGCGGCAGGGCGAGCGAAAGCGCCTCGATCATAACCGCGCCGAGGTCGAGCGTCTCGGGCAGCGCTTCGACCGTGTCATCCTCCGGCATCTCGATCTCGTCGCCCTCGGGCAGGGGCAGCGGCTCGGCGAGGTAGCGGCGCTCGACGCGTTCATCGATGCGGGTGGTGACGGGCTCGAACGTGACGACGCAGGGCTGCACCACGGTGGCGCCGAGGTCGGCGGTGAGTTCCCAGTCGCGGGCGCCGAGCGGGGCGAGCGTCCCGGCGAAGCGCAACTTGCGCACGGCGATCAGATCGAGCGCCTCGGCAATTGCGGCGCGGGCGTCGGCGCCGGGAACAAGCTCGAAGGGCGTGGCGGCGCGCTCGGGCAGGCGGTCGGGGCGAATCGGGTGTGAATATGGGGGCTTATCGCGCATGGGCGGTTCCAATCTTGAACCCTTGGCCGTCCTTCTGTAAGCCGGATAAAAGACGGGCCGCGCCGTGGCAAGAGGGGTGCAATGCGCAGGACAATCGACAGGATCGGTCTGGGACTGTGCATCGCGGCGCTGAGCCTGACGATGGCCTGCAGCAACATCACCCGCAACCACGGCTATGTGCCGCCCGACAGCGATCTCGACCTGATCATCGTCGGCGTGGACACCAAGGAGACCGTTGCCGACGCCGTGGGCCGGCCTTCGACGGCCGGGATCCTGGCGGATGGCGGCTGGTATTACGTCGCGAGCAAGTTCAGCGCCTACGGCATCCAGGAGCGCAAGGAGGTCAGCCGCGAGGTGGTCGCGATCTCTTTCGACCAGAACGGCGTGGTGGAGAATATCGAGCGCTTCGGGCTTCAGGACGGCAATGTCGTGGCGATCTCGCGCCGGGTGACCGACAGCAATATCAAGGGCGTGAGCTTCATCCGGCAGCTCTTCGGCTCGATCGGCAACTTCGCGGCGGATCAGCTGATCCAGTAGGGCGGCTGCGTTCCCCCCCTTCGGTGAAAGAGCGCGACATATCACCGGCCGTGTGCGGTTCGTTCCGGGCGAGCCGAAAGCGTTCGGGCAGATATTCCAACGGCATTCTACTTGTGGCGCTGCCGGGAGTGCCAGCCGGGCAGACCGAAGTGGTTGGGCGCGCCTTATTCTGAGTCCGGTTCGAACTCGAGCGCGACGCCGTTGATGCAATACCTGAGCCCCGTCGGCTGCGGACCGTCCGGAAAGACATGGCCCAGATGCGCCTCGCAGCGATTGCAGTGCACTTCCGTGCGGCGCATGAACCAGCTGTTGTCGACGCTCTCGCCCACCATCTCGGCATCCTTGGGTTGGTAGAACGAGGGCCAGCCGGTGCCGCTGTCGAACTTATGCTCTTTGTCGAAAAGCTCCGCGCCGCAGCAGGTGCAGGTGAAGGTACCCGGGCCCGCGGGGAAGTTCTCGTGGGTGAAGGCGCGCTCGGTGCCGTGCTTGCGGGTGACCTTGTAGGCCAGATCGGAAAGCTGGGCGCGCCATTCGGCGTCGGTCTTGGTCACTTTGTCCATCGGTTGCGTCCTTTCTGTCAGGCGCCTGTCACATCTTGTGTGATATAGCCGTTGATAGGATATGTAAGCGGGAAACCCGCGCGTCCAAGCAAAAGGAACGTGAAGGTGCTCAGTTTGCGTAGGGGCCGGTTCGAGGCCCGCATGTCCGCCGCCCCCGCCGATATCGAGGCCGCGCAGCGGCTGCGTCACCGGGTCTTCATCGCCGGCACAGGGGCCGGCGCACGGCCCGACGGGCGGGACGCTGACGCCTTTGATTCTGTCTGCCGGCATGTTCTGGTGGAGGAGACGCGGACAAGTCGGCTGGTGTGCTGTTTCCGGCTTTTGCCGCTGCGGGACGGGGCGGAGATCGGGCAGAGCTATTCGGCGCAGTATTACGAGCTGTCGGCCTTGCGCGAATTCCGTGGCCGCATGGTCGAGATGGGGCGGTTCTGCATCGATCCCGAGTTCGGCGGCGATCCGGACATCCTGCGCGTGGCCTGGGGGGCGATGACGCGGTTCGTCGATGAGGAGGGGGTGGAGATGCTGTTCGGCTGCTCGTCCTTCGCCGGGACCGAGACGCAGGGCTATCTTGACGCCTTCGCGATGCTGAAGGAACGGCACCTCGCGCCGAAGCGGTGGTTGCCGAAGGTGAAGGCGCCGGACGTGTTCCGGTTCGCCCGGCGGCTGCGGCGCAAGCCGGATGCGAGGCGCGCGATGCTGACGATGCCGCCGCTTTTGCGCACCTATCTGGTGATGGGCGGCTGGGTGAGCGACCATGCGGTGGTGGACCGGGATCTCAACACGCTGCATGTCTTCACCGGGCTCGAGATCGGCGCGATCCCGGCGGCGCGGGCGCGGGCGCTCCGCGCGGTGGCGGGGTAGGTTCCTGAATTGAGCGCCTGACGGCGCGCCGGTTGGATTGCGCCGCGCTGCGCGCGCCGCGGTATGCGAGGGGTTCCACCCCTCGCGCTCCCCGCCGTATTTGCCCCGAGAAGAAGAGCCCATTGACGGTATGATTGGGGGGCGGTAGCTCGCCGCCATGTCAAGGGCTCCTCTTTTGCAGTTGTCGGATATCGCGCTGACCTTCGGCGGCGATCCGGTGTTTGACGGGCTCGATCTGGTGGTGCAGCCCGGCGACCGGGTGGCGCTTGTGGGGCGCAACGGGTCGGGCAAGTCGACGCTGATGCAGGTGATGGCGGGTTTGGTGGAGGCCGATCGCGGGGCGCGTGTGGTGCCGCCCGGCGTGTCGGTGGGCTACATGGAGCAGGATCCGGATCTGAGCGGGTTTGCAACGCTGGGCGACTTCGCGGCGAGTGCGTTGGGGGAGGGGGAGCTCTACCGGGTCGAGATGGCGGGCGAGGGGTTGGATTTCGATCCCGGGCTCGCGGTGACGGCGGCCTCGGGCGGGGAGCGCCGGCGGGCGGCGCTCGCCAAGCTGATGGCCGAGGCGCCGGATCTGATGCTGCTCGATGAGCCGACGAACCACCTCGATATCAACGCGATCCGCTGGCTCGAGGCGCAGTTGGCGGAGACGCGCAAGGCGTTTGTGCTGATCAGCCACGACCGGGCGTTTCTGCGGGCGCTGACGCGCGCGACGCTGTGGGTCGACCGGGGCGTGGTGCGGCGGCGCGAGCAGGGGTTCGAGGGGTTCGAGGCGTGGCGCGACACGGTCTGGGCCGAGGAGGATCTGGCGCGGCATAAATTGGATCGGAAGATCAAGGCGGAGGCGCGGTGGGCTGTCGAGGGGATCAGCGCGAGGCGCAAACGCAACCAGGGTCGGGTGCGTGCGTTGCAGGCCTTGCGGGCCGATCGCGCGGCAATGACCAAGCGGCAGGGCACGGCGGCGATGGCGCTGGACAGTGGCCAGACCTCGGGCAAGCGTGTGATCGAGGCGGACAGGATTTCAAAGGCTTATGGGGAGAAGCTAATCCTCAGGCCGTTCTCGTTGCGGGTATTGCGTGGGGATCGGGTGGCGTTGGTCGGGCCGAATGGCGTGGGCAAGACGACGCTTCTGAACATGCTGATCGGGCGGGAGGCGCCGGATAGCGGGTCGGTGGTGCTGGGCACCAATCTGGAGCTGGCGGTGTTCGACCAGAACCGGGCGGCGCTGGATCCTGACCTGACGCTTTGGGAGAGCCTGGCCGGGGATCCGGAAATGCGGGTCTCGGGCAAGGCGGACCAGGTGATGGTGCGGGGGACGCCCCGCCATGTCGTTGGATACCTTAAGGAATTCCTGTTCTCGGATGCGCAGGCGCGTGCGCCGGTGCGGTCCTTATCGGGGGGGGAGAAGGCGCGCCTCTTGCTGGCGAAGATCATGGCGCGGGAGTCGAACCTCTTGGTGCTCGATGAGCCGACGAACGATCTCGACATCGAAACCCTTGATTTACTTCAGGAAATTCTGGCCGATTATCGAGGCACGGTGCTCTTGGTCAGCCATGACCGGGATTTCCTCGACCGGGTGGCGACGGTGACCGTGGCGCTCGAGGGGGACGGCAAGGCGACGGTCTATCCGGGCGGGTGGAGCGATTACCGGGCGCAGCGGGGGGAACGTGCCGGGCCGGTGGTGGAGGTCGCGAAGAAGGCATCTCGGCCTGTCGAGCCGGTGTCAAAAGCGTCGACCAAGGGGCTGAGTTTCAAGGAGAAACACCGGTTGGAGGAACTGCCGTCGGAGATCGAGCGGCTGGAGGCGGAGATCGGGAAGCTGACGGAGTTTCTCTCGGATCCGGAGCTTTTCACCAAGGCGCCGGCGAAGTTCGAAAAGGCCAGCGCGGGGCTGGTGGAACGGCAGGCGGCGCTGGCGGCGGCGGAGGAGGAGTGGCTGCTGCTGGAGGAGAAGGCGGCGGCAGCCGGGTGAGGCTGCGCCTGCCGCATTTTCCGTGAATCCGGGTTTCGGTATCACGTCGGTATTACGAATATATTGCGTCGGTACTGCGGTGCGGCATTTGGGTCAGAGAGGGTGACTTAGGCCGGACGTATCGCGACTTTGGCCATGCCAGTGGTAGCCAGGGGGATGCCGCTCCGACCTCTGAGCGGAGCGCTTTTTGGCAGCCAAGTCTGGGCTTCGCTCGAGCGGCGCGCTTGCTCTGACGAAGCGGCAGCCCGGGGGCCTGGCTGCCGCTGGCACGGCGGCTTCGCCTTGATTCCGTGCCCGGGTGCGCTGCTCAGTTGTCTTCATTTCCAGGTGAACGAGTCCGGGCCTTCACCCGCTCACATCTCCAGATGAATCCGGAACCTCTTTCGCAGCGCCTTGTCCAGCTCGGGATCGAGCCGCGCCGCCGAGGGCTCCGACAGGATCTCTTCCTTGCGTCGCGTGGCGTTCTGGATCAGGTCGGGCTTTTGGCGCTCTTCCCATTCCTTCGGCGAGGAGCGGTCGCCCAAAGAGGGATAGACGTGGTCGGCCTGCATCCGCGCCAGCGTCTGCTCGGTGCCGAGATAGTGGCCGGTGCCGCCGAGGCAGACCTCGCGCATCTGGTCCAGCGCGAGCGTTTCGTCGTCGACCTCGATGCCGCGCACGCAGCGCAGGGCCTGGCCGATGATGTCGTCGCCGAGGATGAGCGACTCGTGGCAGAAGCCGAGGAGCGAGGCGTGCATGCCGGCGGCCTCGTAGACCATGTTGAGACCCGCGAGCCCGGCCATGACATTGGTGCACATCTGCTCCCACCCGGCCTGCATATCCGGGAGCTTGGAATCGGAGGCCCCGCCGGTGGCGCCGCCGGGCAGGCCGTAGAACTTGTGCATCTGGGCGCAGGCGGCAGTCAGCAGCGCCTGTTCGCCGGAACCAACGGTCATGACACCCGTGCGCAAGTCCAAGCCGAAGGGCCAGGTGCCGAAGATCGCGGGGTGGCCCGGGGCGATGGCGTTGACGTAAACGACACCGGCGAGGCACTCGGCGACCGCCTGCACCACGGCCCCGGCCACGGTGGAGGGCGCAGTGGCGCCGGCCATGCCCGCGGAAAGCAGCAGAACCGGCATCCCGCCGCGAATGCAGGCCTCCATCACCTGGCAGGATTCGGTGGCGAATTTCATCGGCGGTACGACGAAGCAGTTGGAATTGCTGACGAAAGGCCGCGCGCGCCAGGTCGCCTCGTCGACCGCGATCATGTGCAGCATCTCTAGCGCGTCGGGCACGAAATCGGGATCGAAGATCGAGGTGCCGATGTGTTTCGTGGTGCCCGAGACGCAGGCATAGATGGTGTTGAGGTCCATCTCGCGGTTGTCAGGGATATCGCGGGCGACCATGGGGCGTTGCAGGAAGTGGATGTTGTCGAGCCGGTCGGCGATGCGGGCGGCGTCGTGAAGGTCCTGCAAAGTGCTGTGGCGGTAATTGCGGCCCTCGACATCGACCATGTTCACGGCGGCCCCGGCGGTGCCGTAATGCACGCGGGACCCCGATAGGTCGAGGTCGTGTTTCGGGTCGCGGCCGTGAAGCGTGATGGTCTTGGCGGCCTTGGCGAGACTGTCTTCGACGAGGCTGCGGGGGTAGCGCAGGCGGCCGTCGTCGCCGAGGATCGCCCCGGCTTTCGTCATGATCTCGATGCCGGAGGCGGGCGCGTCGGCGAGGCCGATCTCTTCCAGCGCCTGCAGGGCGGTGTCGTTGATCCGGGCGACCTCCGCTTCTGTCAGGGGCTTGTAGAAGCCGCCGGACATGCCGGCGCGGATCGGGCGTTGGTCGGCAGTGAGGGGTGCGGCGCGCGCGGCGCGGCGGGCGGCGCGGCCTCCGGAACGGCGGGGAGAAAGGTCGGTCATGGCGGTCTCGGGGTGGATTGCGGGATCGATGGCGGCGGTCAGGCCGCGTGGGGCCGCCCGCGCGCGGCGCGGCCGCGTGTTGCCCCGATGGTGCGTGAGACCAGCGCGATCTTCCAGTCGCTGTCCGGCATCGCTCTCTCTCTCCCTTTGCCGCATTGGGCGGGCGCGGTGCGGTGGATTCTGAGCCATTTGCGGCATGATGGGTCATTTGCGACATCTGATCTGGATCAAGGGCGGGGTTCGCGGGTTTCGGCAGGGTGGCCGAAACGCGACGGAGGGACAGGGTCATGGCGGCAGAGAAGACAGCGGGACGCTGGGGGGTGGTGCTGGGCGCGGTGCTGATCCAGCTCGCGTTGGGCGCGATCTATGCCTGGTCGGTCTTCACGCCGGCGCTGAACGAGGCGGGGTGGAGCAAGGTCGAAACCCAGGCGGTCTTTGCGCTGGGGCTCGCGAGTTTTGCCGTGGTGATGGTGTTTGCGGGCAGGTTGCTGGTGAAGCTGGGGCCGCGGGCCTTGGCGGTGCTCGGCGGGCTGGTGCTGGGTGCGGGCTATGCGCTGGCCGGACTGGTGGGCGCGACGTCGTTCTGGGCGGTGGCTCTGGGGGTCGGGCTGATCGGCGGGGCGGGGATCGGGCTGGCCTATGTCGTTCCGATCGCCGTGGGCATGCGCTGGTTTCCGGACCGCAAGGGCATGATCACGGGGCTCGCGGTGGCAGGCTTCGGCTTCGGCGCGATGGGCTGGGTGAAGCTCGCGGGCGCCTGGGGCGGGTTGATCGAGCGTGTGGGGCTGTCGGGGACGTTTTTGACTTATGGGTTCGCGTTTGCGGGGCTGATCCTGGTGGGCTCGCTTTGGATGCGCATGCCGCCGAAGGGCTGGGCGCCGCCGGGCGTGGCGGCGGCGGTGGCGCGCGAGGGACGCAAGGGGAAGGAGGATTTCTCCACGTCCGCAATGTTAAGAACGCCGCAGTTCTATCTGATATTCTTGACCTTTGCGGTCTCGGCAGGGTCGGGGCTGATGGCGATCGGGCTGATGAAGCTCTACCCGATGGAGGCGTTGCAGGCGCGCGGTTTGTCCTTGGCCGAGGCAAGCGCGGTGGCGGGCACGGCGATGGCGGTGTTCTTTTCGCTGGCCAACGGGATCGGGCGCATCGCCTGGGGCACGATCTCGGACAGGTTGGGGCGGCGGCGCTCGGTGATGGTGATGGCCGGCAGCCAGGCGGTGTTTCTCTTCGCCTTCACGGCGATGGCGGGGACGCCGTGGCTTTTGTACCTGGGGGCCGCGCTCATCGGGTTCAATTTCGGCGGCAATTTCGCGCTCTTCCCGGCGATCACGGCGGACACGTTCGGCAATGACCGGGTGGGGCAGAACTACCCGTTCGTGTTCCTGAGCTACGGCGTGGGCGGGATCGCGTTTCCCTTGCTGGGCGGCGTGCTGGGGGATCTGGGGAACTTCCCGCTGGCGTTCTCGATCTGCGCGGGTGCGTGCCTCTTGGGGGTCTTGGCGACGGCGCTGATCCGCATTCCGGATATCGAGGAGGCGCATCGGCCGGCTTCGGTGCATGGGTTCCTGCATCAGATGCATTGGGATCACCTCGATGACGTGGTGGATCATGCGATGCATCCAGAGCGGTACAAGAAGGTCGGGTAGGGGTTTCGCCGCCTTTGGCGGCGACCGAGGCGAGGGGGCTGTCTGCCCCCTCGCGCTCCCCCGACGATATTTTTGGCCAGATGAAGGAGCCTCAGAGAGTCCTGGCGAGTTCCGTGGCGACCTCGTGCACGAGCATAACGTCGTCGCGGGTGCAGTCGAAGCTGCCGGCGGTCATGCGGATGACGAACTGGCCCTCGTGCATCGTCTGGGTGAGGTAGACGCGGCCGTCGTCGTTGATCTTTTGCAAAAGCGCGGCGGTGAGGGCGTTGGCGTCGCCGCCCTCGGGGGCGTATTGGAAGCTGAAAAGGGCGAGGCGGGGTTCGGTGGTGATCTTGAACCCCGGCGTGGCGCGGAATGTCTTGGCGAGGTCTTCGACCCACGCGACGTGGTTGCGGATGCGGTGGCGGAGGCCCTCGAGACCGTAGGCGCGCAGGCAGAACCAGAGTTTCAGGGCGCGGAACCGGCGACCCAAGGGCACGGTCCATTCGTTGAAATTGGTGATCTCGTCGGCGCCTTGCGTCTGCAGGTAGTCGGGGCGCAGCCCGAGAGAGCTGATTTGCGGCGTGGGGTCGGCGAGGAACTGCACGGCGCAATCGAACTGGGCGCCGAGCCATTTGTGCGGGTTGAAGACGATGCTGTCGGCCCCGTCGACGCCCTTCCAGAGCGGGCGGAACTCGGGGCAGATCATCGCGGAGCCAGCCCAGGCGGCGTCGACATGGGTGTAGAGGCCGTGTTTCCGGGCGATGGCGAGGCAGGCGGCGATGGGGTCGCAGGCGCCGATGCTGGTGCCTCCCGTGCAGAGGACCACGCCGGCGGGCTGGAGGCCGGCGTCGAGGTCGGCTTGGATGGCGGCCTCCAGCGCGGCCGGGTCCATGGCGTAGTCTGAATCCGTGGGGATTTTCACCAGGTTTTGCTGGCCGATGCCGGCGAGTCTCGCGGCCTTGTCGACGGAGCTGTGGGTCTGGGCCGAGGCGTAGATCCGGATCGGGTTTTGCCCCGTGATTCCCTGCTGGATGCTCTTCCAGCCCGTGACGCGGTCGCGCATCGTCAGCACGGCGCAGAGCGTGGCGGTGGTGGCGCTGTCGTGGATTGTGCCGGTGAAATGATCCGCGAGACCAAGGGCCTGGCGAAGCCAGTCG
>JAAUYH010006683.1_pt1 | contig 10216 bp, 5 predicted proteins | sample 7278061 | NCBI WGS metagenome assembly JAAUYH01 (sample SAMN14350203, study PRJNA611818) | marine sediment metagenome | isolation source: surface marine sediment (0.6m) | place: French Polynesia: Moorea | collected 2018-08 | reverse complement strand
TTGATGGCTGTTTGTCCTCTTGTACCTGCTGTCCACTTATTTGGCTCAAATGCTTGCACAGAATACCTTAAAGCGATCTCACTGTTTTGGGTCGCTCCTGTGGTAACACTCCTCTCGACTCTAATTCCTCTCTTCCTCGCTTCTTCATATCTACAAAAGCGGTTTCTAGTTTTCTCAAAACTTGTTGTAAAACTTGCGATGGTGCAGATTTTAGGAATTCGTTATTCTTTTTAGCAGTTACTAAGTTCTGAGCTTGATGATAGTAATTGGGGAATGGTGCATCCGCTGGTATTATATACTCACTTAACCTAGAACAAGAATTAATACTACAACTTCTAGAATTAAGATAGTCTTTTAATTCTCTCAAATTATAGTTCCAAACAGACCGACATACATTTAACGTATGTTCTATATATTCTTTTTGTTCTGGCGTTGGCAGTAACTTGTACTCCCAATTCATCACTATCATGGCGCTCAAAACATATCGACCTACAAAAATACTTTAAAGTTTAATTAGAGAAAAGTCAAATTTTTCTAATTCTCCTGGTTAAATTAGAAGTATCCAATGGTTGAAAAAATTAAACTATGCCCGCGATTCATGAGGGGCAGCTCGCTTGGGGAAACCCCAAGTGTTTATACGCGGGAGTACCGTCGCCAGAGGCGAGGGTCTTCTCGCGGAAGAGAGATAACTTAACTTAAGAATTAGTTTGCTATTGTTTTACATCGATTTAATGGGTTTCTTGATATACTTGGGTTTCGGCGATTTTTAGGGGTAAGCGGGTATATCCTTTGCAAGACCTGGGTTTGAGGCTGTTTTATTATAGTTTTTTGTCTAAGTCCCGCTAATTGAGGAGAATCCCTCACGGGACTTGAGGGAGTGTCAAGGAATAATTAGCACTCCCTGAGCAAGTCTATTGATATTTCCTCATCCTTTATCCTTAATCCCTCATCCCTAATTAGCAGGAGTCACTGTATCAATAACTTCTAGACCACCATCAGGATTAACCCGCCAGACATCGTAGCTACCTACAACATCTCCATTGCTATCAATATCTACATCACCGCTTGCACCTTGATAGTTGATATCTTCTCCTTGTCTGATTAATTCCATTGCTTCACAAGGGTCACTAACTTCTTGACCAGGAGCATTAGCTACGTCCAAAATTTGATTCTTGATGGCTTCTCCTGTATTAGCGTCGGCTGCTTCTGCTGCTAACATCATTAAAATCGTAGCATCCCAACTATGGGGGACATAAGCAGTTAGTTCTTTTCCTGTTTTTTCTTGCCACAAGGTAGTTAAGTCTGCTAGAGCTTCACCATTTGCGCCTGGGACTGTACCTAAAGCACCAGCAATAATAGATTTACCATCACGGGTTTTGCCTACTTGTCGCACAAAGTCTTCTGAATAGACTCCATCTGTTAGTAAGACGGTGACTCCTTCACTTAAGCCCTGTTCAAAAGCTGATTGTAGTAAGATACTACCTGTTTCTGCATAAAGCACTGCTGCTACTGCATCGGGCTGACCATTAAAAGCGGATTTGGCTTCACTATCTAAGGTTGCTGCTTTGGGGTCGTAGCGAACTGGACTGGCTTTAGTAGGAATCTTACCACCCAATTTTTCAAAAGCGGAAACGAATTGTTGCTCGAAACCAACACCATAGTCATTGTTAATTACTACAGTAGAGACATTGTTAAAACCTTTTTTATTAGCTAAGGCTGCTAATGCTTGAGCTTGATAGGTATCTGGGGGAGCAGTACGCGCCCAAAAACCTTGAAATTCACCATTTTTTGCTCTCTCCGTAAATACGGGACTGGTGCTACCAGGAGAAACTAGCATCACTTCATTTCTGACTGCTACATCTATCGCAGAACTAGAAACACTACTGGCAAAAGCTCCTATTACTCCAGCTACTCGATCTACTTCTGCTAACTGAGTCATAGCGGTACTTCCCACACTCGGGTCGGTTTGGCTATCCGCTTCAATGAGAGTTACAGGATTGTCATTCACTCCACCACAGGCATTAATGGTTTCAACTGCTAAATTCACTGCTATGGGCATATTCTGACCAATAGAGGATAAATCTCCTGTCACTGGTAGTAAAGCTCCTAATTTTAGACCTGTGCCATTTCCTCCGCTACTGGTGGTATTATTCCCATTTTGGCAAGCTGTTAGAGGTAAACTCATTCCTAACAATGCTAAAGTCAGAGCAGAATATCGGGAAACTTGACGGTGTTTGTGTTTAAACATCTTTTTCATAGTACGATCTTACTGTTTGAAAACTTTGTTGACACAAATTGTACCTGAATCTTTAAAAAAATCGGACAATGGAAGTAATTATTATAGGTGGTGGTATCGGTGGTTTGTGTTGCGGTGCTTTATTAGCCAAGTATGGTTTTACCGTAACAGTGTGCGAAGCTCATTCTATTGCTGGTGGTGCAGCACACAGTTTTATAAGGGATGGTTATAAGTTTGATTCGGGTCCTTCTCTGTATTCGGGTATGTCTTATTCTCCTTCTACTAATCCTTTAAAACAAGTTTTAGATGCTATTGAGGAAGATTTGGACTGGGTCAATTATGATACTTGGGGTTGTCTGTTACCAGAGGGAAATTTTAATACTACTGTGGGAGCGGATGATTTTTGTAAAACCTTACAACAAATACGGGGAGAGTCAGCAGTCAAAGAATGGCGCAGGTTACAACAGGAAATGCAGCCTTTAGCAGAAGCAGTTAATGCTATTCCCCCTTTGGCTATTAGAAATGATCTTGGGGTTGCAGTAGCAGTAGCTAAATATCTTCCTGCTACCTTATGGCATACTCCTAATATTTTAAGACTCACTTCCGCTTTTAAGTCCATCATGGATGGAGTAGTCAAGGATGAGTTTATCCGTAATTGGTTAGATTTGTTATGTTTTCTGCTATCTGGTTTACCTGCTAGTGGTACAAGTGGCGCAGAAATGGCTTTTATGTTTGCAGAGTGGTACAAGCCAGGAGTAATACTCGATTATCCCATTGGTGGTAGTGGTGCGCTGGTTGATGCTTTGGTTAGAGGTTTAAAGAAGTACGGTGGAGAGTTACGCTTAAACAGTCATGTAGAAGAAATTATTGTTAAAAATAATCGTGCTGTAGGAGTAAAGTTAAAGGGAGGACAAGAACTTACCGCTACTAAAGCAGTAATTTCTAATGCTTCGATTTGGGATACTCTCAAACTGTTACCCAATGATGCACTATCGGGTAAGTTGATTCAGGAAAGAAAAGCTACTCCTGAATGTGATAGCTTTATGCACTTACATCTAGGCATTGATGCTAGAGGATTACCAGCAGATTTACAGTGTCACTACATCGTAGTTAATGATTGGCAACAAGGGGTCAGCGCGCCCCAAAATGTGGTAGTTGTTTCCATTCCTTCTGTGTTAGACCCCAGTCTAGCACCATCAGGAAAGCACGTGATTCATGTTTATACTCCTGGGAATGAACCTTACCAAATCTGGGAGGGAATGGAGCGCAATAGTGCTAGATATAGGGAACAAAAACAAGCTCGTTCCCAAGTCATGTGGCAAGCTTTAGAGAGAGTGATACCTGATATTCGTTCTCGTTGTGAAGTCACTCTAGTAGGGACACCCATTACCCACGAGCGTTTCTTGCGCCGTCATCGAGGCTCTTATGGTCCTGCTATAGAAGCGGGTAAAGCTCTGTTTCCAGGTGCAAATACTCCTTTACCAGGTTTATTGTGTTGTGGAGATTCCACCTTTCCTGGTATTGGATTACCTGCGGTGGCTGCTTCTGGTGCGATCGCAGCTAATACTATTGTTCCTATACAAAAGCATCTACAAATGCTCAAGGACATTGGTTTATAAATTACTTCCTTGTTGCAAAATAGATAATGGTAAACGCTGTTAGTGGTTAGTAGTTAGTAGTGAGTTGCATAACTCACATCATGTTGTCTTCTATGTCATCATTATCATTCAGCAATACCATTACTTCTAATTTAAAGCTATCAGCTATTAGCTATTAGATAGTACTTCAACAAAGCTAATCCTTTCTTTGTAGCTGAATTAATCATCGAGATTATCTAGGTCAATGTGTTCAATTAACATTTCTCCTTGCATCATTCTAGTAGCAGCATCTAATAGGGTTTCTTCTACATAGGGTTTGACAAAATAACCTTTAGCACCCCGTTTGGCTGCAATGTTACGCATTTTTTGTGCGCCACGGGAGGTTAACATAGCTACAGGTAAACTAGAGAGTTCTTCATCTTTTTGGAGATTGGCTAACAGTTCTAAACCGTTCATTCTGGGCATCTCAATATCACAGAAAGCAATATCACACTTCAGCCCATCTTTCAACTTATCAAAAGCTTCTTGACCATCCCGTGCTTTTTCGACTCGATAACCAGATTTTTTGAAGGTCATAGATAATAATTCTCGGACTGTGACGGAATCATCAATAATTAAGACTAAGGGATTTTCTTTGACTAATGATGCTGCATCATTATTCTTGAGGGCTTTTTTGGTGTTGACCACCATTAATTCTGCTTCTTTGTTGGCGCGATTAATTTCAATTAGTCTTTGCGCTACATCCATCAAATCTTTTTCAGTATATGGTTTTGTGAGATAGGCTTTCGCTCCTAAATCAGTTGCTAGCTTACGATGTTTTTCCGCACCACGAGAAGTCAACATTGCTACAGGAAGTTTGTTCAGTTTCTCGTCTTTCTGGAGATTGGACAACAGTTCTAAACCATTCATTCTAGGCATTTCAATATCACAGAAAATCATGTCGCAAGGTAATCCTCCACGGAGTTTATTCCATGCTTCTTGACCATCTCTAGCCTGTTCTACACGATATCCCAACTTATTGAAACTGAGGGTTAATAACTCTCGTACTGTAATGGAGTCATCTACTACTAACACTATTGGATCATTAGTACTGGTTTCTGGATGGGATTGTTTAGAGCCATCTTCTTCTTCCAGAATATTGAATCCAATCTCTATAGTTCTCTTACCTTGAGCAATTTCAATTAATTCTAGGACATCGCCGATGGGCATAATTGTTCCATCTCCCAAAACTGTTGCTCCCGCAATTCCAGCAGGTTTGGGTATGGGTCCTTCTATTTGTTTAATTACAATTTCTTGCTCTCCAAAGACTTGATCTACTTGTATTGCTAATAGGTTATCGTTACTGCGGAGAATAATAATTGATATGGTATCATCCTCTTGGTCGTTGTTATAAATCCCAGTTCGACCGATACGACGATTGTAAGCCAATAAGTTTGTTAGAGGTTGGAACGGTAATAGGGTATTGTTCCAAGAAATACATGGGACTCCATTAGCGTTAGTTTGAATTTCTCCCTGTGTATATTCCCGAGTATCTTCTACCCCATCAATGGGAAAGGCAATGCGAGAGTTATTGTAGGTACAAGTTAAGGCTTTACAAATACTGAGAACTAGAGGTAATCGGATGGTAAAAGTTGTCCCTAATCCCACTTCTGATTCTGTAGTGATAGTACCGCGAATTTTCCCTAAATCTGTGGCGACAACATCCATCCCCACACCTCTTCCAGCAAAGTCATCTGCTTTATCTTTGGTACTAAAACCAGGGTGGAAGAGAAATTCGTAAACATCTTGTTGAGAAAGATTTTGTGCTTGCGCCCAAGTAATGAGATTTTTTTCTACGGCTTTAGATTTGACTCTTTCTGGATCGATTCCTGCGCCATCGTCAGAAATCGTAATAACAGTTTGGTTTCCTTGGATAAAAGCGCGAATATTAACTTTTCCTGTAGCTGGTTTTCCTAAACTAGTCCGTTTTTCTGGGGATTCAATACCATGAGTGATGGCATTATTGACTAAGTGAGTCATGGGATTGTAGAGATTTTCCACAATCATTTTATCAATTAGTACATCTTTTCCTTCTACCTTGAGGTCAACTTGTTTTTTCAATTTATGGGAAATATCCCTAACGGCTCTTGGTAAGCGGTCTGTAGTTTGCTCAAAAGGTACCATCCGTGAGGAGTTGATTCCTTCTTGCAATTGAGTAGTTACTTGTCGCAGAGATTGAGTAACTTTATCGGTTTCATCTACGACAAACTGAATATCTGAGGCTGCTTCTCTGACTCGAACGATTAATTCGATAATATCTTGGGACAGTAAATGGAATCCTGTAAAGCGATCCATTTCTAATGCACCTAGTTCGTTATCATCTTCTGGTGATTCGTCCACAGTAACAAAGCTTGAGGAACTTTTACGGGAGGAAGTTTGATTTTGTTGACGACTAGCCATTAAAGCTCCTTCTAACAGCGATCGCTCGTATAAGTCGTGCATTTTGCCCCCCATATCTCCTAGAGATTGGACATAATTCATCAAGTTATCGAGAAAACGCCTGAGTCTTTCTTGATCTTCCTCTAAGCGATTACGTTTTACCACCAATTCCCCAATCATGTTATTGAGGTTATCGAGTTTTCGTACCGATACCCGCATGGTTTGATCGAAAACTTTGGCTGCTGGTTTAATAGCTGCGGGTGCTGGTTTGGGAATCAGTATCTTACCAGGAGGATCAATTGCTGCTGCTGATTCTAATAAGTCGTCTAGATTACTGTTAGATTCAGATTCATCTAGTAAATTATCCAACTCATCTAGACTATTGCTACTATCTGTTTCTTCTAGCAAACCACCCAACTCATCTAGACTATTGCTACTATCTGCTTCTTCTAGCAAACCACCCAACTCATCTAGATTCTTGTTTGGTTCCTCCAGCAGACCATCTAAATTATCTAACTGTTCATCATCAATAGTTAATTCTGATTCTAATTCTAGTGGCATGAGAGTAGGTTTTGAAACTGAATCCACTTCTATTGCTTCTAAGTCCAGGAATTGCTCTAAATCTTCTGGGGTTTCTGCTTCTAAAATTGATTTTTTAAGTTGTTCTAAATCTTGTTCAATATTATCGCTAAAATCTAAATCTACAATTGTTTCTAAATTTTCTATAGCTTTATTATTAGTAGTTTCTGTTATAAAAGGTAATAAGTCTTCTGTATCATCTTGGGATGTATTGATTAAGCTCAAATCAGACTCAGATTCAAGAATTAGAGTATCTTCTTCGTGGAAACCATCCAGGGATAGATCATCAATCTCTTCTGATGAAACCGATGTAGCTAGGTGATTTTTTGGATGATGACTATTGTTTTTACCTTTCCATAAATCGTCTAATCTTTCTAGTTCTTCATCTTCTAGGTTTTGTATAATCGTTAAATTATGAGATTCATTATTATTATCAAATATATTGGTAGCTGGTTGTTTTCCCTTACCATTGTTTTGTATAAAATTATCCTTACTGTTCATAATTGGTTAGGTTTAACTATATGGTTCAAGCTTAACAGATGTTAAAAAATTTAGATTATAATATGTAGATTTTCGTTTCAGTATAATTGACTAATGGAGAATTCGGATCTAGATATAGGATATTATGCCCAAATTATGACTTTAATTGTTCAACAAAATAAATCTTGATAACTATGGATTCTGCTACTGCAACATTACTTATCTCCTGTCGAGATCGCCCAGGCTTGGTCGCTAAAATTGCTAACTTTATTTATGCTAATGGGGGAAACATCATTCATGCTGACCATCATACAGATTTTAGTAAGGGTTTATTCCTTAATCGCATAGAATGGCAACTCGAAGGATTTAATCTTCCCCGAGACGCGATCGCCAGTAGCTTTGAAGCGATCGCCAATTCTTTAGAAGCCAAATGGGAAATTCATTTTTCTGACACTGTACCACGATTAGCCATATGGGTGACAAAGCAGGATCACTGTTTATTAGATTTATTGTGGAGATGGCAAGCTAAGGAATTACCAGCAGAAATTCCGTTAATTATCAGTAATCATGCTCAGTTACAGGCGATCGCAGAACAATTTAATATTGATTTTTATCATATTCCCATAACAAAAGAGAACAAATTAGAGCAAGAAGCCAAACAACTAGAGCTACTCCATAAATATCAGATAGATTTAGTCATTTTAGCTAAATATATGCAGATTCTCAGCCCTAATTTAGTAGAGAAATTTCCCAACATCATTAATATTCATCACTCCTTCTTACCAGCTTTTGCTGGAGCAAAACCCTATCACCGCGCCCACGATCGAGGAGTTAAAATTATTGGTGCAACGGCTCATTATGTGACAGAAGATTTAGATGAAGGGCCAATTATTGAACAAGAAGTTGTCCATGTTAGTCATCGGGACACCGTAGCTGATTTTATTCGTAAAGGGAAAGATTTAGAAAGACTAGTATTAGCCCGCGCCGTAAGATTGCACTTACAAAATCGTGTCTTAGTATATGAAAATCGTACTGTAGTGTTTAGTTAATTAGCAATTATCAATTATCAATTAATTAAGTCTTTTAAGTGCAGCAATACTAGATGCGGTTGGGTGGGAGATGCAGATCGCAATGGTGCTGAGATGATTGCTTTAGTGGGGCTGAGTGTAAGCCAGCCCAGAGGTTCAGAATTGTTGGCTTGCCCAATTAATTCTAGGGCTACTGAAAGCCCCCACCGAGCTTGACGAACCGAAGGTGAGTTAATAGGTGGTGGGTAGTTTACTCCCTTAAGGTTCCTACTTAGTGTTAACTTCGTAGTTAGCTTAAAACGGGTCGCACCCCACCGAATCCGTCGGGGGTCTTCTCGCGGAAGAATAATCAATAATTCAAAAGTTAAGGTTCTATGAAACTAATAAGTCCACAAGACTATATTCTTATAGGGTAAGAGTGATTTTTATAAAGTTTTGATGATCGAGTCTATTTATCAACCCAGTCTCACAAATAATACTGTTAGAGATTTTTCTGACTCCGAAAAACAGATAATTGCAGCTATTGATATTGGCACTAATTCTATACACATGGTAGTTGTCGAGATCGACAGCACTCTCCCTGCTTTTCATATTATTACCAAAGAAAAAGATACTGTGAGGTTAGGAGATCGCGACCCCCAAACAGGACACCTCACCCCAGAAGCTATTGAACGCTCTATGGCTGCATTAAAACGCTGCAAAGACTTGGCTGATAGTCTCAATGTGCGTCAAATTATAGCTGTTGCAACTAGTGCAACCCGTGAAGCAGGAAACGGACCAGCATTTTTACAACGCATCGAAACAGAATTAGGTATTCAAGTTGATTTAATTTCAGGGTCAGAAGAAGCGCGACGCATCTATTTAGGAGTTCTTTCGGGAATGGACTTTGGCGATCGCCCTCATATTATTATTGATATTGGTGGTGGTTCAACGGAGTTAATCTTAGCAGACGATAAAGAAGCCCGTTTCTTGAGTAGTACCAAAGTTGGTGCTGTGCGCCTTACGAAAGAATTTGTCTCTAGTGACCCCATTAGTGAATCTGAGTTAAATTACCTCAAAGCTTATATTAGGGGAAAGTTAGAGCGTTCTACCGATGGAATTTGGCAAAAATTACAACTTAAGGAAAATCCTCGTTTAGTAGGGACTTCTGGCACAATTGAAACTTTAGCAATAGTTCATGCTTTAGACAAACAGGGGATAATCCCCAACCCCATCAATGGCTATCAAGTGAGTCGCCAAGACTTAGAAGCCATTATCGATAAGTTAGCCAAAATGGATTATGAGGAAAGATACAATCTTCCTGGTATCTCAGATCGCAGAGCGGAAATTATCGTTCCTGGGGCGATAATACTGCTAGAAACTATGAAACTGCTCCAGTTAGGCTCAATTACTATTTGTGAGAGGGCTTTACGAGAAGGAATTATCGTTGACTGGATGCTAACCAACGGACTAATCAGCGATCGCCTAAAGTATCAGAACGAAGTTAGAAGTCGTAACGTAATTAAAATTGCTCGCAAATATCAAGTAGATCTCGACCAAGGTCAAAGAGTAGCTAATTTTGCCCTCAGTATCTTCGATCAAACCCAATATCACCTTCATAACTGGGGACAAAAAGAAAGAGAATTACTCTGGAGTGCTGCTATCTTACACAACTGTGGTTTATATGTTAGTCATTCTGCTCATCACAAACATTCCTACTATTTAATTCGTAATGCAGAATTACTAGGTTTTACCGAGTTAGAACTAGAATTAATTGCTAATATTGCACGCTATCACCGCAAAAGTAAACCCAAGAAAAAACACGAACCTTATCAGAAACTTTCTCACAAAACACAACAGCTAATGGTACGTCAACTTAGTGCTATTTTACGCCTGGT
>JAAUYH010222498.1_pt1 | contig 10217 bp, 4 predicted proteins | sample 7278061 | NCBI WGS metagenome assembly JAAUYH01 (sample SAMN14350203, study PRJNA611818) | marine sediment metagenome | isolation source: surface marine sediment (0.6m) | place: French Polynesia: Moorea | collected 2018-08 | reverse complement strand
TAAAACATTTTATTGTATTAGCACCCCCGGGAAAATAAAATTTCACGTACTCTAAATCATATTCATTTGGTGCAATGGATCCTCAAATTCTAATGGCTTGGCATCTTATAGATGAATTCGTAGAATAGGCCTCGAAGAAGTGACCTGTACTTCGACAATTCTAATACTTTATGGCAAATCTTCATAGCCGCACACTTTTTGGATCAGCCTTGGAATCCATACAATCAAGTATAGCAGCCTTTAAATGATTCTCATTCGTCACCTGCAGCCCTTCCGAGTAGCAAAATCTTAAACATGCTTTACATCTCGTTCAACGATTTCTTATCAACCAAGAAATGTAAGCGAGTGTGTCATTCAGTTCTATCTTTCCACTGATCAAATCATAAATAACTCAGCTGAACCGTTTCTTGATTTGAAACCACCTTGACGACATCTGTTGAATGAGAACATGGACTATACTCCCGAAATTCCTGATTTCCTGTCGTCAGTACGTTTCACGCAAATACTTTCTCGACGATAGACACCAAGCTGATTAAGCGCGCAAGATTATCGAATATTAGTTCATACCGAATGTTTCGTTCCGTTTTGAACCGGCCTAGCTTTATTTCTTTGTATATTCATCGATCACATAGCTGCACTTGGACAGTAGTACAGATAATGGCATTTAGCGCTGTATTAAATTCTATAAGCAATCGCTGATGAACTTCTGTGCTGCCTACTAGAACAGAACCGGCTTCACCGTAGTTGGGAATGTAAGACGCATTTCCCGCACGATAATGTGGAATAATATTGTCAAAATTAGTCAGCTTGGACCCCCAAAAAGGGAGAATTTAGTTAGTATGTTGGTTTCAAAATTTAAAATTAAAGCGATTAGTCTATTATTTCGCTTGCGTTTTGCATGTACAGACTTTCTTAACAGTTCGAGGGCTAAAATTGGGAGATAAACTCCATTGAATTACAATTGATGGTTCGAGTATGAATGATAGGACAAATCTGAACTACATAGCTAACAAGCTTTCTTACGTTGCAGTGTATATTAAATACTAAATGTGCTGATTCTAGTTGTTTCAGTCAATAGAGCAAGGCGGCGAAGTCTTCGCACCTTACATGTAGTTGCTTAACTACCTAGACTAATTAAAAATCATCAAGTCTGCAAGCATTTCTAAGATCGCACTGCGAGCACAGACTAGAATGAATATGAAGCCACGGAATAAGTCTATGTTTTTGATTTGAGATGCAGTGTCACATTGTCAATATGCAGCAAATCAATGAAATTTCACAATTGCACTTGACGGCTTCGAAGCTAGAGAAATGTGCCCTTCGGCCACTGTCATATAGACATGAAAACAGACTAGCCTCAAACTTCGTGCTGCAGTGATGTACGAACTATAGTTCGTTAGGTTAAGTGCGGACTGATTAAAACTAGGTTTATCATGTATCAGACCTAAGATATAGCTAAACCTGGAAAATCAGGTTTTATGACTAATACAGTTCCCCCCGAATAAGAACGGCGCAAACCCTAGATTCTCACCTCAGTGCTTGCAAAAGGTACATACAACGTCTAGAGAAACATTACATATAAACCTTGAAGTAATTCAACGACGGCCTTGGCCATGCCATTTTTGACCCAGATGTCCATATTTTCAAACCAAGAAGACAGCGTTTGAAATGGTTCCAGAAAGCTGATATAATAGAAGAGCATCGTAGAAGAATACTGCGTGGTGAAAAATCAGAGCAAATTGTTCTTACTAAGTGGGTTAAACACGAGTTTAATTTACATCAAGAACCTCACCCAAGTACAATATCTAAAATCGTGAATAGCGGCAGCAGAGCTAGTCACTTAGTTGCAGAAGGACATGGTGAAAGAAAAAGAAAGATCTGGGTGCAAAATGAAGTATTAGAGGAGTCTCTAGTGAAGTGTATTTAAGATATGTATGAACGTAAGCTATTTGTAAGCAGCAACTCGATAAAAGAGAAATGCAAGAGAATACAAGAGCTCGCTCACAAAGAACTACCAGAGAATAAACAATCAAGATAAAGTTCAGCAACGGATGGCTGCATAAATTCCAGGAAAGACATAACTTCAAATGCTACAGATCGTTCGGTGAAGATAACGATGCAGATGAAACTAAAATTAGCAATAGACTAACTGTAATACGGTCTATTCTATCCCAGTACGCTGCTTCAGACATTTGGGATGCTGATGAATTCGGATTGTTTTATTCAATGCCCTCGAGGTAAACTATTGCTCGAGGAAGATTGGCGGGAAGAGAAAAACTAAAAAAGAGAGTTACCTATCTTGCATGCACTACCGCAGACGGATCTGAAAAGTTCCCTATGATGATTATTGGGCAATCGGCTAAGCCAAGGTGTTTTAGTGGGCAAGATGTTAGCAGTCTTGGATTTTACTACCGTCATAATCAAAAAACCTGGATAACAAGTCAATTATTCTATGCATGGCTACTGAAATTCGATGACTATATCGGTCAAAAGCCTGGCAGGAAAGTTGTGCTCTTGATTGATAATGCGTCATGTCATAGAAAAATTGGTACACTGCCATATTTGAGTAATGTCGAAGTTATGTATTTACCGAAAATTCTACATTTAGAACTCAGCCCCTGGATGCTGGTATCATTGCTTATATCAAGAGGCATTACAAAAGCAAACAGTTGCTTCATACATTAGACATGAATATTGAAAAGTATTCAAGAGATGCATACAAAGTGGATTTAAAGACTGCTATGGGCTGGATGAGGGAGATTTAGAATGAATTAGATTCTGTGATCATCCGTAACTGTTGGTCAAAAACAAGTGTTCTACTAGATCAAGGAAATCATAGTGATGCAAATGATGCTGGTGCAAGAGAACAAGCTTAGTACAATGATATTCTTCAAAATCTAAGAATTCTGGACCCTTCCTTAAATAGTGAACACGTAGCAGAGTGGTTCAATGCTGTTGGAGAAGATAACTGCGTAGGGGAAATGGCTGAAGGATCAATTGTTAATATTTTTCTAGAGCATTGCAATTAAGACTGTGTTTACTAATAGTCACTTCTCCTATCTTGCAAAAATTTACTCTGCCAACTTCCCCGGTTCTGTGACTATTCGAGGGGAGAACTGTAGCTAGTTTAGGTTAGATCTAGCCTGTTACAGAAACTGAAAATCTTATTCATTACCACTATTAGGTAGATGCTGATAAAGTGGTTACACGACTCCCAAGTATCTTCTAGAATGAGAAGAACCGTCTACTTGGAGTAGTTCTAGTTTTAACTAAGTTGCTTAACTTGTTGAACGAGTTAAATGAATTAACACTAGAATTTTTGTTTGCACTTCCGAACCTCATACTGGTACCCTCTTAATGTGTAAGCCTCGAACTATAGCTTGAAAGTGCAGCGTTCCATAACTCCTCAATTTCGTCGCTTTCGCATATATCTTTAGATAATTCAGTAAGTCGAATTCTTTTCATTTAGTCTTACGAAAGATCGATTGTTCCAGTCGTGGGATTTGTCTGAACTGTGCAGAGGGAAGCTGTCACAATGGTCGGTCTGAGATCGAATATTAGGATATCAACGAGAGAATAGTGCACTCAGGCTGATAGAAAGTATTCTAGTTGTGATTTACACCAAGAGGGTGTGTCTAATGCGTGTTATAGGAATCAATGGGGCACTAGAATTGATCATTATTGGAGTGAATCGCCCGGATCTGTGTTACCAAATTATAATGTGTTCAATTTTTACCTAACGTGCGTATTCAGTGTCACTCTAGTGAGCGGAGCCACAGAAAAAGGCGAATAATACTGATATTCAAAGAAGTGATGCAAGTTTTGCAGGTTGAGTTAGAACTACTTGTGATGAATGTTTGCGTGCCATGAATGAGGTGCGCGAAGAAATGTGTTAGTTTGACTTGCGAGAATGTCGCGTGGCAGATAAGGAAACAGCGCTACAGCGATCTGAAACACATATTTGCGCTTTGTCAAACTAGCCGCGGATCTGCAACTACTTTTGTTTGAATGGTCGTTGTGATCCTCAACTATGGCAAGTTAGGGAGTTTTGCACTCGCAGATTTAAACCTGTTTGTAAGTGGGCACGATTAGACTTGCCGTAGGTGTTTGCCTGCACAAAGACATTTCCAACCTAGTTCAGTACCCCCAAAAATTTCATTTTTGGATACAACTAGTGCATGAAGTTTCCGTAACGCAGATTCCTTCCCAATGTTCAGAGTAGTAGAATGATTTGAAGAAGAAAAGAAAATCAAGACGCATATCAAGACTTAGAGCTTGAATCAGCAATTAAAAACCGTACGATTCATAAAAAACAGAAGAGCTACCATAACGGAGGTGAAGGATCTCAGATATTAAGGGTCGCATTCGACAGTTGAACTTGGCCAAACTGGAGTTCTGGAAAATTTCATAATCTAAAAATTGCTCAGATTTAGATTTTCCTGAAGCAATCTCCCAGACCTTCAACTTCCCACTCATTTCAACCAATTAACCGGCTCTGAAACTTCGAGCATGAACTGTAAGTTAACTGCATCGGTGAAACATTGAGTTTCATAGCCTCTGATATGGCTGCAAACTGGCCGGTTTGAACCTGATATGAGTTCATCGAAGTACGAAGGTTCTCCTGCGCATGATGAAGGTTTGCCAGCAATGACGCACTCTTAGCCGAATACTGCCATGTCTCTCGCGCAGAAACTTCTTCCGATTCCGTTGCCAACTTTTCGATTGTTTCTACGTTCTCCTCATGATTTCCCCATACACTTGTTCTTAACTGTATCGAAGTTTAGCACAGATCATCTCAGCGCTAGTCAAAAACTGGACTTACTCACTAGTCAGGAAGTGCGTGAAATCCTGGGGAAAGCCCTTTGAAAGGTTTCTACGTGCGTATCATAATATCGATGTCTGAATGAGACTCTGCATTCCTAAAGCACATTTCGCAATTATCTCAATCGCCACCGTAGCACACGAAAGGACCAAGTGGATTTCATACAAATCGTTGAAAGGCTTTTGGCGCTGTTCTGTTGTAACGGAGGAGGAAAGAAGCACTGAGTCATTTTTTGTGTTTGCACGTCAGTAAAACAATCTATCTCGAAAAGACATCTCACCCTAAACTAGTCTGAGGTCGATCTCGCTCTATTCCTCTTCGTGTTGGTATACGTCAAAGTTAAGCTTGCTGATGAGGCCACCTCTGTTTCTTCTTTTCAACCGTCACCGATAAACATTTTAAAGCAACCCGCGCAGTCGCAAAACAATGACTACCCCATTCCCGAACTTCTAACATCATGAAGATTTTCTTCGTAGCATTTGCAGCACTTTGTGCACTCGTCACTGCACAGACGACGTGTGACGGCGAGCTAGCCGGTGAGCCCATAACGAACGATGTGTCCGTGCCGGATGGTGCTTCTTGCATTCTCTCGGCAAACGTGACCGGGTCGATTACTGTCGGTAAAAGTTCATCGTTTTCCACATCGGGGACATTGCAAGTGGATGGCGGACTTTCCGCATCGGAATCAGCAGCGATCAATCTTGGTGGAACACTATCCATTCTTGGTGGTGTAGAAGTCCTTGGTGCAACTGAACTAAAAGTCGCTGAAAGCGTATTTGTGTCTAGCTTCAGTGTGAAAGATGTACCCGATGTGACTATTGACGGCATGGCTACAACTGTTCACGTGACCAATTCAGACTCGCTGACAATTGGCAGTGAGTTCTCTCCAGGGACTGTGTCTGTTGATGAAGTGGACAAGTTTGTTTTCAAGGGGAACGCCTCATCAATCTCAGTGAAAGGCACCGGTGATGTGACACTGGACGCTGGTTCAATTACCGGAGGTGGTCTACTTCGTACTCCTGGTACCGGTGATGTGACTCTATGTGGTGCAAATGTGCAAGGCGGAATCGAACTCACAACTGTCAAAGGCAAGCTCTCAATCTTCCCCGAGACTGAATGTGCAGTATCAACGATCAGAGGGACCATGAAAGTGGTCAACGGCCAAGGTGATATCAAAATCGAGAAGGCGGGTCTGGACAGTGCAGATTTTCTCGTCTCGAACCGTGTAGGCAGCATTATCTTGACCGAAATCTCGCCGAGCGATGTGAGTATCAGTAATCTCGAGGGTCCCCTCACTATGGAATCCGTTGTGGCGGACAGCGACACAACCCTGGTTAATGTAGAGGGGGATATTGTTCTTAAAGATTTCGAAACAGAGGGCGATTTCAGTATTGAGGGCCCCGGCTCGGCGGTCACCGTGAGCGATTCTGACTTTGGGTTAGAAGACGTATCTGTGAAGGGCGCTGAAGGTGTCGTGACGTTCTCGAACAATGAGAACATCGGGCTGACCCTCGAAGAGAATGATGAGGTGATCATCGTTGGGAACACTGGTACGGACGTACTTCTGTCGAAGAACGGCCCGGTCACCTTCAAAGATAACACGTTCGAAAGTGTCGTTTGTACTGAGAATGAGTCGGTTGACGGGGCTGGCAACGAAATCGGATTTGGTGATGGTCAATGTGCATCCGGGCTTGCATAACCTGCTCGCCTACGTCACCCTTGTGTTTCCGTTACCGCTTCACGTCAGTTCAATATTGCTCGACAGCGCACTTCATCGTTATGAAATAAAGCTCAACTCCTTCATCTTCTACCTACAGTGCTCGTTTGTTCCTTCTCTGTTGACCCGCTCAACTAATGTAGTATGTTAATTATTCGTTCAGAAGTTGAAGTGGACGGGCCGTGAAATAACCGTTAACCGAGGTACGATTCACCCACCATACACTCATCGGATACATGTGTACCCATGTCAAGGCAATGTGAAACGATGCATCGTCAAATTATAATTTCACGGAGATTTAAATCATGAAGGTTCATTTGAACACAAAAAAATGAGTTCACATTTTACCTTCGCTAGTGCAGTATGAGGTAACAATTCACAGTGTAATTTACTTTGGTCACTAACAGAATCCTATCAATTTATGGACAGAGCAATCTAGCGACAAACTGCGGTAGCCGTTGGCGTTCTGCCTAGGTGTGCTATACAATTCTGATAATTATTCTTCAGGTAGAGGAATGTACACTAAAAGTGGAGATTCGTCTAGTGCTCTTCGCTATAAAAGCCAGAATTTAGGCTTCAATTGAGCGTTCTACGTACGATAAAATACAAGACAAGTCAGATAGCGCTCAGACTTCCACGCCAGAGAATATTCGAGAAGACAATGCGCGCATACTTCAAGGCCGCCCAGCCCACACCACGATACAGAGCAGAACGAGAAATATCCTTGGCAACTTGGAGATTTCGATCACGCAGCGTGTCCACATGAAACGGTAGTTTTTTGGTGAAGGTACAGAACGATGGGATTCTACGCAGGACATTGAAAGCTTTCTGGATTTCTGAAATGCTCGGTTGTTGTACTCCATTTCGTCAAGTAGGTAGTTCAAGCATGTTTGAAATGAAGTCCCGTGGGTGCTCAACTAAACACATATTCAATGACATGGAGAGCAATCAATTGCACATGATGATTTCGACCTTAACTGTACCTCATAACTGCCGTCCAATTGGTTGTTCCACAGTGACTTTTGTTGAGGAATAGCCTACTGCTGTACTGCAGTGCTAGCATCTCTGAAGAAAGAAAACGTTGAGTAGTTATTGGCGGCAATTCCCAAATATGAAGAACGATGAGCCGGATGCAACACAATCGGAAGTAGTTGCGAACATCACGGGCGAGAATACCTCAAATGCAGGTTTCATTAGATGCTATCCTACCGATTCTTGCCAAATGTTGAATGTCACTAAAGGCTCAAGAAAATTGTACGAGTTTGAGTAAATTGAAAACGGAAATTTCTGAAAAATAGTTGATACACTCAAAAATCCAGAAAGTCGTTCGATTGGGTGAGATAAAAATCGTTTGCAATAATGAACCCAGTTGAAAGAAGTTAGAAAATCTTCACGCGAAAGTAAAGGTCATCATGCAGATTCAAAATTTAAGATTCTAACAATAATTTAATGCAAGAGAATAGCAAAACGCAGCTTCATCGAAGTTCTGATACTTCAATGAATTAAACTATTAACAATTAATGTTGCCAAACAAGTTGTTCGCAAAATAAATTCAAACAAAAAATTAATTTTTGCTGTAACTCAAGGAAATTAGTGTCGTCATAGTCGATACGCACAATCCATAGAAACGGCAAATGCGCGAATTCCTATGACCTGTTATCCGGTGCATGATCTAGTAAAACAGCTCAAAGCAAAAGTGACTGTCGGGAGATTATGACCACATCCTTACTCCTACCGGATTGATGAGATTCGCATCGTTGGTGGCATATTAATTTCAGTCTCTCACTGCATATCTCATCACAAATTACCGTTCTGTAATCAAGTATTCATGTAAAACGCTCCTGAAATTGTAAAACATTATTTCGATTCGAACTTTTATTCGTATGAATCGTTAGAAGCTAGAAAATAGGATAAGCGTGGAGACAATTGCAAGCATTACTTTGTGTTTTTGATGTAGTTGACTATATTTACTGGAGTTTCATGCGATTTCGAGCGGCTTCTCGCCACTGTTTTCGGCAAGGATTTGTGATACGATACTCACAACAGCTATATTCGGCTCTATTGTACAACCAGTCACCTATCATACGAATCGACTTCTACGGAAACACTTTTCTGCACAACAGAAGTTATAAGATGGTTAGCGTGTACCACGATAATAGCAGAAGAAGTACGGAGCAATACAGAAAGAAAGACCCTGGCGACAGCAACGTGAATCACCGAGGTAAATCAACGTGCAAACTGGGTCAGCTGTTTGAAATGCCGACACGGCGATGTGATGGTCTGATAGGTAGCTCGAAATATTTTTCGAAACGTTGGCTACATCGTCCAGCTTTTACAGACAAGAGCCTGACAGCGTACGACTAGTTGAGAAACCAGCATGCTTTTTCCATGATCTCTTACAGAATAGTAACAGTTCTAAGCTACTTGAACTATGAAAACAAGACTAAATGCAATAAAATTGTTCTGCAGGCTAGACTATCATTGAATACTTCGAAAAAGAAGCAACTAATAGCGTATGATTTCAATCCTAGAAAATCAATTCATGAAAATCTTCAAATAGTAGTCATGACAATGGCGATCGTATCAGTCCTACAGGACAACACGACTCGCATTATGGAACCGCGAAATTCACCAGGTGCGTTGTGTTACAATTTCATCCATGTGAACCACGATTACTTTTTCCATGCAATCATTCTCTTCGGAGCAACTTTCGTATTACTATAGCTTCAACAATGACTTTCACTGCAGATGTAAATCATTCGCTGAATGTAACAGTCAAATCTCAGTACATCGGTGGCCTATTAGAATAACCTAATTCTTGTGCCCTTCCGTTTGAGATGTCAAATCACTGATTCCTGTTGTTTTTACAAATGAGAAACAGTTTGAGTCTCTAAATACAATCGAATCCGCAAACATTCTTGAAAGAATGACTAATTTGTTATCGTAAAAATTCAGTAACTTTCTGCCACCTAACTTCTAATCGACGTATTGACTAAACCCAATTGTTTTACATGCCCCTTGCAAGTAAATATGGTTTTACCTGAACTTTTGAAACACAATTTGCATAATGTCTGTTATCGGGGACGATAGTGCGACATCATGTCAACTTTAAGTTATGTCAATAATCTAGCCAATTTGTCAAGATAGGACGACTCCAGTTGAACAAGTCTATATTTATCTATACTTAACAGTACGTCATGTATCGCGGTCAAAAAAATATCATAAGCGTGCTTCCACTCAGTCTCTCATAGAGAAGCAGGCGTTGTAATCTTGTAGCTGTTATACTCGTATCGCAAGTTCGTCAAATCAGGTCTTAATACGGGATACTTAAGCTAAAACTTGAATCTGGCTTGTATCGCCAAACATCTGGACGCTGTGTCCCCATTTCAATTTCTGAAAAAAGGATTCAAGAAATTACAGCATGGGGTTGTCGAAACATTCCCTAACAAAAATGCAACTCGCTGATCTGTATAATTGACTACACTACCTGTTTTATGGATCTCTTATGATTTTTTTGATTGTTTTCTATTAGCGACTGACGACAGTACTTATTGATCATCATGAATGTATCTGAATTTCATTTAACTTTTCAGGATGCAAGTAATTCAGTCAGGAATTATCATTGGGTTTACTATAATAGGACATATGTATTATCAAGCCTACGGTAGTAAGGCTCCT
>JAAUYH010041220.1_pt1 | contig 10217 bp, 6 predicted proteins | sample 7278061 | NCBI WGS metagenome assembly JAAUYH01 (sample SAMN14350203, study PRJNA611818) | marine sediment metagenome | isolation source: surface marine sediment (0.6m) | place: French Polynesia: Moorea | collected 2018-08 | reverse complement strand
GCTTCTATGATTTTATGTTAGACCTATTCAAGACTCGCATTCGATATTTCAGCTACACTAACTAATTTTGTCTAGTAGAATAATAACGCATGGGATTTTAAAATTGAAAATGTTTCTAAACTGTTCGCATGGCTCCAAAAAATAGATGTGTATTCGAATTATTAAACTCTTTTTCGTCGTTTTTTATTCCATACAAAGAATCTGACCTTAGTGCTTAACTTGGCACAACAATACCCCGGTGCTTTCCAGAACTAAGTTGATATTTATCCTTTTACCAGCCTGCTGAACGTTATGCCGGGGAGGAAAGAGAATTCAAATGCTGAAAGATTCTGAGAAGCGTTCTGGCGCAATATAGCTAGCAGTCTGAAATTTTTGATGAAAAAAGTGTATGTGAAGGAAGATTTTGCGAAACAAATTTTGGAGTTCAACCACAATAGATGCGGAAACGATGTAAAGATTAATGAATGAATATTTCATCAGTTGTATTCATTTCCAGACTAATACTTTATTATTTTGGTCGAAAGCAAAAGAGTGTCAACAACTAGACCTTCCAGAATTCATAGAAAGCAACAAAACAAAATGGCAAAAGATCAGAGAGTTTCGCAACGAGAAAAAAGGTTTAAATCCAAAGGAACCATGGCTGTTGGGTAGTTGAGGATAAATATGTAGTTTTGGCCTGAAAAATGAAAGCATTCAAGACCTTTGTAGGCTATTGCTTTAGATAATATTAGATGATTCTCTGAAAAAAATTCGGAGTTTTCTTTGAAGACATTAACCAGGCATCATCATTCAAATTAACATCTACCCAAATTATAGTAGATGGATTATTGCCGAAGTTTTATCATATACTCCTTATGAATAAGTTTATTCGAAAGTATTATTGCTTCGCCCTCGCCCTTTATTGGAAGTATAGCATAAAGATCAAGGCACAATGATTGCCAATGCTAAAAATGCGCTATCGTACTTCTAAAAATGCTACCTATATTTCTAGTTGCGATGTTTAAAGGATTTTTAACAGTATTTCTTTACCTCTCGCGGGATTAGTTATTGAAGATTCGGATTTCTTGAATGTGCAAGACTTGCCTAGCTAAGGAAAAGTATAAATTACCTGAATAGCTCACAGTTATTTGTTGCTAATAAATAAAAATGTAGAAAATGATATAATATGGGGCGATCGGATCATAAAAACATCGAGTACGGGTTATTTCGGAATAGAACATTATATGATTTTGTACTGCGCTAGCGTATCACTATTTTTAGTGGAAATAAAGTAAAACGTTTTGTCTAATATACGGTATATTTTTGGCATCATTTTTAGCATGCATCTCAATCCTCTAAAAAAAGGATTGAATTATCTTCGACTATGGACAAGGAACTGAGTTAATTTACTATACTTACGAATTCTATTGTATTCTAAAAAAGGGAGCAATCTTCTACATCATAGTAGCCGTAGCTTTCTGTTGAGACCTACGCAAACATGGTTGAGTTTATTTCGTGTCTCATAACGGTTTTCCAAACATTTAAGGATGATCTTTCATACTGATGAATTCTAGCTACAAATATCATGAAAACTATGCTTGATTTTAAAATTTGTTTTGTGTGCGTGGGAAACGCTTCCTATACCTTAACTCGTTCATGCATCATATTTTATGATTAGATAGTAGAAAAGTGATATTCATAGTCTGATGCAACTCTCAAATGTTTTTGAATGAAATCATTTCATACGCCTCAATAGTAGAATAAATTTTCTATACAGTTTGTTACGATTTTCTGTGCTCGAGATATTATTTTACGGATCTTCAATGTTAGGAGAGTGATACCAACCGATTGTTCGACGAGCAGTTGACAAAATAAATGTACAGCCTTTGAAAGTTTTTGTTAATTAAGGAAAGTTGTTGTGTAAAATTCTGTGGTTCATTCCTTCCAAAAAGCAGTAGTTATTTCAAAATACTGCGCAAACGAGATTTATCCTATATATCGTGCCTAGAATGCTGTTGCAATTACCAAATGCACGAAGTAAGACATTAACATAATAAATACATATTCCGCAGACGATAGCAAACTGTCGGCATCAAACTTTACGATAGCCAATTATTTGATTTATTGACAAGCCAGAATCTTCGTAAAAGTTGCATAACATTTATTCTAGTTTTATAGTAAATATTCAGATGGTAGGCACAACCGGATCACATTTTTGAATGGTCAACCGCCGTCGACTGCAAAATGGAACGTTGGACCGAAAGGTAGAGACCATAATAGCAACACCAGACCGAAATCGAAAGAACGGGAAGTTAAATAGAGCAGGAGATACTCACATAATCTACTCGGTTTACACTAATTTCAAGCAAATACTCGGATTGGCGGGCCAACCTCTCAAACTCTACTTGATTTCTCCCACGACTATGCAATGGCTTCGGACGTTGCCACTGTATTCTATAGTAGAAATTCCTAGCCAACTAATTTTTTCTATCAGTTATCTGTCCAGGTTCAGTCCACCTCGCGGACCGCCGCCAACGTGATATGTAATTTTGATTTTACAATCGACTACAATAATGCAAGATATTATATTAAGCGTTGCGTATAGTACCAGAACCAATAGGAGTATTATGAATTAAGGGAGGTGCTATGCGAATACGTCACACTCATGCAATTTCAGGGCCTAAGAAATACACTTGTTCTAGCCATTGTTAGCTTTGTTCAAAGTATCCATCTTGTTTTTTATTCATTTTCGACGATAGGAATCAACACCATTGCATTAAAAAATTACGGTCATACATGTTTTTCCAGATGAACACTCGAACTCAACTTTAAGCCGAATATCAAATCTCTGAATTAGAGACAGTGAACTTCGGATCATTATTTTTATACAACACTGTTTTGAGCGATTCCCAATGCAATTTTTTCAGTCAAAATAGTTCCACGCGACATAAACACAAGACATTGTCATTGCTTAAGCTTCGAAATTCGTTGCGAAGAAACACTGCAGATAAGAATCTTATCAAGTCAAATTTTTGACGTATACCAAGACAATTGTGTTGCATCGGATCATTCACCAATTAGCTTCATTGTAAAAAAAGCAATTCATCCTTCTTTTCTATACCTTTCATTGCCGCATAATAACGAGACAGTCAATTCATTGTTCTCCTTCGCATTATATTCAGTAATGTTGCGCGTAGCAAACATTTTGTCCGTTTCAATGCTTCCTTTGCAGAAACATTTTCTCTATAATAATGGGATGCCTGTGTTATTTCAAACTTTCGCCGTTGACATCCGATACTAATACTGCAAAAAATTCCGTTTGATTGATAATTTTGCCATCCATCTTTTCTCCAGCTCGCCCTAGCCATTCTAGATCGACTTTGGTTAAATAATGGCGGTGTAAGTTAAAGGATCTGCTAATTCATTAGATTGGTTAATCCATGGAATGCTTGAGTAACTTGTTCAGAAACTAAGAATTTACATCCATTATCGCCGAAAAGCTATGATGTACACTACTCACCTTAACCCCTAAATCTTGGAGTCGAAATTAGTCTGATTTATGGACCTTATTTTCTTGGTTCTGACTTTACTTTCAAGATTGAAGATTAATCTGTAGCATAACGCGGTCTCCATCTTTCTTAGATGCTTCTGTTTTCTTGGAAATTCTTTCTGTGTCTATTGTATTCGATTAAATTATCTATTTACACTGTAAAATACAATCTATGTTGGCTTTTTACAGAGTTTGATGGTGCTGTACATGAACAAACGCTGAATCGTGCTTAGCTAGAGTAGGTCTATCTAGGCACTGAACTTTAGTGTGGACCAGAAGAGCGACTGGCACAATTGAACACATTCAGTCAAGATTTGTAGAAAAATTTAGAGCTATTCTACCCAACTAAGTCGGGATCCAGACTGGTGACAAAAATGATTTGCCGCTTCCTACTCGCAATACGAACTCGATTGATTTTGCATATTTCCGGCCTTGGACAATGTTCTCATCAACGTTATAATGAGCTTTGACACACGCGCAAAGGGATGTAGTCGTATTGAGCCAGGTGTTTTCAGTGCTTCTGACTACAAACGTGGTTATGCTGCACGAACGCTGGAGAAGAGCTTACTCAACAACAAACTAAACAAAGGCTTGCTATGGGATGTTGCTACTAATATTATTCCGCACTGGGAAACTGAAGTCTCATTGAATTTTCGTGACTCCAATCTTCGTATAAAGATGAAGAAGAACAGAAGAAATTCTAGAATCTCTGCCATTGTCTAGGAAAAATTAAGATAGGTGCAGGTTATCAACTCAGATAATAGCCCTACACGTGGGAATGCGCTGCATCACGTCGTACATACTTCTTTCCTACTTCAATCTGTGGTTGGCGGATTCGCTCAATTTCGATATTAAATAAATTGTGTCAAATATTTTTCAATATCGTGAGCGATTTCGAGGCACTAGTAAGACTATCATTCACTAAGAAATCGTTGCACCTTAGTTTTAGTTGAAATAGAGCGCTCTTTCTATTGAAACCATTGGCTTACTGAGTAAAAACGTAGTTTGTGGATTTTTATTGTATGTAGCTAGTAATCGACGCCATAGAATTGTAAAGCCTGAATCTGATGATTTTTTTACAGTGATCTCCATATCCCGATATATATATCAGAACTTTTGAAAGCCTGTACGGTTTGTACGATTCCCTAATATAGCTCTTTGGGAAAAGTTTCCGATCAATTCTGTAGTTTCTTCTTTGAAGAAATAATGGTTACTAATTCTTTGGAGCGCTTTTGAGTCCAACAGAACTAGGAAAATATGCTTAGTTAATGATAGAGGTTTATCATAAAGGCTCCAGGTCATTCTCTTCAGACACTAATCTTTGTCAGATATATGCAAATCATCGACAACAATAGAGTAATAGTAAAAAGACAAATGAAACGGACTGGGTAAATCCTGCGAAAAAGAGAGTATACGAGAATCATCGCGATTATGCTAAATGATCATCTGACGGAATTCTGCTTTACTGACTGATCACCTCCAAGAATGCTAAATTGAGTGGTACCTCAGTAGCCTATTAATGCGTCGGAATTTTTGGTTTGCTGGATGTACAAGTTGATACAGCTTGGTAATTTTTAAGGGAGCAACATTCTCGATTGCAAGAAAATTCGGGTTAAATTTATCAAATCTATGTTCTTTCGATGCTTCATGTGCACAACTAGATGCCAATACTTAATCTTTTGAATGTAAAGCATCGTTCTTGCTTTAAGATCGGTTTCCACAGATATATTTGCTTTTCCATCGGAGGAGTTTTGTTCGAATAACGATGCCATTGTAGAAAATTAACATTTTGAATTCTGAACTGAGTCACCGTGACTATAAAGATCGATTTTCTTTGTCCCAATCATAAAGAATAGACACATTCCAATATAGATACAAGCATAGAAACTATAGTTTTCTCATAGAACTATGAGAACTGGCATATGTTCACCAGCCTATCGAAGTGCTCCTATGCAAGGCTGTGTCCCGCCACCTATGATGAATGGCAAATGCTTGAGCTGTCGATATGAAAGCATGTACTAATGTAATGAGCAACCTGGCTTGGATAGTGAACACACCTAACCAATGCGAAAGGTACCATAAAAGTTCTATTAGAACTGAACCGTCACGATTAAGTAATTTACTGAATTGTCTAAATCATATGTCTTCTAAAATAACCATACGGGTGATGCCTCTCCGCGTTTGTGGATTTTTCCAATTGTATCGAAAACTATAGTAGAGTTTTCTTATATACACGCCTAAGCATGCTGTCCATTTTATCCTTATAAGTTAAATACTACGGTGCTGAACGTGGAAACGCTAATACTTTCATCGTGCTTTGTAAGGTCTCTTCCGAATTTCTCAAATTCTAGCATAATTGCCAATCAAATCTCCAACACTTAGCGAAGTATTGTACCCGAGACTCAAATTGTTACTAAAGCAACTGTAGTATAACGAGATCTCTATCATGCAGGATATTCCCATTCCTGTAGGACGACTTTTCGGTTTCTATGAAAATAGATTCTTTACATACTCAGAAAGCCAGACTAGACGACTTGTTTATAGTTATTGAAATATTGCTACACTTAAAATAAGTGCCGACATTTACCTACCTGGTGCAGACCCAGCTAGGATAAGAAACTTCAGCGTGGATGGGAAGTGCGACAGGCAGACTCAAGCTCATTTCGAAGACCTCTGAGGCCAAAGATATAGCTGCTCTTCTATACTGCTTCGAGATATGAGCACCAGTGACACCCTGATCTAAAGCTATACTTCACAACTTGAATTCGATTGGGTTAGCACATTTCCAGGTTTGGTCGGTGATCTTATCAACCATATAGTGGGCTTCACAATTTCTGTTTCAGGGGTTCCTTGATTCAAGCGCACCTTGACAGATATGTGCTTCAAAAGAGATGGCACTTCATCAAAGGTACCAAAATCCAAGATGTTGTGGATTTCCTATTAAATTTAGCACCACACCTCAGGTAAAATAAAAAATCGTAGCCTGCGCTTAAAAGAGGGTGCGCCCAATGAGAGCTGCACCAAATAGAAGGCCCTCTGTGAAGTTCCTATCATGTTCGTCTACTTCATACTTGGCCAAACTGAACATCTTGGAGGACACTCATCCTACTCCTATGACGTTAGAACAACTTGCGAATGCTGAGCCAATGTAAAATCAGTCCATTAGAGCACAAGCTCTACAGGAAAACGAACTTAATGCTGTACGTAGTGAATTGCTAGCCCGAGCCATGATACAAGCCCTTCAATTCATCTGAGCCAGAACCTCAGTTTAAGTTGGATAATTCACATAAGCTAATACTGTGCATCAGTAGCGAACAAAATCCTTAGGCCCTGGATGTCGCAGGAATTCACCTACGAGGCACCTCCCATGAATGGTTCATTGTATACAAGGAAACTGAAGAAAGTAGACGAGCGACAACATGATGTCAAATACAAGAAGCGCTAAATTGACGATTTAAAGCGCTAAACAAGATCAAGATTGCAAGGTACAAGTTGGCGTGTTTGAAACAAATCCAAGATGTTCCCCTGCCAACTAAGGCTTCTAGAAAATTTTGATGGACATACTGTACCAAACATTACAGTCGAAAAGCAACTCGACCGCTGTCCTCGAGGTCTCAGAACCTACACTTTGAAAGAATTTAATGCCAGGGGTAGAATTATCTTGGTGAATTAATCGATGATGCTGAAAGGTCGAAATGAGCATCTCCATTTCGGAGGATCTGCCCCGAAACTTGGAAGTTTTAAGTTAATCGCTACGATTCCCATAACCACTGAACCAAAGAACCCGTGGCCAAACTTCCTGAAACCACTCGTACCAATCGAACACCCAGAAGGCCCAAACCACTAGAACATCTTTAACTAATAATATTCGCAGAACCCAAGATAACTATCGTACCTCAATAAATGGATGAAGACAACACTGAACCTTCGGATGAAGTGGAACCAACACTACTCTTAAGTACCCTCGAAAGACTCGATCCATAAAAACGCTTCCAGTAGATCTTTAATTGACGGCTGAGCAGTATCTTGATGCTGAATCCACTGAACCTGAAATATCACTCAACACGAATAAATAGATTCGCTTCGAACTGAACTAAAGCAGTATTCAACGGATGAAACTCTGACTGCAGAAATTGTCGAGGCAACATCCCGGACTGAAAAGACCCCAAGGATCCGTTTGAATACCGGAATTCTTGTCTTTTAGTTGGAAGAAGGCAATTTGACGATTTCGAGAAATAGAATTTTTTATAGGATCTATCTAGAACATCATCTCCCTCGCGTTCTGCAAAAGGATTGGGATCAAGATCCACAACAAAACTGACTACATGTTGATTATGGCCTACGATACATTATAAAAAACTGGAAAAACTATTGATCCTGTCGCACTCAGCCTTGGGTTCTACAATGAGTCAATGAAATTCATAGCCTCTCATCTACGATACGATGTAATTACCGTTATGAACAAGAAGAACAAACACAAGGCTGCAATTGATTGCTTCAACCATCATGTGTACTTCAAACTTGCAGAAGATGAATACAGGATACACACATTACCAAAAACATTGAAGAGACATTTATAAGATCTCTGGTCAACGACTACACGAATGGGCTCATTGTTTTCTATAGCTCATTGTGTAATGTAAACAATGATAATAGTGATAATGTAAATAAGAACGCTGAGTTCTCGAGAATTACTTCAGAGTAGAACGAGGTATTCCAGCTGTGAGAAGAAGCCGAGCCAATCAAGAAAGCTTGTACCGAATTTCGCGCACTGAACTTGCTGAAATCAAGAAAGAAGTAGAACACTTGATCAAAATGGGATTCATATCACCAAGCAAGAGACAACGAGCTTCTCCAGTACTGTTCACAGGCAAGCAGGATAGAAACCTAAGATTATGTGCGAACCATCGTGGGCTGAATAGGTTCAACTTCAAGGACTGTTATCCTCCGCCACGTACCTATAATCTGATGTATCAAGTTAGTCCGGTATAATACTTTTTGGCTATCGATAGAGGAGGCGAGTACCAAGAAACGAAGACTCGTGAGAAGTACATATCGAAGACTACTTTCGGGATAAGATTCGCTACGACGAATACAACAGCGTGCCAATCGTTCTGAACAATCCTCCTACTGCATTCATAAGTAGTTTGAAATTAGAATTCAAAGAAGACTGGTAAGAAAAAAATTTGTCATGTGAAGTTTTCCTAAATCGACAAAAGAAATACGAGCTGCATGCGAAGCTATCGAAATTCACGTTTGAAGTTCAAGATGTTGATTATCTCGGCTTTGTATGGTGAGCGGGTAAACAGGCGATGAATCCAAATAATAGCAAGGCCGTAGAATTATAGGGAATATGGACTCCAATCATTTCCCGGAATCAACGCGATGATGGCAGACACCCAGTTGCATTCATCGCCAGGACTCTGAACCGACTCAAACAAAGCTTCGCTGCACACGATCTCGAACTAATCGGAATCGTGGATACCCGCAGAACCTGGAGATGTTATCTGTGTGGACAGAAATTTGTCGTTCACACGGGCCATACCTCACTGAAGTACCTTAAAACCCTTGAATTTCTCACTCCAAGACAATTTCACTGCTTGGAACGCAATTCATTGTTTGATTTTGACATCGTTCCAATCCAAGGAAAGTTGAACCCAGTCGCCGACAGACTTACAAGACAAAACTCAAGAACTCGATCATATGAATACCCCAGAAGAACTACTCGGGCAAGGTATGGAAAATGAAGTTTCATGGGTGCAATATAAACTTTTGTACGGAATCAAGACTCAGCAAAACTCATATTACTGAATACCGCGGAGACCTATTATTCAACGAATCACTTCGACATTTTAAATATCCATTTGATTGTTCCGCTGGTCAAGATTTTGAATGCTTGAAGGAGAAACCAGAATCAAGCTATGCCATGACCACCACTCAACAACATGCACAGGACACTTATGTGAAACCAAAACCCTGAATCGCCTACTAGCTTTATATTATTGACGAAATACGGAGAAAACAGTAGAAAATAAGTCAAGCGTAGTCCTGTATGTTTACAAACCAAGGCACGCAACCATAATCTATGTGTATTTCTTCAAACAACAAAACCTCCTGAATCCAAATGGGAAGTCATCAGCTTAATATTTCATTGTTCCACTCTCACAAACTAAGAATCTGAATAAAGGAATTCTAATCGTAGTCTGTCACTTGTTGAAAATGATACGAATCATAACCGTCAAGGCAAGCGACACTCTTTCTGATGGGGAGATGTTGATCGACCATTCTTCATCATTCCATTGTTTATTCACTCCCTATCTGTTCTCGTTACGTCTTTTAATTGGTTTCTGTTTTAAATGTTTATGTTTTGTTCTAGGTCTTACTCTCCGAAGCTTTTTATTATAGCTTGCAGAGAATGCCTGTAAGCTGATAATGCAAGCTATTATGCGCTGACACCACAAAGAACTATTGCTTGCATCATCCGATGGCCCAGGAATGTGCTATTCCTGTTATCACTTGCTGACCCAGGAATCGACTGTTGGTGGCGGAGCAGTAAGCTATTTACCAAGTCATTGATAATTCGTTCTATCATACAATTTTTAGTCTAGACAAATTCAATTGATCACCAACTTCTCGTTTACCCATGTAAAGAGCCTGAACGCCACCCTGTGGCTTCTCTCTCTCTTCT
>JAAUYH010177576.1_pt1 | contig 10220 bp, 6 predicted proteins | sample 7278061 | NCBI WGS metagenome assembly JAAUYH01 (sample SAMN14350203, study PRJNA611818) | marine sediment metagenome | isolation source: surface marine sediment (0.6m) | place: French Polynesia: Moorea | collected 2018-08 | reverse complement strand
ATTTGTACGTATGGTAGAAAAAATGTGTCGTTGAATTGATCAGCCCACTAAGATTTAATATTGATGCAGGAATACGGATAATATTACGTGAAACTCCAAAAAATAGATATAGGTGGCTCTAAGAGAAATTTAAAGTCAATAGTAGGTGGACTTTTATTGAAATCAACTTACAATAAATATACGTTGCCGGAATATTATTTCTCTGAGCTCATAAACTACTTGACGAACCCAAATCAAATAACTTTCAGCGTTATTTTCCCTAAAATGACTGTAACTCATTAGACATACCGTCTTAACTTGATTCGAGAATCATGCGTAGAGTTTATTGCTCTTTATTCGAGTAATCCCTAGAGAAAGCGATGCATTTGTATTGGTTCGAAGGAGATCAATACAAAACTGTATATTTAAAGTACCGGGTACCGCCTTAGACTGTTCTTTATTCCCAATATTCATACAAATATGACGATTGATGAAATAAAAACGAGAAGAAAGTGTTAAAATTGCACTTCGTATTCTCACTCCATGAAAGGGTACTGGTCTAGTGTGTGTTGCATCGCTACAACGTGTTAAATTAATACGTAACACAATTCCTACGCGTAAAAGAACTGCTGCATACTCTTGTTCAGAGCTTCGATTTTCGCGCTGGTGAAGAATGGGAAATGTAGAGATATGCTCAGACATTGCGAGGCGAAAATGAATTTCGATGAATTCGCCTTTAAGCTTCTTGCGTCAGAAAAAATTTCTTTCAACTATCTTCGATAGTAAGCATCTTCACCAGTGATACTGTTAGATACCCTGAGAAGTCATGTAAGAAATGTGGGAGACCGATGTATATGAAAATTAGTAAAATCAAAGTACAGAAACTACCCTACTATCGATGCGGAGTAGCAAAGCGTCGAGTAATAAAGTCACAGAGGCAGTCTAATAGATTTTTCACGTATTTTGATTTTCACGAGAAAGCCAACAGCAACTTGTCTGTGCGTGATGTTCTTCAACTGGTGTATATCTGGGTTAACAGTACAAGTACTACTGCCAAAAAATGAAACTTCCTGTAAATTCTAGAAAAACTATAATCGATTAGACAAGTTTATGCCGCGAGGTCTGTAATTTATCTCTCCATAAAGAACTAAAAATGTCCGGTCAAGTTCAAGTTGACGAAGCATAATTCGGTGAGAGGGCAAAGTATAGAAAAGGAAAGAGACTTGCAGGAGATCTTATTGAGAAAAAAAGACTCGAATGATTTAATTGCAAAATTGCTCGTTGATGAAAATGACAACTCAGAAACTTTAAGCGAAACCGTCCGAAAAATCAAATCTGTTGGGTATTTGGTCTCTACCAAAACGGACAATAAAGTAACTCAAGAATTTTAAACTACGCTTTGCTGTGTAAGAAGGCAAGATCATTACGTATAAATACGTTGGTGTTTGTTAAGCGCCTTGCATTCGCAACGGATTAAGTATTAAACGTACTATTGATGGAGCACACACTAGACCAGTACCCATGATTGTTAATTCAAGCAAGTCTAGTAGGATAGTTATAATGAGTGACTCGGTTTAATTTTGACTAAAAATGCGCTAGATATCTAGCAGCTGGATTCCATTATTGCACGTGGACATTTTCCTTGAGTTTTATTTCCGTTTTGGACCAGAGACCAAGCACAGGCTTGTTGTATTTGTGTTTCTAGAATACGGTTGCAATGTCGGCATGCACCCTCATACAACAGAGATAAACGTTCGCTTTCTACTGATATCGACTGAACAAAGCAGAAACAAGCTGAATTGTACTTTCATCGGTAGGAAACCTTTCGCAATGCTGCCTAGAACTTTCATCAAGATTGCATTAATTTGAACTACAGGCATCACTCATGAGTGTCGAATCCTCCGCGTTGATTGAAGAAGTGAGGAGTAATGTCTTTTCATTATTTCACATTGCGTCGGTTATTCCGGTGAGAAAACATATTGGCTCGGTCACAATGACAGGAAAACGATGAGATAGTACGCTACAGTAGAAGATATTGTCTTATTTCCCGAAGATATTCATTTCTATTGGGATTATGAATTACTCGTACTTAAACAGTTTTCGAATTGAAAGTAGAGAATCGGTGATATGCACCTCGTGAACGATAGAATTCGAGAATATCAATTAGCAATGCGTCTGAATCTGTGAGGATTTGAGAAGTGGGTTCATTTTGTCACTTGAACACAAAAGAAATGAATCCGATTTCCGCTTCTATCCACACTATGATCCCCGCAATTTAAACATAGCCGTTACTAACACTAAGTTAATTTTCTATCTCAAACTCCTTTCAAATCCCCTGCACTCTGTTCCGAGTGGTGTACATACAGATCAATGAAGTGACAGTCAATAGAGTTGGACGAAAATTTGAACGGAGAACGAACAAGTAACGGACATAGAGGCAACAGTTATGAGGACGGTTACGGGATTACTCGTTTCGTACACGACGAAACAGGCACGGCCCAACACGAACGTCATGGAACAAAATAAACATTTGTCTGTCGGGCTTTCAACCCGACGACGACAACGACGATCACTATTTACTATATTCGCCACATTGTGAACAATTGTAGCGTACATTGCGCACTATCCTTGTAAGATTACGGCCGATTGGCGTGTGCGAAGCAATGTGCTCTTGTGTGCTTGTGCTTGTACTTGTACTTCTAGTATAAAACAAAATGTACTCGAGATTAGATTGCGCAAGTTCTTCGTGTGTGTGTTGTTTCGTGTCGGAGTAGGTCCAGATTGCGATAAGCTTTGGCGACCAACTATAGTATCTCGAGTGTGAACGCGAGAACGACGCGAGCGAAATCGGTAAAGTGATACACAAAGTGGGATGTTTTGTCGCGCACATCATCTGGATGTTCGATTCCCATGAAAACTGCCGCCAGAATACCGAACCCGAAGCCAACTCCGAAGCCCAACGGCAGGCACGCGCTCACAAACACCGCGAACGCCGTCGCACGTAGTACATTCACGCCATGCACGATGGCGAACGACATGACAAACACACAACCCAATGCCATTGACGCGCTCACGCCGATAACCACCGCGGGCTCGAGCCCGGATAGCACGCCAACGCCCGCACCGAGCACTACGCCGAGCACGAGCGAAAGCGCGATGGAAACCCGCATAGGATGTGTGACGCGGAACGCCACCGCAGAACGCCAATCGTAAGTACGCAATCGAACCCAAGACGCATTCACCGATACTTGCGCGGCCTTGACATGCCGTCGTAGCAATGCACCGGGCGGGGGTCGGGTGATGATGCGCACAATCGTCGCCAGGATGGCGAGCATGAGCAAAGCCTGCAACACATTCCGTCGTCGGTGGCGCCAGCGAACACGCAGCGGTTGTTGTAGTCTTTGTTGGGTGATGGGCAGAATCGAGTCGGAGAACAGTATCATGGCTCGCTGCGGTGGTATGGCAGGTGCGTGCGTGTGTGTGAGCCTCAAGCAAGCATTCGGCACGGGAGCATGGCCGCCGAGCGGATTGCCATGAAATGAGGCAACGCGCGCACTGCGGTACCTGGTGCCGTTGCGTGGGTGCGCCCGCTCACACTGCGCGAAGGCCCTTGATTTTTGTTGCGACCCATGCACACCGCCTATCTGCATGGGGCGCTACACGATGACGTAACGTCATTATTGGCCCTCGCGCCTTGGATTGGCCCCACCGCCTCTAGTTGCGCTCGGCCCCGTGCAGATCAAACACACCCCCTTCAATGGCCAGCTTTCTGTGTCACCGTGTTCGTAACCCGTTTCGCAGCAATCCAGTCATCATTTTTCCGTATCGCTCGCTTGGCCGTACATTATTGTACGCGTTCGATTCCGAACTTAACACCTGAGTGCACCCGAATCCACCATCATCGCTACACCGTAGTTCCTGGGTGTTACTTCGGCATGGCAAGAAGGCCACTTCTACGATGCTTGCTAAATAGTTCTTGATTTTTCCCTAATTGGGTTATTTTTGCTTCCTTTTGATTGATTTCTCATCCCGCTCACCTCCAGTCCAATTTAAACCCCTTCAAGATTCAGGACACATTTCAACAAGTTGTCGCCAGCGCATCCGTCCAATCCACCATGATCTTGTCACTTTTCCGACCGAGCAGGTGCACCTCAAGCACTAGAGCACCCCAACCGACACCGAGATGGATGATCTCAACCCCATTGCACCAATCACGAAATTCCAACTATGCAACACTGCTGTGAATCCATTCAGGCTGCACCTAGCGGCGGGCTAACCGCCCACGCCCACTCACCAAGTCACATCCGCTTCTCCCCGGACGCATGGCGACTCCGTCGTACTTCAACCTGCTACCCGTCGACACCGTGGGACACATCGTTCGCCATCTGAGCAAGTATCCGCGGCACACGTTATGGCATTGCCACTTCAGCACGGACACCTTCTTCTGCATGCTGCGATGCGGCGGCGAGCTGGCGAGCATCACGCGCGTCCTCTTCGACGGCATTTCCTCGCAATCCGACAATCACCAAATGCCCGACCCGCATCCCGAGGATGACGCCTACCGCCGCCTCCCCATGACGACGTATGTGGAGTCGAAGAAGCTGTTCGAATTCGTCGCCTTCTTGCGACTGCGCAGCCTCGTGCTAACGCCGTATTTCACGCTGTACCTGCGTGAGTCGGATACATTCCTCGCCACCTGCGCCACCACCGTGGTGGACCTAGCAATGAACGATTTCTACGACGACGACCACGTCGTCATCGCCATAGTCCTAAAACATCTCGGTCCCCGCCTGCAATCGTTCCGCGCCATCCAGGCGGGCAATGCGATGCTGGAGAACGTGTGCGAGCACTGCACATCACTCCTGCGTTTGGAGCTCTCGCTCTACGGCAGCAGCGCCGCCACCGACGTCACGCTCGCGAGCATCGGCAACTGGCACGGCATCGAGTACACGCTGCAGCGGCTGACGCTCACCTACCGGCGCGAGTGCACCGAGGCCGACGCCGTGCTCGTGCGCACCTGCTTCCGCGCGCTGCGCGAGCTGAACGTCCTGTTCCGCGAGCGCCACGTGCCGCCGGACACCTACCGCCGCGTGGTGAAGTACTTCGGCGGGATCGGCAAGCACAACCTGGAGCGCGCGAACCTCGGGTTCATGCCGGCGCCGCTGCTGAGCCGCGTGAGGAGCTTCTACCCGAGCACGAAGTTCCAAGTCCGCGTCGACCACAACTCCATCGCGCCGCAGCTCGCCGCCGTCGCCGACAACCTCGCCGTCGTCCACTTCCCCAACATTCCGCAGGTTGACGTGCCCGCCGTTTCCTCTCGCAGTGCCGTCGAGGAGGCGGCGTTGAGCTGCACCAAGCTCGAGGAAATCCGCATCTCCCCCGGCATACGCGAACTCGCCCTGGCCGTGCTGCGTGCGCCGCTGGGGCGATTGCGGTTGTTGTATCTCCTCTACTCCGACCCCGTCGTCTTGGGGTCCATAGTGGGGCGCACGAGCGCGCTGGAAAGCCTGTTTTACAAGGGCCGGATGCCGCGCGCGGAGGTGTTGAATCGGTTGGCGGCGGAAAACTGTCGCCTTCGACGCGTGCACCTGGTGCTACGCGCTGCTAAACCGGACAGCATCGCGGACGTGCTCAAGGCGTTCTCGGATTGCCAGGAATTGCAGCAACTCATCGTGGATACGGATAGGCTGTGGTTCGATGGTAGCGTACCTGATGCGTTGGCTCGTTACAGCATTCGCCGCACTCACGTCCGCATCGATGGCACTGTGCTCATCGCGTAGCACGACTGTAACCTCGTAAGTCCAGCGAACACTGTTCTCAATTTTCTCGACCTTCAATAAGCTCGATGCTCTGCACGTCGAATCAGAGGCGGAAGAACTTGTGAAAGGGTCGGCCGAGAAAGTGGTTGTAGTTTTGTAGGTGCGCTTGTGTAGATGAATTGGTGTGCCTACTCTCCGTTGCCGATGTTTGTCCCTTGTAAACGAGGTTGTCCAATTCTCGTCCCGCTTTGGCCGTCCGCCACACACTGCGGACAGAACAGAATGCGGGTTTGTTTCTCGTTTCGTGCCTTTCGCGCTGATACTGTAGCAGGGTTAATTGCTTAAAACCAAGTACCGAACTGTCCCACCAGGCGAATAGCTTTCTACGTATTGTAGTGGAACACCTGTACAGTACATCTGTTCTTGGCGGGCAGCGTGGACTGTATTGTACCCGTACTTTTATTCAATGTCTTACGACAGACATATCATTGTTGAAATGTCGCATCGAGATTAAATATTGTTGCGTCACCATCCCCGAGCCACTACCGCTTGCTCGCTACTATCCGGCCGAGACGCACGTGTGTTTGTCGCATACGGTATTTAGACAACGCGCTCGTGATCAGAGGCGTGATAGAGAACGGCGGGTACACAGGGACGTTGGAGTAGTTTGCGAAGGTAAGCGAGTGCAGCTGTTGACAGGACAAGAACGACAGCATCGCATCCGTGACGGACACTTCATCCATGTGGGGGGTCATGGAGAAGTGGATGCGCTGGAGGCGGGGGTTTCGCTGCGCGATAAGCTCCAACACCTCGCGCGGCACCCTGGGGCCCTTGAGAACGAGATGCGTGAGCGCGCCCGTGTTGGACGCGACGAACCGCATGTAGTCGACGCACTCCGAGGGGATGACCAACTTGCGCACGTTCGTCATGGGTACGCGCAGCGGGTACGAGACGCATATCTCTTCCAGCCGCGTGCACTTGCGCGTCGCGGATCGAAGCAGCGCGTCCTCCTTCAACCCCACGAACCCCGGACGACGGCGGAAATCCGTCACACTCCACAACGCCTCGCTTCCGGCCGCGAGCTGCACCAGCATGTCAGAGGCACGCAGGCGAACCGCGAAGCGCGTGTTCGGATACATTGCGCGCAGCTCGGTGATTTGGTTGCCCGGCATGTGCCCGAGATTCGCGTACTGCAGCGTGTTTTGGTCCACACCGCCATAGAATTTCAGCACCCTGTCGTAAAAGTTCGGCGGTTTCGGGATGGCGAATGTCACCCCGAGGTCAGTTAGGTTCGTAAAGGCGGTGCGTATCAGGTCCCCATCCGCCTTCGTGGACGGCTTGCAATAATTCAGCGACAACTTGCGAACCGTCTTACTTAGCGTGCCCCAATCGCCGACGGACGAGAGGCACAAGTATCCCCTTGTGTCGGCACCGATTCGCATTAACGCGAGGGAAGTTAGTGAAGTGCAATATTTGTGCACCGCCTCCAGCATGGCGCGGCATGTTATGTCGGTGTGGAACGATTTCAGGTTCGCGCCGGTGTGGCGCAACACAAACCCGATGACGTCGTTATCGGCGTCGTGAAAATTGCAAAACTTCAAATCGATAACGGAGTCGATGCAATTGGTGAAAAACAAGCGTGTCTTCTGCAGCAGCCGCGTCTCTCTGGGCGTTAACACCAGAGAGAGAAGATGTGCGTGAACCATGCTTCTCGCCAAACGCCGAAAGTCGTCGTGTACAAAAAGATAGGTAAATCGGTTGTTGTCGATAAGGTTCTCGGGGTTGTCGGGCCCAGGGATTTGTGTGGATAACCCGTCGAACAGGTTGCACGTGGCGTGTTTGAGCGCGCCGCCTGTTTCTACCAGCTCGCAAAATTGCTGCGGTCTGACCCATCGGTTCCACTTCGGGAAGCGTGGACGTGTCGCAACATGCTGAACAACAGTCTCGGCGTTGTCGGACGGGATTGTTTCAAAGTAAGTCGCGGGCGTCATGTTGATGGCCATGAGCTTGTGGTAACACAATCGATTATATTAGAGAGGGGGATGCATATCCAGCGCAGCATCCGAGTCTGTCCACGTAAAGATATCCCGTTGCTTACAGCAGTGACAACAAATAGGGTCTTTCTTCTATACAAGTCGAGGAGTACTGTATACAAGTAGACATAAATTTTTTGTCGAAATAATAAGATAGTTTACGGACATGCTAAGACGGGGCCGAAAGTACTTCACATAATTTATTCACTAAAGATATGTTTTAGAAAAGATGAGCTGTCTCTTACAGTCAATGCAACAACAAAGCTGTATTATTACCTACGAAGTTCAACTGATAAAAGTTCTATCTCGATTCTTCACAGACCAAGATCCGAGAAATTCACAGCTTCTACCCCTCAGCGTTTCCCAATCATGAAAAGTACTCTGCTATTGCGTAACAGATTTACAAGTATGGCGAGGACAAAGCGCCAGACAGAGCACCTCCGACCTGTGCCATACCGAGAACCGCGCCAGGTCCGTCCACGGAACCAGACGCAGCGCCGGAGTCTTCGTCAGCCGCCGCTGCGGCAGTCACATTGCCCTGACCACTGGCCATCACGCCTTTCAATGTGGAGAGATCGACCTTGGCGGAGAAGGCGGTGGCAACAAGGCCGAAGAAGGCGAGCACAGCGGTCTTCATTTGTGGTTTGGTAAGTGTGAAAGGAAGTTGAGGAATGAAGAAATGGATCACTAGCGGCTGGTTGCTTATCTTGGTAGTAAGAGAGGTATTTATATTGCTGGAAATGGGAAAAGATACCAGTACGCGATGGTGTAGCAGGGGCCATGTTTTCCGGTGAACTTTGTCGTACAAATTGTGAAACTCATTGGGGCAGGAGGCCCTGCAGTAAAACATGAATTCTACAGTGCACAGTACATGTCGAAAGTTCAATTTGCCATTGGAATGAGTACTGTATAAAGCTGTGAACGTAATGCGGAAGTCGAGGATGAAATTGAGCACCTTCGTGAAAACTTGCAGGCAGTATTACGAAACGGTGTAACCTCAATTTAACAATATTCAGTTCGTATTCATTGAGTTTACAAAAGGTATTTTTGGGCATGATGAGCTAAACCCGAGCTCCACATTCTTGTTCGGAGCAGATACTTTGGAAGCATGACTGTAGATTTATCAATGACGCACTGTTTTATAATGGAGACATGACGTTGGTAAGACAGGAGGAAATCATAATTCAGCGTTTCTATATCCTACCGTCAATATTTAACCGCTTTTTCGTTCCTCCGCTCTTACAATCTCTATTCGATCTGGCTTCTTTTATTTAAGATTTAGAGATGTGGAGAATGACTACAGAGGAATGTGATTGAATAGATTCCTGCTGTTGAATGTGAAGGTTTTTTTCTAAGGCAGCGTGTGTTAATGGTGCTCACTATGGGTGTAGTTGAATTAATGTTATTCGAGAAATCCTGCAAATTCTCGACCATTTGAATCCTGTAAGTAATCCAAGTTTGGTAAAGCCGCAGAATACCATAAAACTCAAGACCCTGTCGAATTATAAAATATCACCGTGTACCCTACACGCATTGCCATTTTTTGAATGAGCATTTCTATGTTCAAAATTACAAAATCATAGTGGTTCAGACAATCGCCACACAGCAGTGACAGCTCCCGCACGCTTGTGACAAACGATGAAGAGTTTTCGATTGACAGATCGATGTCAACTCTGTAAAATCATCATAACTGGAAAATATCTAATCGAAGTCAATTCGTTCAGCTAATCGATATTAAAAACACGATCATTTCAATTTGGTTGACTTTTGTTGGCTCATGGACATAGACTCGAATTGTATTTGCTCAATATATAGGTTACTCGTCTGTGCGCTCACTATCTTACAGCATAATATGAGTGCATGTTTGACTGAATATAAAAAGTAGAGATTACGGTAGTATGTAGGCTTAACTGTCTAGTTATCTGTATTCTGTTCGGAAAACCCAATTTAAACAAAATTGCGCTCGTAGAACCATGAAAGAAGTTTGTTCGCACCACTTGTTGAACACCATTCAAACTGAAAAGGTTTATGTTCAAACTATGACTCTTAGTCAATTTTTTGTCAAGGCATATCTATTGCAGTTGAAAAACATGTTGGTGTCCTCGATTTGGACAAATGTTTAGTTAATCAAAAAGTCTTTATGTTCTTGTGCTTGTACACCAAAATTTCAATGGCCTGAAAAATTCAAACGCTCTTCAAAGGCATGAACACAATCTAGACATGTCGATGAATGAATCTCTAGAAAAATTTGATTTAGCTCAGGTTAGACAGGCAGAGAGTTTCTGAAGTAGAGATAAAAGGTTCTCCGCACGGAAAAAATAACCTTTGAATATTCCTTTACATAAATTGAAGTCACATTTATGCAAGAATCAATATGCTCATGTTCTAAACAGTATAAAAAACGAGAATGATTAGCTACAATTCCTACTTTCCTTGTTAAACCAGCTTT
>JAAUYH010149710.1_pt1 | contig 10220 bp, 5 predicted proteins | sample 7278061 | NCBI WGS metagenome assembly JAAUYH01 (sample SAMN14350203, study PRJNA611818) | marine sediment metagenome | isolation source: surface marine sediment (0.6m) | place: French Polynesia: Moorea | collected 2018-08 | reverse complement strand
TGATAAATCAACAATACGCATGCAAGACAATTATTCAAAAATTAACTGCGATCACAACATGGTAAAAGAAAACTTCAAATCTATCATATTTACTACCCTATAGGAAGGGACTGTAACGATGAAAGTGAATTTGCTTTCTTTGAAATAGGATCTGCACGAACATAAATCTTCAAACGCACATATGTCGACAAGCATTTCCGAGTAATCCCGGAAAATTCAACTAGTAATCGTAAATGCAACAAAAAATTCAATTCTGATGTTGTGTGTCAGTAAGCTCTTTCTATGAAATGGATTTCAGTGTCACATATATTGCTGCTCATTTGTGCACCGGATTAATAGGTCTTTCACTCCTAGCCCTGCTCGACTCCATAAAATTGTCTCAATTGCATTAGGATCGAGAAACATTTCGCCTGTGCTGGTAAGTGCTGCTCTTTTTCCTACATGCACATAACCTGGATACGGAAGTGTGGTAATTATATCCGAGCGCATCGCGACTCGCCAGTATGACGGCACGAGTTCGTCGAATATGTTGTGCCAGAACAAATTTCCGCATTTGGGTGAGCCAAGCGTCGTCACCAACAGTTCTGTTACACCCAAACTCAGCATTATGTCGAGACCGCGAATCACGGAGAGTGCGCCACCCAATGAATGGCCACATAGGTATATTGGTCTTCGATTGATTCCAAATAGCTGACGTACCTTTGTCATCAGATCTTCGCTTACTGAACGGTAAGCATCGGCAAAGCCTCGATGAATCTTTGCTCTTCTCCAACTGTATGATGACATAATATTGTGCCCATATTCGGAAGCAATAGAAGGAAGAACTGATTCAATCGGGGAAGTGACGACTTTCAAGTCTGTTTTCATGATTTCCAGTGATGTTGTCCCTTTTGAACACAATATAAATCCGACTTGACGAGCTCAACATTATGACGTACGTGTCGTTCAATTCCTCTTGGATTACAAACTCTACTTTCAGTCCATTAGTTAACAGGAACTTATCACAGATAAGTTTAGAACTTTCTCGTTTGTTCGCCATCATGTAAGCCAATGCTGATAGATTGAAGAGCTGTATTTGGACGTCAAAAATCATTCGATAAGACAGCTGACACGCCTCGAACGATTCTGCTTTCTCTCAAATTTGCTATGTAATTGGCTCCTTATTGGACAATTCCGTAGTGTCGGAAACGACAAACCACCCCTTGATTCTTTCACTGTCGGCAGGAAGATTTACGTAGGCAGTAATTGCAGTTGTTAGGTAGTTCAAAAGACGAGGAATAGGACCAAATCGCACATTAAAGAAGAAGTGCCCGTATGGAATTCTGAACCAATACTCCAAGGAATGGCCTCAAGGCATAAGCAATATTATCCAGCAGTCGGCCACAATGAAGAGTACGTAGGATAAGATGTTCTGCATCAAAAAGAATCGAAACTTTGAGTTGTGGAAAATATGTCAGCTGTTGGTTAAGCAGTTAAAGACAGCGCGAGGCAAACCTACCCCAAGTTGTCGAGAACGATGTTTCAAGTACCCAACTTGTCGCAATCTGTTTCCAGTTTTGGACAATGCTGCTCATGACCCGCATGAGTTTGCTGAAGTTCAACTCAATCAGCAGTTCTACGACGCTGCTGTGGTGTCGCCTACGCATTAGTGTCGCGTACGCTCGACTGTCGCCTACGCTCGGCAGTGTTCAGTGTTGCATGCTTGAACATGTCGTGTTCGTTCATGATCCAACCGCTATTGCGTTGTTCCTCAATTTATCCACAATTCGCAAGATGCGAGTGTATTACCTTTCTATTGGTGTGCTGTGCTTGACACATCATTGAGTACTTCCTGAGATAGGTCCTACTCAATTTCTTCTATACCCCTTTTTAGTATGTTTAGAGCGTCTTATTCACAGTTCTTCAGTCATTACAGATGTAAGGCTCGATGCCCAATAAATACAATCGCAACCTCTGTTAAGAGGTAGGCATTCCTGACAACTCAACGACCAACCCTCAAGTTGTGTCCGCATCTTCTATCGTTGTTCCCACACTTCTCGGTCGGTCGCGGTCACCATTGGTACCCGCTAACATCCAGTCAACCAGGCACGACGAACCACACACACAAAGAAGATGATTTCCAAAAAGGAAAAAGCCAAAACTTGAATCATGACATTGGTAGGCCAATACTTCATTGCGCGAAAATTCGCTACTGCAGCTACAAGGGTTACGAGTGGCAGTTTTGATGGAGAGATGTTCACCACTTCTTTCATAAGAATTCTTGCACCGCCGTAAGTTACGCGGAGCAGAAGTTTAGTAAAGTAGAAACGCCATAGTCCAGGGCGGTCTACTGCTTTGTCAACAATACCGTAAGAGTGAGCACATGGCCATATGTAGAATAATTGTCCTATTGATGAGAGCCCTAGATTAATCACCCGAGACAATTGCGTCAAATAAAGTAATAGTTTGTAGTGAAAGATTTCAAAATCGGGATTGAAGACGTGGACGTAGAAAAAGAAAAAGGGTTTTTTTGGGAGTTTACGATAATGCGGCAGCAACCATCATCACGATGCTCCAAATTTGTTGCTCATTTCTTCGAGTTATCTTGTTTCGCAGGACGCGAATGACAAAGAAGATAGAAAACAGAATGACCAACATTCTTCCAAGTAAATCAATGGCGTACACTACCCAAAATACGCTTTTGGTGCAGTGCACGTAAAGTACGTCAATTTCTCTCTTTGACTCCCCTTCTCTACTCTTTCTCCCCGTGCAATACAGTTGCGCAACAAGAAGCAAGGATTATCACATGACCAAAGGTGATCACCGCGAATAGTATGTTCAGCACCAAAATGCGGTTGATTTGATTTGAAGTCATCACGTCCAGTATTTTTATCACTTCCTTACCTCCATCGAGTTTCAGTAATTCACTTTCGGACAGTCGATCTTCCATGCCAACATTGCGATCCGCCATAAAGGGTCACTTCTGATTTTCGCTGGTTGCCTATGTTGTACATTTACCTCTTGAGTAGCGGCGCAAATGACTTGAATAAGTGATTAACTATTCAGTGCAACAACAATGACTGTTAATCATTCAAGTTGATTTTGAGCCAATATTACTGTATTTCATTTACGTAGCGCAAGACTATGTGAACTATTTGGAGTGGTACAGATTGTCAAGAGAGCATTGCCAAGTGCCGCAACACTGGCACCTCTCCGACTTGTATCAAAGTTGTGTCCTTAATTTATCTGGTAGTAAATGACCTGACCTTCGCGAAAATATGTTCGGTGCGCACACAATCAAAAATTGTTTCTTTTGAAGGATGAAATAGCGCGGTACTTTATTCTTTGAGTACTTTATTATAAGGAGATGAGTTCTAACAACAACACACAAATTAGTAAACAACATTTGCTACCACGACTTTTGAGATTTTCCTTTTCCACCCTACATTTTATTTAACTGAGGCACCGAGTAGGCTATTTTGAACTGTCGTTTTCCATATAAGAATTGGAGAAAAAATTTTCGATCTTGAAAAAAGGGAAAAAAACTAGAATTTAAACACCAGGAAATAATCATCCAAGCTTACAATAATGGTAAACGTGTAGTTTACTTTTTCATTATCCTGTAATAATCCGGCTACCATATTCTGTGTATCAGAAATTGGACGCAGCGTCTGAGAACAATTGGCGCTCGAAATAGAATAGTTTTGTAGTCTTGCTTCGGTCTGTAAGCGCGTGCCCTGAATTGGAAAAATTGTCACAACGGTTCGACATCGGCTGCTATATTATCGATCTGCTTGATAAACAATAGTGTCTGAGATTGAAAACGGGACTTTGCTGGAATCTGTGAAAGCAATTTCAGTAAATCATTTCTTCAACAGTTGTACTAATTATTGATGCCGCTATTTTCTCAACAGCAGTGGTTTGTAGCAAAGAGCTAAGTAGGGTCTGATAGAATTTTCACCGAGCAACAGTCTCGGCAAGCTTGGCAATCAGTAGTTTGAGACAAGAATATTTTTTACAATATAAATTCGAAAATTTACTATGTCAATTTGCACTTTAAAACGAAGCCATGCGAATTAGAGCCTCCTATCATTGCGTTGTAATCAGAGTTCGAAATTTAAATGGGATCAATTGCATCAAATGCCGAATTACTGTTTCGCAGTTTTAGGTTTCTAAAGGAGTATGCGTAGTGAACTTCACGATTGGAACAAAAGTATCACGGAACTCGATAATATTACTAAAGGATTTAATTTCAACGGAACTCCACACTTTGGACAAGGTCTCAATTCAGCTATCGTGAATTATAAAATCATCACATTAGAACACCGATCTATAATGGGTGCAATAAGTCAGTTACTTTTAAATGTTTCGAAATTTGAAATGCTATATGAACAATGTCAGTCAGTTCGGATGTTTAAAACATGCGGAAGATTCGGCAGATACCAATGGGAGGTTACATTTCGACGACTACAAGTGCTCACACGCTAAATGCGTGTTTGATGGAGATCGACAGACAGGTCAAAGTTTTGCACAGGTGACTGAAGATGCGAGGATCGATATAATCAGATGTATGTTACCGTCATTAACTTCAACTAGTGGTCAATCACCATGCGGTAGTACACGACTTGGCAGGCACTGCACGCAAGCCTTGTAATTCCCTTCCAAATATTACTACTCTTTAAGCGCAGTATTGTAAGTGCACTCGAACATTACTGCCATTTCGTGAAAGTTAATCGTTCTGGAATATTTTGTAATAGTGTTGTAAAACACTACAGCATTGATTGCCAGGAGTACGAGAATATTACTAATTACCGCGAACCCTAAGTTACGTAATACTCTGTTTTGACGCATGGTGCAGTATAATATTCCTCTCACTCACTCTATTGAGTCTCGAAAACAAAGAAGCAGATCATTATCGATGTCATTCTGAACTACAATGTATGCGATACGAAAAAATGTCATTTGCCGAACAAATTTGTTGTGTTTACGCAAAAATCTTGTGCTAACCTTTCTCGCTATCGTTGGTATGCTTCAAGTATTTCTAAATGTCAGCGTTGAGAGCCAAACGATTTCAATCAAGAAATAATTAAGGAACTAACTCTATTTCTGTGCTAGTACCTCACCGGATAGTCATTCCATCAAAAGACGGGTTGATTTGCTCAAAAGGTAAATTTTCTTTTACCTGACATCTGTGTCCCAATCTAATCGTCCTATTCTACCGAACGTGCAGTATGTCTATCCTTTGAAGAAGTGTGGCTCAATTTGATCAATCATATCATGGAAAATGACACCTATTCTTGAAAAAACAGAGTATGCCTCTCACTTATTCGAGATTTGCATGCATTTGTTGTTGTATTAGAACTTTTTGATACGCGCACATCTATCAAAATGCATAGTCTAGCAATTCAGATAAAATTGCTTCGAAATATTAGAAGTCTGCACATAAAAACCAAACAACAGATGCTGTATACAAGATAAATATACGAAAAAGGTATATATTCAACCAACAACTCTTACAAACATTCTTACACGCTACTATTGACTTTGCAGAAAAGAAGCAACCTGTTAGTTTATATATTATGTCAAAGCTGAAAGCCGACCTAATAGGCATGCATATCGAAGGAATGTAAAAAGGCTATTTCTAATCGTAGGGAAAAGAATTGCCTAGGTAGCAGAATAGCTAAAGATGTAATATCAGTGTTTTATCTTATTTTGTGTCGACTTACATCTATCACTGCCATTCAAGTTCCTGAATGCTACGCAATTTATAGAGATCACTGCGCAGGGAAACTAAGAAGTGAATCGTGATTTATTCTCGTATTTGGTTGATATAAACAAAGCAGATTGATGCAATGCAACTATGCTTTCCAGTTACAGCCCCTACAAGAAGCAAGCTAGATGCAGCTTTTGGTTGCGTCAGAACAATGTTTCGAAGTTCTGATATTCAGAATTTATCAACAACTATGCCATACGTTTCTGCTGAAAATGTAAACTGGCTTAAATGGAAAATTTTTCCAGACTCTTTTTTAAATTCTCATCATCTTCGCAGATTAATCCATACTATCAGTTACGATTACAAAATACAGAAAGGAAGAATGTATGGGTGCGAGAATTTTCTGTACGCGGCATATAGACTGAGTATAAATTGACGCAAAAAGCCTTAATTCTTGGTCAATGAAGTTTTTCTGTTTCTCCATTTCGTTTGAACGTTTTCGAGTAATTAATTCCAGATTTATCGAGTATCATGATATCAAAACGAAAGATTCGTGAGCTGTACCTATAGAATACTGAGTTTGGAGCTAGATATTTGGTGATGGATTTCATTCAAATTTAGGGCAGCGTATACATTGCACCATTAAACTGAAATGACTATTCTTGCAACAGCTACATTATGCCAGATCTTCATTTATGTCTGGATGCTCTACATGTTTACAGCTTCTCATATTCACCGCGAGATTACGTTCGATTCAACGGAATGAAATGAAAGCAATAGTTGACCTTGTGCTCTAGTTGCGTTTAAATGGAATAATTCACCGCCACCGCATTAAAAGGACCCACCAGAACACTGAGAGTCGCCGCATTCTGACAATTACACCTCTACTGATTTCAGTTTTGCATCAAAGTTTCTCATCTAATTTAAACCGAACTAATAGTTCTTGAATTTAAAAATGTACATTGGATGAACATAGCTGCTTGAAAAAATGTGCAAAATAAATTACTTTACGTCCGCGTCAGATATCCCATATTCCATAATAACATTTGACAATAATGGAAGGGCACAATCTGGTAAATGGAAAAACCTGTCTATCAAATCACTGATTCCGTATTGTAGTTCTATTTGAATAGTAAAATTCTTTACCATAAATAATGGAATTCATTTGGTGCTGCTAGTACTAACTAGCTCATACTCATGGGATGAATGAGATAGGTGCCTTGTTTTGTTGATTATCAAGTAAATAGTTCCGAACTCGGTACTTGCAAATCTGGTCTTCGGATGATTCATCTCAAATTGCAGATGGTTCCTTGTATGCCACACAGGGTGGAGGTATCATTTTATATGAAAATCAAAACAGCTAGTGAATTTGTGGTCTTAGTCAGACGATGAATGATGCGAATAGCGCAGGACCTGTCATTTGCTTACCAACCTACTTTTGTAAATTATAGCTCCCCCAAAATCGGCAACGAATACATCCATACGTCCTTTTTCCTGCTTGAAAAGCGATTATTGGGAGAGCCTGTGAGGCAAGAAGGACGTGAATTGGATTACAAAGCGAAATCCGATCATGTCAAATTGGATTTTTGAAAGGTTGAAAAGGAATTGACCGATCGTTGTAAGGATTGAGTGGCGAACGAAAAATTTTGGAATTTCCTTGATTCAAGTGAATAATATAAGTGCTTACTTTCGTCACTCCGGAATTGAATCGACAATCATCAGAGATTTACTTGAATTATAAGGGACGCTCGACAATAAATATTTGTCTGTGGAAGTTAGAAACCCAATACGAGTTTTTATATATGCGTTACTTAAAAAAAGTCGATCAAATTTGAATTAATCCCTTTCGCATCGAACGACAATACTTGAAACGAAAATTGATCTAGAAAAAGGAATTACAAAATATACTGATGTTCCGTAAGAGAAATAAACATAACGTCAACCGGGTTAGCAAAAGAGAATATACTATCTAGAAATTAGCAGCATGTAGGAAAGGAAAGCCTCTGTTCGAAATATCTTACAAAAGCAGAACCTATATCTTCGAAACGATCTCAAGAAATCTAATAAAATTTAAGAAATCAATAATTTAATGTGTTCTCAACATTCAGGCGCCTAAACGTTTTTCTAATAGGATGTTACAATATAGATTATTGATTGATCATCGGTCTTCGACACAATGAATAAAGATTTGAATCCTTACCGAAGATTTTGAAACCATTACGCCTAGCAATGATATTGTGTCTTTCAAGATCGTTTGTGATGATTTAGTCATACAATTTACTGAAATGTCTGTACACTATGCACGATGTACATAGAAAAAATGTTAACAATCTGTTTGTGAGATCACCAAGGGTGTCTTATTGTACCAAGGACGATAATTTGAAAAGATTGTGACATTTCGCGACTAAGTTCCGCCTACTCTAGCATGCATGCTTGACTTATCAGGCCCACTTACTGTTTGATTTTTTGTCTTACTTCATTGTTCAGTTTCTTGCTGAATCATGGCGTTCGTTCTTCCTTGTAAGACTACGAAGTCCCAGTGACTCTAATGAGTTGAAGTAGACGTATCTATCCTATCGAGCAATATTCTCATTTATCTGTTCTAATACATAAAATCATAGAATGCAAGCTACAAAACATGTATTCATGGCATAGAAAAATCTGTGAAGTTGTTTTTTGCACTATATTTCATAGAACAGGCACAACTAAACATGTTTGACGATCAAAATCTTATAGCTATGTTCGAGAATAATTGGTACTGATTCTGCAACAATTCTTCAATGTACTCGAAACATCACTAAATTTATTCTATTTTTCGGGCTTAACGATAATGCAATAAGAATCAGAAACTGGATGATGCCAAAAATTACGGTAGAATCGGTAGAAGTTCATGGTCATTACATTGCATTGCATTTGGACGCCTAATCGGAAAGCAAGAGACAGGGCATGAATTCGCATTATAACCCTATATCTTTTGAGGAGGGTTCTTTTTCATGAACACCTTGTATTTGAGAAAGCCTTCTTAACTCAACGAACCAACTACATTTTTAGCTTCACTTTCCTAGCAGATTTTGGATGGCAATATCCCAAAACAGGCTTGAGATTAGTGAATGTTGAGTTATCGCTTACAGCTTATTATTTGGTAAGACGGTACAAAGTTTTATGAAGGATCAAGAACATTTCATACCTAATTGGTTAACTTTTCCGATTTACAAAGAATTACTACTGAACGAAAATATTCATGTTTCATTAATGCAGTTGTCCATTCTGTAATAATTCATGAAAACGGGAAAGGATTGGTTCGTAGAATATTACAGCAGTAGACAAATTCCTTTTTCAAGCAAAAGGAATTTTTCGAGCTGTACCAAATTCAGTGAGTAACACAAGTCCCATTGAAAATTCAAGAATAAATTCTTAAATCGAGAAGTTCGAAGTTCGATAACGCAAAGTGTTAGTGAGGCTGGTATTTTGTATTTTCTGCATCGAATGCACAGGGTGTACAGAAAAAGTACTGAAGGTGAAAGATTATGACTCGATGAATCAGACCGAGTCCCATACAAAATTCTAATATCATGAACAATAATATATCAATATATTACACTGCAAGAACTGTTTTGGATGAAGCATGAAATACGTGAATCTCACAGATTATCGCCTTATTTTGCATGTATATATATATGTATGCCGATTGCAGAGAGACAATACTTTTGATCTTAGTACACAATTTTTTATCTGTAAAAATTGTAGCGCTTTGGTTCATAAAACAAATTCACTAGACTACTAACATGAATAAATAGTTCCAAACCTATCGAATTTTATGGTAGATTATACTGAAAGGGAGCATGACAAGGCAATGAGCTGTTGTAAAACAGTAATATGAACAATGTGTATTGAATTAGTTTGACGATCCCAAGTGGAAAACCGTCAGCATATTCGAATCTTTCAAATTCTTGAAATTGAAATTGGACTCAACCAGCACTTCTGGCCTGCTTTTAGGATAAATTACAAGACAATTATCCATAATGTAGGTATAAAAGACTTGATTCTTACAGTCAAAGAATTGCCATCTAGATCACTTGAATTTTCCGGTTTACCATTTGCAATTCCCAATAGACCATTGCAACCGTACCCATTCATATCCATGTTCAAAAGGCCGGTACGATAACACATTAAACTTGGAATGAGCAACTTCAGCGTAAAGTAGATAGCAAAGCTTCGTAGCGAAGTCCCAGTAGTTATTCTTCGAAGGAGTGCTATCAATTCCAAAAATCAATCTAGCCTTATATTCTAACCTGCGCTACTCAAATTACTCCGATTGCTAGGAACTCACATTTGTAACTGTTTGTAAATTTTATTCAATGTAGCTTTCATATTGCGCAGTGACGCAGTTCTAGTCGATTACTGCTTAATGATTGTCTTCAGATATTTCGAAAGTTGGAAATTGTTATTTTAAACACTCATTTGCGATCGCGTCAGTCCTTGCACTGAAGTATGGGACCCCAGTTTTATGACGGCGATATTCGAGGAT
>JAAUYH010142484.1_pt1 | contig 10220 bp, 9 predicted proteins | sample 7278061 | NCBI WGS metagenome assembly JAAUYH01 (sample SAMN14350203, study PRJNA611818) | marine sediment metagenome | isolation source: surface marine sediment (0.6m) | place: French Polynesia: Moorea | collected 2018-08 | reverse complement strand
TTCAAAGAGAAGGGGCATCTTCTCTTGGGTTAGACACCGTAAGACTATCTCCGATAGCTAGTGTTGCTTGACCCCAGAATCCCCACGCCTTTAGGCTGGGGAGTATGTCAATGTAAGTTTGATCGAGGGAGCATCCCATTGGGGAAAATCTATTAAATAATCTAACGAGAATACTAGGATTTTAAACCACAAGAGAAAGTGTTCGGTGCAAAACTGGGATGATCCCTTCGAAGCTCAAAACTTGCTTTAACAATCTACAATGTAGACCCAATCTTGATAATTTTGTTCTTTATTTTCTGTAATTGCAGTTAGCTTGTGCTTGATTTGTTCGGTAATTGGTCTGATGGTAGATAGTTGATAATTTTCAATTCTTTTAACTGGGGTAACTTTAGCTGCCGTTCCGCTTAAAAAGACTTCATCGGCTATAAACAATTCAGTTTTATCTATCGGTCTGGCTATAGTTTTAATTCCCAAATCTTGGGCAATAGTCAAAACACTATCTCTGGTAATTCCTTCGAGGATATCTTGCTCGAATCCAGGAGTAATTAATTCACCATTTCTGACAATGAATATATTCATACCAGAGGCTTCAGATATTTTTCCCTGGGAATTCATTAAAATTGCTTCGTCAAAACCCGATTCAACAGCTTCGGTTTTAGCTAAGGAAGAAGTAATATAAGCTCCACTAATTTTGCCTCTTAGAGGTAAACTACGATCTTCTTGACGATACCAAGAACTAATACGACAACTAATACCCTCAGGAGGTAAATAATCCCCCAATTCTAAACCATAGATAAAAAAGTCTTTCTCAATTTTATGTAATCGAGGGGCAATACCCAGATCGGAAGTATAGACAAAAGGACGAATATAAAATGATTTGTCTGGGTTATTTTTTTTGACAAAATCGATAATTGTCTGCTGAATTTTTGCCGCAGGTAAATCGTAATTGAGAAATTTAGCACTATTACTCAGTCTCTGACAATGACGGTCTAGCCTAAATAGTAATATTTGCTTAGGATTAGCAGGATTAGGAATACCTCTCATACCCCCAAATGCTCCTGTACCGTAGTGTAGGGCATGAGTAGCGATGGAAATATTGGCTTGCTCAAAAGGAACAAATTTATTTTGAAAGTAAGCAATAGGCAAGAAATTGTGCATGATTGAAATTTACTTATTGTTTAATTGCTGTTAATGAGAATAGATTTTAAGTTTTGATTAAATACCTGATAGCTATCCCAGCCAACCAGATAAATTCTGTTGCTGTTGCTCAGAAAGCTCCTCTTTAATAACAATTTCATAACGCTCAGGTTTAGGGTGAGCTAGGGTAATGGGTAGAGTTTTCAACTCATCTTGATGAAAAACAGTAACTTGAATAGTATCGTTTATTTGGTAATCTTGGAGTCGATCGCCTAAAGATTGAGCAGTGATGCGCATACCATCAATGGCTAACAATTCATCTCCTGCATCAATTCCTGCTGCGGCTGCGGGGGATTCGGCTTCTACAAATTTAATCTTTTGTGTGCCATTTTCTGTTTGTAATCTCATCCCCGTAAAAGGTACTGGTTCTTGAGCGGCGATCGCTTTTAAATGTAAGCCAAAAGGTTCGAGATAGTCTTCAAAAGGTAATTCTTCAGTAGTTTCTAGATAGCGATGGAAAAAGTCAGTCAAATCTAAATCTGCCACTTCCGCGATCGCCTGTTGTAATTGTTGGGGAGTAAAGCCAATTTCCGCCTTACCAAAACGCTCCCACATCAATCTCATCACATCATCAAGCGATCGCTGGTTGTGGTGTTGAGCGCGAATTAATAAATCGAGCAATAAAGAAACTAATTCACCTTTTAAATAGTAAGAAATTTGATTATTATCACTATTGGCATCGCGGCGATAGAGTTTTATCCAAGCATCGTAACTAGACTCTCCCAAAGGCTGGACATTACGCCCTGGAATATTAAAGTATTTGCTAAGATCTTTACTGAGATTATTGAGAAAATCTTCACGCTTATAAATACCAGCTTGGAGGGGAAGTAAAATATCGTAGTAACTCGTCACCCCTTCACAAAACCACAGGGAGGTAGTGTAGTTTTCTGCTTCGTAATCAAAGGTTTCTAGAGCATCGGGGCGAATTCTTTTCACATTCCATAGATGAAAAAATTCGTGCGTCACTAGCTGCATAAAGCGATTATATTTATCGCGGGCGCGAAATCCAAAACGGGGATAATTGAGGGTACAAGAGTTTTTATGTTCTAAACCGCCATAACCGCTGCCAGATAGATGTAACAAAAATAAATATTGTTCGTAGGGTAAGCCACCGAAAAGTTTAGCTGTGGTAGCGATCGTCTTCTTGGTGTCTTCAACGATCTGCTTGGGGTTAGCATTACCTTCTCCCCAAATAGCTAGCTGGTGTGCTTTACCTAATACTTCAAAGTTATAAACTTGTTGTTGACCAACTTCTACAGGGCTATCAACTAAAGTATCAAAATCTGGAGCGATAAACGTATTAGTTTCTTCGGTTGCTGGGGGTAAAGTAGTCGTCACCTGCCAATTGGCTGGAGGGATAATTTTAACTTTAATGGGCTGTTTGTCCCAACCTGGAATAAAAAAGAATAAAGCCGCACCGTTAAAATAGCCGTGAGTTGCATCCAGGTGGTTGGTACGCACCGTTAAGTCATTAGCAAAAACCCGATAGCTAACAGTGATGGCTGTGGTGTTGGCAGTATCGATTTGCCAGTGATTTTTCCCTAACTTTTGACTAACTAAAGCTATCTGACTGTTACTATCTTCAGCGACAAAATCCTGTACATGTCTGGCATATTCCCTAATTAAGTAAGAACCAGGAGTCCAAACGGGCATTTTTAAATCTAATTTAGATTCTTGCCAATTTTTGACCTGCAAACTTACTGTAAATAAGTGCGAGGCAGGCTTGGGCATGGAAACCTGATATATGATACTTGGTGCTGTGATAGTGGATGATGGCTGACGGGCGACACTAGCCCCCGAATTCGATTCGGGGGACGCGCCCTCACGATTAGCAGTAGCTTCAGTCATAGGTTTTTCTGTTAAATCGGCAAATAGAGGCAAGTTTATATTTTAGCTAGAACCTGTATTTTGCCCAAATGATTATAGACAAGATCAATTCTAAAATTCCTAACAATTAATCATAATGAGGCTAAACTGGAAAATGCTCTCAATTGCCTCAGTTCATGTCTAACCTAAAACCAGTTCCCAAGCCTAATTCAGACCTTAGTGATTATGAATGGGAAATTACTCCTCCTCCTGTTAAAGCGATCGTCGATCGCCTACAACAGTTAGTGCAACAAAAACAAAAAACCTTAGAACATTTAGAGTCAGAAAATCAATGGTTGCGGGGACAATTAAACTTGCAGTTAGACCGCTCTCCTAACCTCTACAGACCCTCTTTGCCAGAAATAATTCTTTGGGCGGCTATTGGCTTAATTTTGACTATTGGCGGTACTTTTGTGCAAGCTTATAGTATTGCTGCTCCCTGGTTTTGGCAAGGTGGCATTGAAGTTACCACTTTAGGTGTTAGCTATCAAATTGGAGCGGTACTGCTAACAGCCTGCCTGGGTGGTAGACATGCTGCCTTACTATCTCAACTTACCTATATTGCTTTGGGTTTAATTGGGTTGCCTGTTTTTGACCGTGGCGGCGGTTGGTCATATTTACAACAACCTAATTTTGGCTATTTAATCGGTTTTATTATTGGTTCTTGGGTCTGTGGATGGTTGGCATTTAAAACTTTAGCACGGATATCTTCTTTAATCTTGAGTTGTTTCCTCGGGCTAATAATAATCCACATTACAGGCATTATTTATCTGACTATTTTGTATTACACAGTAGGTTTAGGGGAAAAAATTAATTCTCTGTTTCAAGCCATATCGCTTTATTCATTCCACCCTTTCCCTGGTCAACTAGCAGTAATTTGCGCTATCAGCTTAATTGCTTTGGTGATGCGTAAACTTATGTTTACTTAAAACAGTTAACAGTTAACCGTAAAAATAATAATGAATAATGACTGTACAGACGCGACATGTCGCGTCTGTACTGACTAATGACTAATGACTTTTAACGTACCTCTTTGAACTTATCAATACCAGTAAAGAATTTCTCGCTAAACAGGCTTAAAACTGTGCGATTTTCTCTTACTTTGATGTTAGCTTGTACCGACATCCCCGATTGTAGAGGAGTCTTTTTACCATCGATCATAATATAGGGTTGGTCTAATTCTATTTTTGCCACATAACGGAAGAAATCATAGGGAGGCTCTGGTTCTAAAGCACTCTTACTAATAAAGGATACTTTTCCTTTAACGTCGCCATACTCACTATAAGGAAAAGCACTAACCCGAACATCAGTCTTCATCCCCTTATTAACAAAACCAATATCTTCAGGAGTAATAAATACTTCTGCCACTAAATCATCATCAGGAACGATTTGTAACACTGGTTGTGCTGCTTGACCAGCAGGAGGAACATAACCAGGATAGGCTCTAAGATCGAAAATCTCGCCACTTACTGGGGCATTAATCGTTTGATATTTAAGAGTTTGTTCGGCACTACTAATCTGGCTGGCAGTTTCGGCAATACGCTTATCATTTTCCACAATGGTTTTGTTTAATTGACTATCAATTTCTGAGAGTCGCTTACGATTTTCCGCAATTTTATCCAAAATGTCTTTCTCAGAAAAAGCAGTAGTATTAAGTAGTTCTTCCCTAGATTGGGCAATATCTAGGCGCAATCTTTGCTCTTCTTCCAATAAGCGTTGAATTTCTGCTTGTAAGGTAGTTATTTGCTGTTGTTGACGGTTATATTCAATTTGACCACTAGCTCTTTGCTCCACGATTGCAGCATAGCGGTCATTGACTTCTTGTCTTTGTCGATCGGACTGAAGTTTGGAGAGCGCACCTTCAGAGACTAATGGTTCAATTGATTGCAAAGTTTCCCGTTCGATTCTGAGACTTTCTTCGGCTTGGGCGATCGCTTCTTGGTTGCGCTGTTTAATCTCAGCTAAAACTTCTTTAGCCGAGGCTAGTTGATCGCGATTATCTTTTAACTGGACTTGATTTTGATTGAGTTGTTTTTCTAACTGTTGCACTTCTAATTTGGCGGCGGCAACACGGGAGCGCAGTTCAGCTTGGGAACTTCGCAATCTTGCCTGTTGTTCTGCATTGAGGGCAACTTGATTAGAACCCAGTTGAGCCTGAAACATATCATTTTCTGCTTTTAATTCGGCTCGGTTACGAGTTAAATAAGCAATTTCTCTAGGAATATCTAATTTAGCAATAGTTTCATCGATGTTATCTGCTTTGATTTCATCATTTAACAAAGCACGATAAAATTTATTTTCTTGGGATAAAGACTGGCGAATCTTTGTCAAAGAATCCAGTTGCGATGTCGAGGCAGTAGAATCTAAGACTAGTAATAAATCTCCTTTTTCCACTCGTTGTCCCTCTTCGACAGCAACTTTTTCCACTACCCCATTAGTCGGTACTTGAATTTCTTGAATTTTGCCCAAAGGTTGTATTTGCCCTTGAGCGGGAACGACCTGCTCAATTTTGGCGATCGCCGACCAAGCGATGGCAAAGACTGTAACCCCAACAACCCCCCAAATAGTAGCTCGCGACCATTTGGGAGATTGACGTAAAATGACCGTCTGCTCAAATTTCCGTGGTGTTCTCGAACCATTATTAGTACGAGCCAGAGCCGCAGCATCTTTTTTAGCAGTAGTTACTAATTGACCCTGGGGATAGGCAGTTAAAGCACCGTCTGCTGTTTGGGTTTTAGTTGCCAAAGGAGACATGGCTGGTAATTTTTCTGCCTCTGATTTGGGGGGTAAAGCCAGGTTTTGATAAACACCAGGACCAATTTGCGCATAGCCACGATGTACCGATCTAATAGCATCAGTAAGCTCTCTAGCTGGAGTTCCCTTAAGAAGATACCCCATTGCTCCCGAACTCAAAGATTTAGATACATATTCTTGAGTATCAAATGTACTTAATACTAATATTTTGACATCCTGAAATTTTTGACAGATTGCCTGAGTTGCTTCCATCCCATCCATGCCTGGCATTTCCATATCCATCAGCACGACATCAGGCTTCAGGATTTCTACCTGTTTAAGCGCATTTTCTCCATTTTCGGCAATACCGACTACTTGTAAATCTGTTTCGATTTTGAGTAGGGCTTTTAATCCCTCTCTGATCATTTTTTGGTCGTCTACAATCAAAATGCGAATTGTATCCTGGGGCGCTGAGGAATTATTGCCACCAGCACTATTGTCACTACCACTATTGGATGAGTTCATCATTAATTAACTATAAATAACTACTTCAAATGCTAAATTTAATGCTATTGAGGAATAACCATAACTAACCATCAGGTCACTTTAAGAGTTGTCATACTATATAAGTAATTAAGTAATTCATAATTAACTTTTAGACTCATAAAATAACTGTCTCAAATTTAACTAAGTCCTTTATAACTAAAATTTTAGCCATTCGACACTAGCTACAAAGATATTAATTGACAATCAAATTTTGTAGTTTTTTATAATTCAAAAAACTATATTTATTATAGACTCGATCTGTTGTATGATGATCGAAACTGGGGAGGGCATTGTCCAGTAGGAGAGTAGCTGTAAGACAGTCGAAAAACCGCAAGTTACGCCAGTATCCTAGAATCCTCGCACTTTAAGAGCGGGTGAGTATGTCAAAATACAGATAACTAAACAAGTAAAAAAAAATTGTTAATTTAAGTTTTCCCTAATAATTATGTCTACAGCACAGCCATCATCTACAGGCAAAGATAAGACTTTAGAGTCAATGAAAAATTTTGCCGAACAATATGCTAAACGCACTGATACTTTTTTTTGTAGCGATCTGTCTGTAACTGCGGTTGTGATTGAAGGATTAGCCAGAAATAAAGAGGAATTAGGTTCTCCTCTTTGTCCTTGTCGTCATTACGAAGATAAAGAAGCCGAAGTTAAAAATACCTTCTGGAATTGTCCTTGTGTACCGATGAGGGAAAGAAAAGAGTGTCACTGCATGCTGTTTATTACTCCTGATAATGAATTTGCAGGCGATAAACAAGAGATTGACCTGGAGTTGATTGAAGATGTCCGCGCCAGTATGAAATCTTAGAATATATGACAGTAGTAGAAAAATTTTGGCAGGGTGTAAAAGAGTTTAATCAACAACAATTTTATGCCTGTCATGATACTCTGGAGGCAATTTGGATTGAAGCCCCAGAATCAGATAAAAGATTTTATCAAGGAGTTTTGCAGGTTGCTGTGGGCTGCTATCATCTGAGTAATCAGAATTGGCGTGGCGCTGTTATTTTACTCGGAGAAGCAGTTCGCAGGTTGTGTGACTATCAGCCTGAATATCAAGGAATTAATGTAGAGTCCTTAATGGAGCAAGCGAGCTTACTTCTGCAAGCATTGCAAAAGATAGAACCAGAGCAAGTAGAATTATTTTGGCAGCAATTACAAAATCCAGTAGCATCAGCCACAGAGCGATCGCCACAAGCGCAAAATTTAATTGGAGATTGTAGATTGCCCCACATCAAAAAAGTGGAATAAATAAATTTGAATTTACATATCTACTAACAACTAACAACCAACAACCATCACCGATAAAGCTGCGGAAATTAATTGGAATGACTATAAATAACTAGAAACCGAACGTAATTCTGGGGGAATTGGTATATCCTCAGCAAATTCCAAGGTAGTTTCGCGATCGCCTAAATAACCAGATTCCCGAAAAGCTAATAACATACGAGATAAAGCTACCCATACTTGGCGGTCATATTCCCAGTCTTGATTTCTAGAAGTGAAACAGGCGATGGATTTTAACGCCCAAAAGTAGCTATTGCGAACTACCGAACCACCTTTTTTATAGGCAGGCAAATCGTCATAGTTAATCAAGAGAATGTCTTCTTCTAATCTAATCTGCATCGGCAACTAGTAAACAATAAAGGGTTAAATAATAATCAATCTATTGTAGCCAAATTGCTAATTAGAGCTTTTGTTACAATAGCCACAACCAACTATTCAAATGGCAATGATCGACCCAGATTATCCTAATGTTATACTTTCGTTTTTCTATCGCGGTTTTATGATTCAAATTACTCGCGATCGATGGGAAAAAAAAGATATTTATACTGCTTGGGCAGATTACGATCGTGGTAGTGCAGTAGCTGTTCCCTGTGCAGTAACTTCTAAATTGGCAATTAGAAATGCTAAACGTTGGGTAGATCGGCGCATAGAAACTTAATGACGATATATGTTCAACCAGAGAAATAGGTATAATCTCATCAATACCAAAGCCACGAACCAAAATCTTTCATGACAATTCAGTCAGACAAAAATCAGTCAGACAACAGCGATGTTAATAAGTTAAATATTGATATAAATCAACCCCAGACTAAACCACAGCTAAATTTCAGGCAATTATGGAATATGAATTTGGGGTTTTTGGGGATTCAATTTGGTTGGGGATTACAGATGGCAAATATGAGTGCTATTTTCGAGCATCTCGGTGCCGATGCCCATCAGTTGCCTATTCTTTGGCTTGCTGCTCCCCTCACTGGATTAGTTGTGCAACCGATAGTAGGCAATTTAAGTGATTATACTTGGACTCCCTTGGGCAGAAGAAGACCTTATTTTTTAGTCGGGGCTATTTTAGCATTTATCGCCTTAATCTTGATGCCCCAATGTTGGACATTGTGGATGGCAGCAGCCTTACTCTGGATTTTAGATACTAGTGCTAATGTAAGTATGGTTCCCTTTCGGGCATTTGTGGGGGATATTTTACCTAAAGAACAAAGAACTAAAGGTTTTGCTATGCAAAGCGTTATGTTAGGTATTGGTGCTGTGTCGGCATCGGCTTTACCCTGGCTCTTAAATCATTTATTCGGAGTCACTAATACAGTTAGTGCCGCTCATAAAATACCTCTAACAGTAGAGATGTCTTTTTATATCGGGGCTATATTATTTTTAGGTACGGTACTGTGGACGATCGCGACAACTCCAGAATATCCCCCCCATAACTGGGACAAGTTTGCCAAATTGCAGTCAAAGCGTGGTGGTATTGGGGGAAGTTTGCGGGAAATTTGGCATGTTCTACCCAATTTGCCCTCGAAAATGAAACAACTAGCTAGGGTGCAATTTTTCACTTGGTTGGGTATTTTCTGCTTCTTACTTTATTTTCCCCCCGCAGTAGCACGGAATATTTTTGGGGCAACCACTCAAGATTCAGTTATCTATAGTAATGGGATTGAGTGGGCTGGTGTCTGTTTCGCGATTTATAATGCAGTTTGTATCGGCTTTTCTTTTTTACTACCCCGTTGGGCAAAGCGCATTGGTCGTCAAACTTTACATAGCTTGTGTTTACTCTGTGGTGGGACTAGTTTGATTTCTTTATCAGTAATCCAAAATCGCTATCTATTATTAATAGTCATGATTGGTTTGGGTATTGCCTGGTCTAGTGCGCTGATTATGCCCTACGCTATGTTAAGCAGCGAAATTCCCCCTCAAAGTCGAGGTATCTATCAAGGCATCTTTAATTTTTTTATTGTCTTACCAGAAATTAGCATTTCCCTAGGATTTGGCTGGGTAATGAGTCATCTACTGCACGATAATCGTTTGCTGGCTGTGGTACTAGGTGGGGTATTCTTAGTTATTGCCGCAGGTTTAACTTTACTCGTGGAATCTCATCCTGCCAGCGAATTAATTACAGAAATGAAAACAATTGAAGCTAGCGAGGCAATAGAATCAGAAACACAAAAACAGATTATTTGAGGTTGGCGACATGAGGAAGCAATTTTTAGCACAACAGGCAAATTTATTTTTGTCTCCAACTAGTCGCTTAACTCAACTGTTACTGTTGGCTGTCACCATGTTAATCTACAATGTGATGGCAATGGCGATCGCCAATTCTTTGTTTGTCAGTCATGTGGGTGCGGGTAATCTGCCTCTAGCTTTTATTGCCATCGGTATCTGTTCTGTGCCTGCTTATGGGGTTTTTTCCCTGGCGATCGACCGCTACAGTCGTCCCAAACTGTTTCGCTACGTGTTATATGGCGCGATCGCCCTAGTCTTGGGCTTGAGGTTATTGATTTCTGGACAGCATTATCTTAGTTATTATGTACTATTAATTTTCGTTTTTTTCCAGTGGGACTTTCAGAATAATATTCTCTATCCCA
>JAAUYH010004722.1_pt1 | contig 10220 bp, 13 predicted proteins | sample 7278061 | NCBI WGS metagenome assembly JAAUYH01 (sample SAMN14350203, study PRJNA611818) | marine sediment metagenome | isolation source: surface marine sediment (0.6m) | place: French Polynesia: Moorea | collected 2018-08 | reverse complement strand
TCAAATACCCGGACATCTCCAACGCCATGGTCGAGAAGAAGGCCGAGGCCATCGAGAGCACCGGGGCCAACCTGTTGCTGGCCGGCGACCTGGGTTGCCTCTTGAACATGGCCGGCAAGCTGAAGCGCCGCGGCGCGCCGGTCGCCGTGCGCCACGTGGCCGAAGTGCTGGCCGGCCGGCTCGACGAGCCGGCGATCGGCGACGGCGCGGGAGGCTAGGCCGCCATGCAGTCCACGGCCCACAGCTTCAAGCAGAACGCCGCCAAGGCGGTGCACGACCCGCAGCTCAAGCGCGCGATGCATCACGTGCGCGAGGGTTTCATCAACAAGCGCGCCAAGGCCCGCGCGCGGCTGCCCGAGTTCGAAGGGCTGCGCGATGCCGCGCGCGACATCAAGAACCACACCCTCGAGTACCTCGACTTCTACCTGGAGCGCTTCGAGGAGAAGGTGGTCGAATCTGGCGGCCGGGTGCACTGGTGTCCGACGACGGGCGATGCCCGGGACAGGATCCTGGAAATCTGCCGCAGCGCCGGCGCCCGGACGGTGACCAAGGGCAAGTCCATGATCGGCGAGGAGATCGCCATCAACGCGCACTTGGAGGCGAACGGCATCACGCCGGTCGAGACGGATCTGGGCGAGTACATCATCCAGCTCCGCCACGAGCCGCCGAGCCACATCATCGCGCCCGCGGTGCATCTGACCAAGGACCTGGTCGAGGCCGACTTCCGCGCCGCCCACAGCCACCTGCCCGCGGACCGGCAGCTCTCCGAACCGAGCCAGCTCGTGAACGAGGCGCGCCAGGTGTTGCGCCAGCGCTATCTGGACGCCGACGTCGGCATCACCGGGGCCAACTTCCTGATCGCCGAGACCGGCTCCACGGTGATCGTGACCAACGAGGGCAACGGCGACCTGACCCAGTCGTTGCCCAAGGTGCACATCGTCATCGCCAGCCTGGAGAAGGTGGTGCCGACGCTGGAGGACGCGAGCACGATCCTGCGCGTCCTGGCCCGCTCGGCCACGGGGCAGGAGTTCTCGACCTACACGACCTTCTCGACCGGCCCGCGGCGCGCCGGCGATCCGGACGGGCCCGAGGAGTTCCACGTGGTGCTGCTCGACAACGGGCGCAGCGCCATGCTCGGCAGCGAGTTCCACGAGGTGCTGCGCTGCATCCGCTGCGGCGCCTGCATGAACCACTGCCCGATCTACCACGCGGTCGGCGGCCACGCTTACGGCTGGGTCTATCCGGGCCCGATCGGCGCGGTCCTGACGCCGGGCCTGATCGGCGTCGACGAGGCCGGCCAGCTGCCCAACGCCTCGACCTTCTGCGGCCGTTGCGAGAGCGTCTGCCCGATGCGCATCCCGCTGCCCCGCATGATGCGGCACTGGCGCGAGCGCGAGTTCGAGCGCCATCTGACGCCGCGCGCCGTGCGCCGCTGGCTCAAGCTCTGGGCCTTTCTGGCGCGCCGCCCGGCGCTCTACCAGTTCGTCACCGGGATCGACATGCGCATCCTGGGCGCGCTCGGCCGGCGTAAGGGCCGCTTCCGCAAGATGCCTATGGCGGCCGGCTGGACCGAGCACCGCGATCTGCCCGCGCCCCAGGGCCGGACCTTCCAGCAGCTCTGGGCGGCACGGCGGAACGGCGGTGGGTCATGAGCGGCGCGCGCGAGCAAATCCTCGGCGGGATCCGCCGCGGCCTGAAGCGCGGGCCGCTCGAAGGCGAGGCGCGCGCGGCGGTGGAGCGGCGCCTGAAGGAACACGGTCGCGGGCCGGAGCCCGCGCGGACGCGGCTCGATCGTGCGGGACAGACGGATCTGTTCGTTCAAATGGCCGAGGAGGTCGCGGCGAGCGTGGCCCGCGTCGACCGCCCCGGCGACGTGCCGGAGGCGGTGGCGCGCTACCTGAAGGCCGAGAACCTGCCGGCGCAGTTGCGCATGGCGCCCCATCCCGATCTCGAGGCGATGCCGTGGGACGGCCAGCCGCTGTTGACCGTCGAACGCGGCGCCGCCAGCGGCGGCGATCAGGTCTCCCTGACCGGCGCCTTCGCCGCCGTCGCCGAGACCGGGACTCTGATGCTGGTCTCCGGGCCGGAGGGGCCGACCACGCTCAACTTCCTGCCCGACAACCACATCGTGGTGCTCAAGGCCTCGCAAATCGTCGGACCTTACGAGGAGGCCTGGGACCGCCTGCGCGCGGCAGACGGCGGCGGCCTGCCGCGCACCGTGAACTTCATCACCGGGCCCTCGCGCACGGCCGACATCGAGCAGACCATCCAGCTCGGCGCCCACGGGCCCCGGCGCCTGCACATCATCCTGGTCGACGACGATGGGCAGGGATGACAAGCGGGGCAAATCGCCCGCCGATTTGAGTGGCGAAGACCTCAATCTCTGGCGCCATGTGACGCGCGACGCAAAGCCCTTGCGCGAGGGGACGCGCCTGCGCAAGGCGCCAGGGTCGGAAGTGCCGCCCGAGCCGTCGCCGGAGGTGAAGCCGCGCCGCGCCGCCGCCAAGCCCCTGCCGGCGGCCAAGCCCGTGACTGTGGTGACCAAGCGCAAACCGCCCGTGCCGGAGCTTGGCCACGGCACCGTGGCCGGGGTCGACCGGCGCCAGGCGGAGCGCTTGAGGCGCGGCCGCTTGGAAGTCGAGGCCCGACTCGACCTGCACGGCCACAGCCAACTCGAAGCGCACCGGGCCCTCGACGCTTTCCTCGCCGGCGCGGTGGCGAGCGGCAAGCGTTGCGTGCTGGTGGTGACCGGCCGGGGCATCGGCAAGGACGCCGGCGGCGTGCTCAAACGCGAGGTGCCGCGCTGGCTCAACCAGCCGCCCAACCGCGCCCGCGTCCTCGCCTTCGACCGCGCCCAACCCAAGGACGGCGGGGACGGCGCGCTTTACGTACTGCTGCGGCGCAAGCGGGCAGACTGAGCGTTCCGAAAACTGGGGACAGTATCCTTTCGGTTCTCGCTACCGCACGGATGTCGTTTGGTCTCGCGATGACCGATCAACGTTTCAAATATCACATACTGTCCCCAAATAGATTTTTGACATAGATGGACACAGATTCACACAGATACTCGAGTCATCTGTGTCCATCGGTGTTCATCTGTGTCAAATCGACATCGCCGGCCATGCCTGCTTCGATTGCCGTCGAAGCGACCATCATTGCATCCCCTCCCGATTAGGAGATAAACTTGATTTCGGTTAATCGAAATTGGAGGTCCGGATGATTCGGCTCGAGGGTTCGTGCCATTGCGGAGCGGTGCGTTTTTCTGTCCAGTCGCACACGCCGCAGCCCTACATGCACTGCTACTGCTCGATCTGCCGCAAGACCGCGGGCGGCGGCGGCTCCGCGATCAACATCATGGGCGAGGCGGACACGCTCGAGGTCGAAGGCGAGGAGCACCTGAGCGTCTACCGCGCGAAGTTCGACGGCGCGCCCTCGAGCTCACGGCGGCACTTCTGCAAGCACTGCGGCTCCGCGCTGTTCATTGCGGACTCTTCCTGGCCGGACTGGGTCTATCCGCACGCCTCGGCGATCGACACGCCTTTGCCGCAGCCGGCGGAGCGCGCGCACATCATGCTCGACTCCAAGGCCGCTTGGGTGAAGGTGCCGCGGGGGCCCGGTGAAAAGCAGTTCGATGAGTACCCGGATCAATCGATCGAGGACTGGCACAAGAGCCGGGGGCTCTACGAGGAGTGATGGCAACGCGGGCCTCGCTTCGATTGTCATCCTCGGCCGAGAGTCGGGGGTTAAAGCCATGACCCCCTTCGGCGCAAAGCTGCGCGACCTGCGCGCCGCGCGGGGCATCGCGCTCAAGGACATGGCGGCGGCGCTCGGCGTCTCGCCGGCCTATCTCTCGGCGTTGGAGCACGGCCACCGCGGCCGGCCGAACCGGCGCTTCGTGCACCAGGTCTGCCAGTACCTGGGGATCATCTGGGACGAGGCCGAGGCGCTGCAAGGCCTGGCCGACCATTCCCATCCGCGGGTCACGGTCGACACTTCCGGCCTCTCGGCCGAGGCCACCGAGTTCACCAACCTGCTGGCCAAGCGAATCCGCGAGCTGCCGCCCGAGACGTTCGCGCGCTGGCTGGCGGAGATCAAAGAATGAACTTGCTGAGGTCGCTGTCCTTGGCGAGGTCGCCGACGCGCTCGCGCACGTAGTCGGCGTCGATCGTGATGCTGTCGCCGCTGCGGTCGGAGGCGGTGAAGGAAATCTCCTCCAAGAGCTTCTCCATCACCGTGTGCAGACGCCGCGCGCCGATGTTCTCGACCGAGCTATTGATCTCGGCCGCCAGGTCGGCGAGCGCGTCGATGCTGTCCTCGGTGAACTCGAGCTTGACCTCTTCGGTGCCCATCAGCGCCTTGTACTGGATCACTAGGCTGTTCTCGGGCTCGGTCAGGATGCGCTTGAAGTCGTCGCGCGTCAGCGCCTGCAGCTCGACGCGGATTGGCAGGCGGCCCTGCAGCTCGGGCAGCAGGTCGGCGGGCTTGGCGAAGTGGAAGGCGCCCGAGGCGATGAACAGGATGAAATCGGTTTTCACCGTGCCGTGCTTGGTCGCGACCGTGGTGCCCTCGATCAGGGGCAGCAGGTCGCGCTGCACGCCCTCGCGGCTGACGTCGGCGCCCATGCGCTCGGAGCGCGCGGTGATCTTGTCGATCTCGTCGAGGAACACGATGCCGTTCTGCTCGACGGCGGCGATCGCCTCGGCAGTGATGGTGTCCTGATCGAGCAGCTTGTCGCCCTCGTCGTTCACCAGGAGCTCGAGTGCCTCCTCGACCCTGAGGCGGCGCGGTTTGGTGCGCTGGCCGAAGGCTTTGCCCAGGATGTCGTTGAGGTTGATCATGCTCATCTGGCTGCCGGGCATGCCGGGGATGTCCATGGTCGGCAGCTGCAGGCCGCCCGAATCGGCGACCTCGATCTCGACCTCCTTGTCGTCGAGCTCGCCGTTGCGCAGCTTTCGGCGGAATGAGACGCGGGTCTCCTCGCGCGCGCCCTCGCCGACCAGGGCGTCGAGCAGGCGCTCCTCGGCGGCGAGCTCGGCCTTGGCCTTGACCTCCTTGCGCAGGCGCTCGCGGGTCATGTTGATCGCGATCTCGACCAGGTCGCGCACGATCTGCTCGACGTCGCGGCCGACGTAGCCGACCTCGGTGAACTTGGTGGCCTCGACCTTGAGGAAGGGCGCCTGGGGGAGCTTGGCCAGGCGCCGCGCGATCTCGGTCTTGCCGACGCCGGTCGGCCCGATCATCAGGATGTTCTTGGGCAGGACCTCCTCGCGCAGGTCCTCCGGCAGCTGCTGGCGGCGCCAGCGGTTGCGCAGCGCGATGGCCACCGCGCGCTTGGCGTCGTTCTGGCCGACGATGAAGCGGTCCAGCTCGGAGACGATCTCGCGCGGGCTGAATGCGGCCGCGGCGTCGGCGGACTCCGGGGCGGGTCGGGCGGCGCGCGCCACCTCACTCGGCCGTGACGGATTCGATGATGAGAGACTCATTGGTGTAAACGCAGATCCCTGCGGCGATGTTCATGGCTTTGCGCGCGATGGCCTCGGCATCGAAGCCGTCCTCGTCGATCAGCGCCCGAGCGGCGGCCAGCGCGTAAGGCCCGCCCGAGCCGATGCCGATCAGCCCGTCCTCCGGCTCCAGCACGTCGCCGGTGCCGGTCAGCACCAGCGAGGTCGAATGGTCGATCACCGCCATCATGGCCTCCAGGCGACGCAGATAGCGGTCGGTGCGCCAGTCCTTGGCCAGCTCGACGCAGGCGCGGGTCAGCTGGCCCGGATGGGTCTCCAGCTTGGCCTCGAGCCGCTCGAACAGGGTCAGCGCGTCGGCGGTCGCCCCGGCGAAGCCGGCCACCACCTCGCCCTTGCCCAGGCGCCGCACCTTGCGGGCGTTGGACTTGATCACGGTGTTGCCGAAGCTGACCTGGCCGTCGCCCGCGACCACCGCCTGCGCGCCCTTGCGGACGGAGAGAATCGTGGTCCCGTGCCAAGGGGATGGGGCCTGCTCGGACATGGGAAGACACATGGCCCATGCCGGCCCCCGCTTCAAGCGGCTTGTGCGGGGCCGGGCCGCAGATGCGCTATAAATCAGGGGTTTGGCTCGCCCCTGGCCCCTCCCCCGGCTTCCTGGTAAAAGGCGCCGGCAGCCGCGACCCCAGGAGACCGGGCCCCAGGAGACTAGGCCCCAGGAGACCAGGCCCATGCGTGAAGCCAAGGTCGAGCGCAAGACCAAGGAGACCCGGATCGTCGCCAGCGTGAAGCTGGACGGCACCGGCCGCTACGACGTGAAGACCGGGATCGGCTTCCTCGACCACATGCTGGAGCAGCTCTCGCGGCACAGCCTGATCGACGTCGCGCTCAAGGCCGATGGCGACCTACACATCGACCACCACCACACCACCGAGGATTCGGGCATCGTGCTGGGCCAGGCCGTCGCCGAGGCGCTGGGCGACCGCCGCGGCATCGTGCGCTACGCCGACGCCGTCATCCCCATGGACGAGACCCTGACCCGGGTCGCGCTCGACGCCTCCAACCGGCCCTACCTGGTCTGGAAAGTGCAGTTCACCCGCGACAAGGTCGGCGAGATGGACACGGAGCTGTTCAAGGAATGGTTCCAGGCCTTTTCCCAGCACGCGGGCTTGACCCTGCACGTCGAGAACATTTATGGGGTCAACAGCCATCACATCGTCGAATCCTGTTACAAGGGGCTGGCGCGCGCCCTCCGGCGCGCGATCGAGATCGATCCCCGCGAGATGAACGCGGTGCCCTCGACCAAAGGATCGCTTTGACATGCCGAGCGTTGCGCCGCGGCCATCGCCCGCGGAACAACCGGCGGCCGGTGCCGGGCCATGACGGTCGCGATCGTCGACTACGGCTCCGGCAACCTGCGCTCTGCCGCCAAGGCGCTGGAACGCGCGGCCCGCGAGCTCGGTGTCGATGAGACCGTCCTGGTGACCGCGGACCCCGAGGCGGTGCGCAAGGCCGGGCGGATCGCGCTGCCCGGCGTCGGCGCCTTCGCCGATTGCCGGGCCGGGCTCGAGGCGCTGCCCGGCATGATCGAGGCCCTGGAGGAAGCGGTGATCCGGGGCGGCCGGCCGTTTCTCGGCATCTGCGTCGGCATGCAGCTCATGGCGACGCGTGGGCTCGAGCACGGCGCGCACCCGGGTTTCGATTGGATTCCCGGCGAGGTCGCGGCCCTTGAACCCGACGACCCGACGCTCAAGATCCCACACATGGGCTGGAACGATCTCCAGATCGTCAACGGCAGCCACGCTCTCTTGCAGGGGCTTGGCCAAGGGGCGCACACCTACTTCGTGCACAGCTACGTCTTCCGCCCGGACGATCCCTCGCGCATCCTGGCGTCCGTCGATTACGGCGGGCCGGTGACCGCCGTGGTCGGGCGCGACAACTTGCTGGGCACCCAATTTCATCCCGAGAAGAGCCAGGCGGCCGGCCTCCGCCTGCTCGGCAACTTTTTGAAGTGGCGACCCTGATGAGCGAAGCGACGCACCTCGAACCCAAGACCGAAGTGGAACAGCTCACCGCTTTCAAGGCGGGCGACCTGCACGACCTTTGCGACGCGGCGGACGCGGCGATCCTCGACGGCGGCGGCTTCGGCTGGCTCATGCCGCCGTCGCGCAACGTCATGGAGCCCTATTGGCAGGGCGTGCTGCTGGTGCCCGAGCGCGAGCTCTTCGTCGCCCGCCTGGACGGCACCATCGCCGGCTCGGCACAGCTCTTGCGGCCGCAGAAGAACAACGAGGCCCAGGCGCTCACCGGTCAGCTCACCACCTTCTTCCTGGCCCCTTGGGCGCGCGGCCACGGCCTGGCGCGCATGCTGGTCGAGGCCGTCGAACAGGGCGCGCGCAAGGCGGGCTTGCGAGTGCTCAACCTCGATGTGCGCGATTCCCAGAAGCGCGCGATCCAGATTTACGAGCAGCTCGGCTATCACCACTTCGGCACGCACCCGCATTACGCCTGGATCAACGGCAGTTGGGTCACCGGCTATTACTACACCAAGGTCCTGGCCGAGAGCGGCGCCGCGCCGGAGGGCGCGGGCTGACCTGCCGTCGATGATCCTCTACCCCGCAATCGACCTGAAGGACGGCGCGGTCGTCCGTCTGCTGCGCGGCGAGATGGCGAGCGCGACGGTCTTCGCCGAGGACCCGGCGGCGCAAGCGCGCGCCTTCGCCGAAGCCGGCTTCGAATGGCTGCACCTGGTCGACCTCAACGGCGCCTTCGAGGGCCGGCCGGTGAACCGGGACGCGGTGACCGCGATCCTGGAGGCGGCCGCGCTGCCGGTGCAGCTCGGCGGCGGCATCCGCGACATGGCGACGGTCGAGTCCTGGCTGGAGGCCGGCGTGCGGCGGGTCATCCTCGGCACCGCCGCGGTCAAGCGGCCCGAGCTGGTGCGCGAGGCCTGCCGCACCTTTCCCGAGCGCGTCGTGGTCGGCATCGACGCCCGCGGCGGGCGCGTCGCGGTCGAGGGCTGGGCCGAAGAGAGCGAGGTGACCGCGCTCGAGCTGGCCCGGCGTTTCGAGGACGCCGGTGTGGCCGCGATCGTCTACACCGACATCGAGCGCGACGGCGCGCTGCAAGGCGTCAACGCGGCGGCCACGGCGGAATTGGCCGCGGCGCTGTCGGTGCCGGTCATCGCTTCGGGCGGGATCGCAAACCTGGACGACTTGGCCGCACTACTGGCCTTCGAGGAAACAGGGGTTACGGGCGCGATCATCGGCCGCGCGCTTTACGACGGCCGCATCGAGCCGCGCGCGGCGCTCGAGTTGACGCGCGGCGAGCGCGTCGGCTGATGCTCAAGGCGCGAGTCATCCCCTGCCTCGACGTCAAGGACGGTCGGGTCGTCAAGGGCGTCAACTTCGTCGCGCTGCGCGACGCCGGCGACCCGGTCGAGCAGGCGCGGGTCTACGACGCCGCCGGCGCCGACGAGCTCTGCTTCCTCGACATCACCGCGAGCCACGAGAAGCGCGACATCCTGCTCGACGTCGTACGCGAGACCGCAGAGGTCTGCTTCATGCCGCTCACCGTGGGCGGCGGCGTGCGCGTCGCCGAGGACATCCGCAGCCTGCTCTTGGCCGGCGCCGACAAGGTCTCGATCAACACGGCAGCGGTGAAGAACCCGGAGTTCGTGCGCGAAGCGGCGAAGAAGTTTGGCGCCCAATGCATCGTCGTGGCGATCGACGGCAAGCGCGCGGGCGACGGCCGCTTCGAGGTCTTCACCCACGGCGGGCGCGAGCCGACCGGGCTCGACGCCGTCGACTGGGCAAAGCGCATGGCCGAGCTCGGCGCCGGCGAGATCCTGCTGACCTCGATGGACCGCGACGGCACCAAACAGGGCTACGACATCGAGCTGACGCGCGCGGTGGCCGATGCCGTGCCGATCCCGGTGATCGCCTCGGGCGGCGTCGGCACCCTGGACCATCTGGTCGAGGGCATCCGCGGCGGCCACGCGACGGCCGTGCTGGCGGCCTCGATCTTCCACTTCGGCACCTATTCGATCGCCGAGGCAAAGGCCCACATGGCCGAAGCCGGAATCGCCGTCAGGCCCTGCACCTGACAGAAGCGCCGGGTGACAGCCTGAGCTTTTCCTGCTACCCAGCGGCGACATCGAGAAAGGGGATCGCCATGACCGCAGAGGCGCCCGACGGCCGGACTCTGGACCGGCTCTACGCCGTCATCGAGAGCCGGCGCACGGCCGATCCCGAGAACTCCCGCACCGCCAGGCTGTTCCACAAGGGCCTGCCCAAGATCGCCCAGAAGGTCGGCGAGGAGGCGGTCGAGACCGTGATCGACGCCGTCGCCGGTGAGGAAGAGCGCGTGGTCGAGGAGAGCGCCGACCTGCTCTACCACCTGCTGGTGCTCTGGGCCGCGCGCGGCATCGAGCCGGCGCGGATCTGGCAGGTGCTGGACCGGCGCCGCGGGCAACCCGTCACCTAGAGCAAGATCGAGTTAGATCGAATCGATCCAACTCGTGAATCTTGCTCTACTCTAATAGTTTAGAGGCTGATTCACGGGTCACAGCGTTTCGGTGTGACCCGATCAGGCTCTAGAACGAGAAAGGACCGCCGTCGATGGCCTCAGGAAGCAGCTACGACCAGAGCAACATCTTCGCCAAGATCCTGCGCGGCGAGATCCCCTGCGACCGGGTCTACGAGGACGAACACGTGCTCGCCTTCAACGACATCAACCCGCAGACCCCGACCCACGTCCTGG
>JAAUYH010170670.1_pt1 | contig 10223 bp, 8 predicted proteins | sample 7278061 | NCBI WGS metagenome assembly JAAUYH01 (sample SAMN14350203, study PRJNA611818) | marine sediment metagenome | isolation source: surface marine sediment (0.6m) | place: French Polynesia: Moorea | collected 2018-08 | reverse complement strand
TGCAGGATCGCATACGCGACAAGGGCAGCGAGGTCAGTCGCTGGATTGATGACGGCGCCCACGTCTATGTCTGCGGTGACGCGAAGCGGATGGCAGCCGACGTGCATGACGCATTGCGCGATGTGCTGGTCAAGCACGGCGGTCTGGACGAAGAGCAGGCAGAGGCCAGGCTCAAGGAACTCCGCCGCAGCGGCCGCTACCAGAAGGACGTGTACTGATGGCGTTGTCGGACGTCGAACGCATCAAGGCCGCGAGCAGCAATCTTCGCGGCTCAATGATCGAGAGTCTCAACGATCCACTGACGGGTGCGCTTGCCGACGACGACACTCAGCTGTCGAAGTTCCACGGTATCTACCAGCAGGACGATCGTGACAGCCGCAGTGAGCGGAAGCGGCAACGGCTGGAGCCTGCCTACAGCTTCATGATCCGGGCCCGGGTGCCGGGTGGGCTGTGCACGCCGGCGCAGTGGCTGAACATGGACCGCATCGCGACCGAGTTCGCCAATCAGTCCATTCGGTTGACGACGCGCCAGGCGTTTCAGCTGCATGGCGTTATCAAACGCGACCTGAAGGAGACGGTCGCCGCGATCAACGAAGAGATGATGGATACGCTGGCCGCCTGCGGTGACGTCAATCGAAACGTCATGGCGCCGACGCTGTCGGGACTGACGGACGTTCATGCCGAGGTGCAGAGGCACGCGAAAGAACTGAGTGATCACCTGACGCCGGCGACGCGTGCGTATCACGAGATCTGGCTCGACGGCGAGAAGCTCGACACTCGCGAAGATGAGCCAATCTACGGCGATACCTACCTGCCGCGGAAATTCAAAACGGCCTTTGTCGTCCCGCCGCAGAATGACACCGACGTGTTTGCCCAGGACTTGGGCTTCATCGCGATCGTCGAGCAGGGCCGACTCGTGGGCTACAACGTGACGGTCGGCGGTGGCATGGGGATGTCCCATGGCGAACCGGCGACCTACCCGCGACTCGGCAGCGTGCTCGGGTTCTGTTCGACCGGAGACTTCTTGCAGGTTGCAGAAGCTGTCGTAACGACACAACGAGACTTCGGTGACCGGACGAACCGCAAGCACGCACGGCTCAAGTACACCATCGACGATCGCGGCGTGGACTGGTTTCGCGATGAGGTCGAGTCGCGCTGCGGATTCGCGCTGGAAGCTCCGCGAGCGTACGCCTTTACCGGCAACGGCGATGCCTACGGGTGGCAGCGCGGTGATGACGGCCGCTGGCACTACCTGCTGTTCGTCGAGAACGGCCGCGTCTCTGACAAAGGGGACGCGAGGCTCAAAAGCGGCCTCCGGTCCATCGCGGAGGTGCACAAGGGTGAGTTTCGGCTGACGCCGAATCAGAATATCGCGATCAGCAACGTGGCCGATGCCGATCGATCGTCGATTGAGGCGCTACTCGAGCAGCACGGTATCGAAAACTCGAACCAGGCGAGTACGCTGCGCCGCCACTCGATGGCCTGCGTTGCCTTTCCAACCTGCGGACTGGCGATGGCAGAGAGCGAGCGCTACCTGCCGTCGCTCGTCGACAAGCTCGAGGCCATGCTCGCCAATGCCGGACTGGACGACGACGCCATCACGATACGCATGACCGGCTGCCCCAACGGCTGCGCTCGTCCCTATATTGCGGAGATCGGCCTGGTCGGCAAAGGACCGGGCCGCTACAACCTTTATCTCGGGGCGGCGTTTGCCGGGGAGCGTCTCGGCCGACTGTATCGCGAGAACATCAACGAGGCCGAACTGCTCGAGGCTCTGCAACCGCTGTTCTCGCAGTACGCCAAGGCGCGCGAAGTCGACGAGCGATTCGGTGACTTCTGCGTTCGGACCGGAATCATACGCGCCGTCAGCGAAGGCAGGGACTTTCATGAGGAGGTGCAATCGTGAACGAACTAGGCCCGGAACGTAGCCGGGGAGCGGCTCGAACATTCTGCGAGTCGACGCTGGCCGCGATGACCGCGGAAGACAGGATTGCCTGGGCGCTTGAGACCCTGCCGGGTCAGCACATCGTCTCGTCGAGTTTCGGCGCGCAGTCTGCGCTGATGTTGCACCTGGTGACGCGCGCAAAGCCGGGCATCCCGGTCGTCCTGATCGACACCGGCTACCTGTTCCCGGAAACCTATCAGTACATCGATCAACTGACCGAGCAGTTGTCCTTGAACCTCAAGGTCTTCTCGTCCTCTCGATCGCCCGCCTGGCAGGAGGCCCGGGAAGGTCGTCGCTGGGAACAGGGCGTGGACGGTATCAGCGCCTATAACCACGAGAACAAGGTGCAGCCGATGGAACGTGCCTTGCAGGAGCTCGATGTCTCGACGTGGTTTGCAGGCTTGAGACGCAGCCAGTCGAGCTCCCGCGGTCGCACACCGCTGATCGAGTCATCCGGCGAGCAGTGGAAGGTGCATCCCGTGGTTGACTGGTCCGATCGCGACGTCTATCGCTACATGAAGCAACATCGCCTGCCTTATCACCCGCTGTGGGAGAAGGGTTTCGTGTCCATCGGCGACACGCACACGACACGTTCGCTGAACGATGTCAGCTCAACCGAAGAGCTTCGGTTCTTCGGACTTACGCGAGAGTGCGGGCTGCACGAGATGTCTTTCGGCAAGTCCGGGTCGTAGCAGCCTGCAAACGGGTCTTGCGGGACTTACACATGCGGTGGAAAGTCGGTTAAGGTCACTGTCGAGAGCGATCGCCACAGAGTCGCCAAGCCGGACAATAACGGAGAGAGGAAGAGATGACTGACGACAAGAAGCCGGAGACATCAGAGACCGAGCCCACCGCGGAAACAACCACTGATACGTCAGGCGGCGAGAGCACCGAGAGCAACAATCAATCCGGCCCGACGTTTACCCAGAGTCCCGACCCACTGGCCGGCGTGAAGAAGAGCGCGAACGACGTGCTGGACAGCATGGAAGGCAAGACCGTGTCGATGAAAGTCTATGTGGGCTCGATCATCGGCGTCATCTTGCTGATGATGCTGGCTCGCTGCGGCGGGTAACGGGCATACGACGCGCACGCCTCGGGACTGCGTGTCCTGACATACCAGGCGGGTTGCAAAAGAAGCGCTTCAGGCCCGCTCGTCTTTCGGCGATGCCAGGCAGATATGCGAGGTAATGCTGTTCACGTTGGGCATCTCGCCCAGGACGTTGGCGTGAAAGTTCTTGTACGCTGCCAGATCAGCGACTTCGACTCGTAGCAGGTACTCGATCGATCCTGTGACGTTGTGACATTCCCGGACCTCCGGGGCCGCGAGCACCGCCCGTTCAAACGCCGCGGCGGACGCGTGGCTCTGGTTACTGAGCCCGACCGAGACAAAAATCGTGAACCCGCCGCCCATGGCCGCCCGATCGAGGATCGCCCGGTAGCCCTTGATGATGCCGCGAGATTCCATGGCCTGGACGCGGCGCAGGCAAGCCGAAGGTGACAGCCCCACGCGTTCCGCCAGCAGTGCATTACTGATCCTCGCGTCGCCGTCCAGGATCTGCAATATATGAGAGTCAATACGGTCCATAACGTAATAATATTGTGTAAACGACTATTTATAGAACATAAATAGCAGAAAAATTGCTGACACGCACAACTATCATGTGACCATCCCGCACGATTTACCTGGAGAGATGGTCATGCAACTTCGCCCGCTCGAGTCCTATGATGTTTCCCCCGAACGGGGTTTCTTGTGCAAGTACGATCCGGCGCGCGTCGCGCTGCCCGATATCCTGCAGCCGGTCCGGTCGTTGTCGTTGTCATTGCCGGAGCGCATTGTCGCCGGTCGCGCACGACGTGATATCGAGTCGCTTGAACCCGTATCGCTGAAAGCTCTGAATGAACTGCACGACGACGCCGTTCTGCGAACAGCGCTCGTTCACTACTCGTTTCTGGCGCAGGCCTACGTCTGGTGCGAGAACACGGTGCCGACGTCACTCCCCGCGACTGTCGCCCGTCCCATGTGGCTGCTGGCGGACCGCCTGGGCCAGCCGCCAATCCTGACCTACTCCCAGTACGTGCTGGACAACTGGTCGCTGATCGACAAACCGGGGCCGATCGACCTTGGCAACATCACGATGCCCCAGCACTTCGTGGGCGGGATGGATGAGTCCTGGTTTGTGCTGATCCACGTCGGCATCGAGGCAGAGGCCGGCCGTATGCTCGGACGCATCCCCGACGCTATCAGTTCGGCGAATGATGAGGATACGCAGGCGTTGACGCATCAGCTCGACGAGATGATCGGGGTATGGGGTCGAATGCAGGACGTATTCAATCGCATGCCGGAACGTTGCGATCCGTACATGTACTTTCAGCGGGTCCGACCGTGGATTCACGGCTGGAGAGATAATCCGGCTCTGCCGAACGGCATTCTCTATGAAGGTGTCGAAGAGGCGTTGGGCAAGCCGCAGTCCTTTCGCGGACAGACCGGTTCACAGTCGTCGATCGTGCCGGTCATGGACGCCTTCCTGAGCGTCGGACATGGTCTCGACCCGCTGCGAGGTTATCTCGATGAATTGCACATTTACCGGTTGCCAAAGCATCGGGAGTTCATCGACGAGGTGCGGGCGGCGAGCACCGTTCGCGAGGCTGTCAAGCGGGCGGCCGACCCGTCTCTGACCGAGGCCTACAATGAATGCCTGGAGGCGCTGACGCGCTTTCGCACACGCCATCTCGAGTACGCGGCGAGCTATATCGCGAAGCAATCGCGGGCGGGTGCTGGCAACGCGCCGGACGTCGGAACCGGCGGTACGCCGTTCATGAAGTACCTCAAGAAGCACCGCGACGAAGCTGACGCTCACCGACTGTAGTCGTCCGTCGCGCCAGCGATGGCGCCGCGCAGGCTGCCGTCAGGCGGCGGCAGTGACGCCGTCGCTGCATCCGCTGCGCATCGGCAGTTCGGCGTCGGCGAATAGCGTGTCTACATCTGCCTGGTTGCGGGCTTCGATCGTCTGCTCCAGGTCTCGATCGCTCACGTGCGGCGCGAACAGCTTGATGAAATCGGCCATGTAACGCCTGAGTACCGCATCTCGGCGGAACCCGATCCAGGTCGTACTTCTCGGAAACAGGCCGGTCGCATCGATTGACGTCAGGTCCTTTCGGTCGGCGCAGTCGTCCGCCATGCTGGCGACAATGCCTACACCCATGCCCATCTTCACGTAGGTCTTGATGACGTCGGCGTCGCGAGCCGTGAAAACGACGTCGGGTTCCAGTCCCTCGTCGGCGAACGCACGCTTGAGTGAGGATTCGCCGCCGAAGCTGAAGACGTAGGTGACCAGCGGATGCTCGGCGAGATCGTGCAGCGTGATCTTCCTGTCGATCTTGGTCAGCTCATGGTCATTGGGCACGACAATGGTCCGTTCCCAGTGGTAACTCGGTACGAGCAGCAGTTCATCGAACAATTCCCGTGAGCCTGTCGCGATCGCGAAATCGATCTTGTTCGAGGCGATCATGTCTGCGATCTGCTCGGAGGTTCCCTGGTGCAGGTTCAGGCTGACGCGCGGGTAACGTTTGCGAAACTCCGCGACGATATCCGGCAACACGTAGCGGGCCTGGGTATGCGTCGTCGCGATAGACAACGAGCCTTCTTCCTCCTCGAAAAAGTCGGACGCGAGGCTCCTGATATTGTCGACCTCCTGCATAATGACCCTGGCACGGTCGATCACTTTGAGACCGGCCGGCGTTATGCCGTCGAGGCTCTTGCCCTTGCGAACGAACAACTGCAGGCCAAGCTCTTCTTCCAGCAGCTTCAGCTGCTTGCTCACACCGGGTTGGGATGTGTACATCCGCTCAGCCGCCGCCGTTATGTTCAGCCCGTTATCGACAATCGCCAGCAGATACTTCAGTTGTTGTAGTTTCATTGAGTGCCAGATCGCATAGCGTCTTCTGCTGAGACCCTGCGTTTACCTGATTTGTTTCATCGAATTTCGCAAACCTGCGAAGTCTGCTCGCCGGGCGCCCGAATACATATAACACAGTGTAATAAAGCCAGAAACAAGGCGTCTTTTTTGCGCGCTGAGCCTGTCGCTATATTGCGGCTCTCAACTGAAGAGAACCGTGTTGGACTATTTCCCTGCATTCCTCGACCTCAAAGGCCGGCCCTGCCTGCTGGTCGGCGGCGGCGCCGTCGCGTCGCGCAAAGCCAGGCTGTTGCTGTCGGCGGGGGCCGATCTTCGCGTGGTGTCTCCGTGGCTGACCGCGGAGCTCGCCGAGCTGCGTGAACAAGGGCGACTGCGGCACGAGGCCCGCGAGTTTAAGCCCGGCGATGTTGACGGACACTGGCTCGTTGTCAGCGCGACCGGGATTCCATCCGTGGAGAAGCGCGTGTTTTCGATCGCCGAGCAACAGAGGGTCTTCTGCAATTCGGTCGACGATAAGGCGAGTTGCAGCTACATCACGCCGGCGATAGTCGACAGGAACCCGATAGTGGTAGCGATATCGTCGGGCGGCAGCGCACCCGTCCTGGCGCGCAGAATCCGCTCACGGATCGAGACGATGCTCCCGGCCTCCATTGGCCAACTGGCCTCGCTGGCTGCCGGATGGCGAGACCGGGTCAAGCATCGCCTCGAAGACTTCGGGCAGCGGCTTCGGTTCTGGGAGCAATTCTTCGATCGCCCGTTCAGTCCGCAAGCGTCCGCTCTCGGCGAAGAGTCGCTGGAGGCCCTGCTGGACGACTTCGAGGCGGAGTCCGACGGTGAAGCCTGGCTCGTGGGTGCTGGACCGGGTGATCCGGACCTCGTGACGCTGAAAGCGATGCAATGCATGCAGGCTGCAGACGTCATACTGCACGACCGCCTCGTGAGCCCGGCCGTCCTCGAGCTCGCACGACGCGACGCCGATCGAATCAGTGTCGGAAAGCAGGCCGGGTGCAAAGGATCGACCCAGGAGGAGATCAACGCGTTACTCGTCAAGCTGGTCAGCGAGGGGAAACGGGTCTGTCGCCTGAAAGGTGGTGATCCATTCATCTTTGGGCGCGGTGGCGAGGAGGCCGACGCGCTGGAGGCTGCCGGCCTGCGCTACAGCGTCGTTCCGGGGATCACTGCGGCGGCTGGCTGCGCGGCAGCCGCAGGAATACCTCTGACACATCGGGAATCCTCCCAGTCTCTGATGCTGCTGACGGCGCATGGCAAAGAGGGCAGTGACCGACAGGACTGGCCTGCACTGGCGCGAGACCGGCAGACGCTGGCCGTTTACATGGGCGTGTCACGCTTTCCGCACTTGAGCCGGCAGCTGATTCAACATGGTCGGACCGCAGACACGCCGGTTGCGATCATCGAAAACGGTACACTGCCGGGACAACGCGTCGTACGCGGCACGCTGGGACAGCTGCCCTTGCTATCGGCCGCGCATCGTATCCAGTCACCCGCTATGCTGATCATTGGCGAAGTCAGCGCCAAAGGCAGCCAGGCACAGACCGAGAGCACCGGCGCGCGCTTGCACCAGGACGTCAGGACTCCTGCGGCACGAACACTTACAAATTAGGCAAAGGAACAGGTAATGATCTACGACAACATTCTGGACACGATCGGACGGACGCCGGTCGTTCGACTCAATCGCTTGGGCCCCGACAACGTCACCGTGTACGTCAAGGTCGAGTCCTTCAACCCGATGGCGTCCGTCAAGGATCGCCTGGCCTACGCGATCATCACGGACGCAGAGCAACGTGGCCTGATCAAGCCGGGGCAGAGAGTCGTCGAGGCGACGTCCGGAAACACCGGCATCGCACTGGCAATGGTCTGCGCGGCAAAAGGCTATCCCTTTGTCGCGACGATGGCGGAGTCCTTCTCCGTCGAGCGGCGCAAGATTATGCGCGGTTTGGGCGCGAAGGTGATCCTGACGCCGGCCGCCGAGCGCGGCAGCGGCATGGTCCGCAAAGCCGAAGAGCTGGCTGAGAAGCACGGCTGGTTCCTCGCGCGTCAGTTCCAGAATCCGGCCAACCCCGCCTACCATGCAAGCACGACCGGGCCCGAGATTCTCAGTGACTTTGCAGGGCAGCGCCTGGATTACTGGGTCACCGGCTATGGAACCGGCGGCACGATGAGCGGCGCCGGCAGGACGATCAAAGCGGCGCGTCCGGACGTGAAGATCGTCGCGACGGAACCCGACGGGGCCGCACTGCTGTCAGGTAAGGACTGGGCGCCGCACAAGATCCAGGGCTGGACGCCCGACTTCATACCTGACGTTCTCGATCGCGACGTGTTTGACCAGCTGCTGACCGTAACGGACGACCGTGCCATCGAAGTCTCTCGGGAACTCGCAGCCAGAGAAGGCATCTTCACCGGCATCTCGGGCGGCGCCACGCTGGCGACCGCGCTGGACGTGGCCGACTCTGCCGAAAGCGGCTCGGTGATTCTCGCGATGCTGCCGGATACTGGCGAACGCTATCTCAGCACGCCGTTGTTCGAAGGCGTCAACGAGGGGTCCGACGACGACTGGCTGGAGTCGCTGTAGTCCGTCTAACGCCAGGCTTGAGGCCCCGTCACGCAAGGGGATCACCTGCCGTACCCGAATAGGGTCGGCGCATTGACGGTGCCTGCCTGAGACCCTAGTCACACCTAAAGATCTTACCAGCTGGCATGCTAGGGCCTGTTCGATAACCCCGGGGCTCGCGTGACAGCAGACCTGCACCATCTGAATGCCATGAAAAACATCGGCAAGGCCAGGGCCTTGTTGCACGCGCTCGTTCCGCGTGCACAGTGCTTCTGCTTCTACGATGGCGAACGGCAGTGTGTCTGGAGCAGTGACGGTGCCGAGGATTACGAGGTCGACAGCTTCATCGCGGAGCTGCCGGGTACCGTGCTTCGCGGCGAACAGGATGACGAACCCTACCTGCGCCGGACGCTGAAATCGGGGCGCACCGTTTTTTCCATGCCGGTGTTGACGGCCAACGAATCTGCCCTGGGTCGCCTCGTCGTCGTCTTTTCGCGGAATGCCGGCAAGTCATCGGCGTTCAATCCGAGCGTGCTCTACGATATTTTGAAACCCGCGGTGGATGTCGTTGCCGAGGGTCTGGACACCGAGAGACGGCTGCAGCGCGCGTTGTCGGAAACCCGCGACTCCGCCAAAGAACTGCGCCTCGTTTACGAAGTCGACGAAAAGGTTCATGGCAGCTCCCACAGCCATGCTGGCCTCGCGCAGCTGGTCGGTCAGAGCGGGCGGTTCCTCGAAATTGCCTATAGCGTGCTGCTGATTCCGGGCAAACGAATTCGGATCAGCGCGACGCACTCATCATGGAAAGGCGTTAATCGTAAGGTCCTTGATCGATACCTTATTGATCACATGATGCCCAAGCTCGACGGCCGCAACTACCCGGTCGTTTTCGAGATTCCGGCAGCGCCGGAGGCCGGGCCGCAGCAGGATACGGGCTACCAGACATTGCTCTGCCCGATTCTCGATCGCCACGGCAATACCGAGGGCGTGCTGGCACTCCTCGGTCGCGTCAACAACAGGAACTTCGAGGACAGCCACCGGCGCTTCATGGCGCACATCGCCCGCAAGGTAGAGCTGGTCATCCAACAATCGTTCGACACGATGACCGGAGTGATGAACCGGGACGGATTCGAGGCTCAGATGCAGGAGTCCTGGAAGGCGCTGTCAGACGACAAAGACGCGCATCAGCTGATCTACTTTGACCTCGATAACCTGCAGCTCGTCAATGACAAGTTCAGCCGAAACGCAGGCGACGAGGTCATTAAGCGACTTGCCGTACTCCTGGAAGAAAACCTGCCACAGACGGCGGTGCTGTCCCGGCTTGGCGAAGACGACTTCTGCATTCTGCTGACACACGCGAACACCGACCAGGCAATGGCGTTGGCATCCGGTGTCCGCGCGCGCAGCGACCAGCTGCGATACCTGCAGGGCGATTCGAGCCTGCAGGTGACAATGAGCATCGGCATCGCCGAGTTCAACCGGGCGAACGGCTCAGACAATGGCGCATTGACGCACGCACGTATGGCGTGTGAGTCGGCAAAGGAACACGGCCGGGATCGCGTCGAAGTCTATGATGGCGACAATCAGAGCATGGTCAGGCGCTACGACGACATGAATCTCGTCGCCGTGCTGCAAAAAGCGCTGGACTCCGATGGCTTTGTGCTGATGGCGCAGCCAATACTCGGATTGTCCGAAGCCGACGACGCCATCCGTTACGAGATCCTGCTGAGAATGCGTGAGGTCGAGGGCGAGGACGTCCCGACCGAGTCCTTCCTGTCGGCCGCCGAGCGCT
>JAAUYH010061528.1_pt1 | contig 10223 bp, 6 predicted proteins | sample 7278061 | NCBI WGS metagenome assembly JAAUYH01 (sample SAMN14350203, study PRJNA611818) | marine sediment metagenome | isolation source: surface marine sediment (0.6m) | place: French Polynesia: Moorea | collected 2018-08 | reverse complement strand
CGACGTAAGAAATAATCTCAGAATCCTAAAAACGGTGCATATAGAGATAGCTGGTCAAACCTATCTGATCGGCAGTATACAAATTCTCGCTATATTATGCGTCTCCAGGTGCACACCACAGTTTACCGCAGTAACATGCTTATCAAAGGGTGGGATTAAAAATAAATAATGGTTGTACTCATGAAAGTTGTCGGATTTAAAATTTTAGATAGGATGGAGGGTACTTTGAGCTTCTTTTGTTTATGGTGTCTTGTCACCGAAATACAGGGTATCTTAACTAAGGAATGGCAATCTTACCAATTTTGGAAATATACAGACTACGACTCAAGATATTCGTCGGAATCTGAACTCACACTGTCTATTGACTAGCTAATTGTGGTTTCTGGTTTCGATTTAGAGGCACTGTTGATGGCCCCAGGACCATCACTACAAATAAGACATTTATAAATATCATTCATACGTGACTTGTGAAAGTTTGAGTTGAATTTGACAGCAAATATTTTTATGCGGCATGCCGTTTTGCCTGAATTCACGCTGTTCACAGTCAATCTCGCTAAACATTAATAGAATGTGGAGGTTGAGATCCCCCAGCAAGTGAACCGATTACTCAATAAGCTACTTCCCTTTTCTTGTAGCTTAAAATGAAGCCTATAATCATTGTTTCGTTAAAAATTTTAGCTGTTTTTCGATTACAGCTACAGAGATCCGCACTAAAAGAAGTTGTATGAATGAGACAGTGAATTTACTAGTGTAGTATCTCTCTGTTGAACGTCACATTTACAGCCATTTGAGAATCAAGGGTCGAACAGAAAAATCCATCAAGACACCATTCGCTGCACAACACTTTTACGTAATTGATCTAAAGCGAAAACCAGAAGAGTACCACTTTACTCGGGTAGAATAAGCGGAACTGAAAATTGGATAGATCTATAGTTTAGCATTAGAAACAGCATGTCTACGATTTACCGATATCTCAGGCCATTTCATACCGACTGATCAATTATGAATATTCGAAAGATATCTTAGATCTATCTAGCTCAGAGATTGGCGTACATATCGTAAGATATTTACAGTCTGCGACACCACAATGGAAAACAGTACTGTTTCTCATTGTCCAATAAAACTTCAAGTAGTGGCAGAAGGAAATAGTACATTGGCCCAGAACAAAAACCTTTGGTTTCCTCTATGGTGTCACAGACTGTCAGAACTCATAAATATATCGGATTTCAAAAAAAATTGATAAATGCAAGTGAAATTGCACTTCAAGAAATTCTGAGTTGTAATATATTCCCTATTGAGTAACAGTGAATATGACAAATGACAAGTTATCGTAGAATAGCTCATCAGATCAAAAATTTTGAGAAATATTTGATTCCCGAATACGCGAGAGAGAACATTGATTAAACTTGAGAAGATGGAGTAAATTGCCTAGTACTTCAATAAATGATAAACGAGCTTCACTTGTATTGACGAACATGTTCCCTGGTGAATCTGTACATGAATTGATTGCTCTGTAATGCTCCAACAAAGCTTATATAGATTTAGGAGAGCGATGTGAACTTTATAATTAAGAGTAGTCAGTGTTCTCATTTTCCATGGTTCATCTTATTAGAGATCAAAATAAGTAATTAAGAAGCACAATGATAATAAGAATTTTCCTGAAGAAAGTATTTTATTATACTAAATACATGTACATAACACCAGAAAGGACTCTCAGATATTATAATAAGCAGAAGATGAGCTTAAATTCTGTGCTATCTAAAACCACAGAATGTATTGCAATAGGAACAGGCTGATTTGAGTATTATATCCAGCAATATAGCGGTTCCAAAATTTTCAACGACAATATATAACCGGTTAATAATAGCTTGACGACTTCATGGCCCTACATCATATGACGGAGTCACAAAAGTTATATTCGAGCAAAATGCAAAATATCAGTGGGATATTCATGTTTAGAATGAATTGCTGTTTGGTTTAGCTCAATATGATCTAAGATACTGAAAGTCCCAAATACTAATAATGTTATATAGAAAAAGAGCGACATTCATGCTGTGTGAGGCAAGCAAATGCAGTGCATAAACTCGTTAATAATATATACTATATAAATTTATGCAGTACACTATTACGGCTCTAAAGAGTTGGTAAGAATGAAGATGCAAAAGTAGTTTGGGATAATCAATTTGTGATCAGCAGGCTGGTACTTTCTTGGATACTGACATGTATGTGAAATTCCTGAACTCTGCATCGTTTTCTTGATTCAGAGAACATGTTCAAGTATTTCAACTAATATATATATGTATCCTTTGAGGTAACCATAATTCTTCTTCCCTAAAAGCAAGTTAATTTGACTCGGTGCTATCCAATTATTAAAGAATGACTCAGTTATGCCAAACAGCGTATATGCCTATAAGGAATACTAGAAAATGAGTCAAAACTATAAGCGATAATCGGTTGATAGTAATTAGACTGAAATAGAAAATGAATTTGTTATTTTGGAAATACTACCTATCATTCACTCTACTCCACTCCATTTGACGACAATGTCTAGGTCTTCGTCGTGCGAAGTACAAAGTACTGATTATGCCAGCGTCTTGCCGACTTTGACGGTGTGGCAATTTGCTTTTATTGGGCCAGTGAGAAGTTTACTTCGAGCCAACATGATTTGTAAGAAGTATGATTCTATTTGAAATGGAGGTGCAGTTACGCCACATACATACTATCTCTGTTTGTTCTATTTCCATATAGTTTACATGCGCTTAAGCAACTCTATCGTTGCAGTGGCTGTGCTTCCAATGGGCAATCATGGAGAGAAGCTTCTTGGCTTCGTCCGGATCATGGTGAAAACCAATACCATAACTGTATTTAAATCTTCGCTTCCTCAAGGATTTGAGTGTCACGGAGACTTAAATTAGCGCTGGTAGTCAGACAAATGGACCTTTGTTGAATACGGTTCGGTAATGTTCCATGGAATTGTCCCATGTGTTTGCACATAGTTGGTTTTTGCAGAGACTTAGAAGTAGAAATGGCAGAAGGTGTCACCCTTCCGGGAGCTCAGTTAGTAAGCGAGATCAAATACTGATGATGGGCTGCGACCACAGGGACAATCCTGCCGCACACACAAGGTAGCTGGCACATGGTATTTGTTTGTTAGGTAGATGCACGATCGCACCACATTAGACTTCTAGAACCAATAGTGAAACTATCAAAAATGCTACAAGCCCACATAGATTCAAGTGTACTGAACATCACAGGATGAGTGAAGATTCGTGACTGACAGAAAATGAGAAACTTCTTACATGCGGCACTCTGAAATACCAGCACTCATTTGCTACTGGTCTGATGAGCATACCCTAACTCTGAAGGCGAATTTAACGATTGTGAAATGTTTGCTGCGCGTTATTTACCGCAAGGCGCATTATAGATAACGTCTAATGGATATCGCTGTCTGAATTCCAGCCAATAAAAAATTGTTTCTCGGTTCTAACCCGCCTTCATGTGAAATTTTTCATTATTGTCTTTGTCATAATGATGTATTATGCAAAGTTTCACCAGCGGAATAGTGTCACAGCGACAATAAAAGTCAGATAGAACTGTTACGTACCTCATGTTTCATCAAATATGACAATTAGAAACACTGCTGACTGTTCGTCTGAGTAATGAAGCATTCACTAAGTATATTTTATTGCATTCAGTACGCAGCAAACTATATACATTCTGAAAGTACGTGTACTCTCCATGTGCAGTTGTACGCTACAGGGTACCGTCGTATCATGTGAGCATATCGTAGAGAAACTAATCAATAATCGTTCAACGCTGTGAGCTGTCGAATAACAATGTTAGATACGATGACACGTCGTTCAAGCTTCTTGGAACATGGACTTTGGAGTCTAGAAATCTGTTTCCCGGGGTTTCGAATCAGGAAGAAAATTTAATTGATAGACTTTTCTCTTCAACATAGCAACACGTGCGCACATACTTTCAAACCAAGCTGCTAAAGCCTAATACATCTAAAATACATCTTCTAGCGCCGATCAACAACTCATCGAATGTTGCTTTGAAATGCTTTTCAAAGTGTGACAATCATTCTTCAGAATGTCGGCTATGCGAACTGCGCACCACTAACCGCCCCATAACAATGCATTCACAGTCAGTTCGATTGCATTTTTGTTACTGAGCGCCATAATGCAAATTGTGCAACTAATTTAAAGATGTAATTGTAGAAACTCGTTTCGAGTCACAGCTGTACTGGAACTAACTTGAGATAGGAGCTTTGATAGGAAATTGATAAATTTTCGTTAACAGAATAATCATTTATGGCTTCATGGAGAGCAGAAAATTCGATTGGACTGCGCAAAAACAGTATCGAAGAAGACATTGGCTACTAAGATTTTCTTCAGAAAACGATAAGGTAAAGCCTAAATTTGTAGTCTTTTAGAATCCAAAACTCGCAATCAGCTAGGTTTGGCCAGCTATCTCTATATGCACCGTGTTTAGGATTCTGAGATTATTTCTTAAGTCGGCGCAGTGTTTAGCACTTTCGACAGCAGGGCGAATAGAGATTGAAGCGATCGAGGTAGCCGAGGTCGTCTTGTGTATTGAATCTAGAATCTAGTCCACATACTGCTGTTTAGAATGCAAGAAATTTCTACCGAGGGCTGAATGCTCCGATGCAAATTGTAGGCAACTGTATTTCATTCGTGGTACGAGAAATATTTGGTAATGTCATACGTAAGCACCAAAACACCGTCCAGCAATACATACATAAAACTGAGATAATTGCCAGGGTTTTCTAATTAGTCGTGACATGTCTACAGTATTGCGGTGTATATAAGGTAGCATGTAAGTGAGGCTAACTTACCAACTGCTACGGTTGATTTTGGCCATGCTCGTTTCAGACCGAGACAGAGCTTCATGATAACATTTATATCAAGATTCTCATAACATCCTTCTCAGACTCAAGGTGTCCACACCGAAGTTGGGGACTTGCCTCGTTCGTTTTTTTAAACATGAGAGTTCTGCAACAGAAAATAGAAATATTCGATCTGAATTAAATGAATTGAAGTTTTTGATTTACAAAGGCGAACGGCTGGACCAATCTCATAACGAGTCAAAGTCGGTGAACGTGTGCTGAAAACGGGATGTAGTAGTAATGACAAAATTACCGTTTTTGCTATTAGAGGACTCATTTAGATGAATAAAGAGTCGGTCGCTTCAGTGCTTTCAAATATAATGTTGGTCGCATAAACAAGGTAACAGGCACAGGGATTTGTTTGTAAGCTAAATGCACGATCGCACCACATTAGCCTTCTTGAACCAATGGTGAACCTATCAAAATGCTACAAACTCTGAGAGATTTAAATGATAGAACATCTCAGAATGAGCGAAGATTCGCGACTGACCGAGAAAATTCTTACATGCGGCACTAATAAACATCGCGGGTCTGCCATTCTGAAATACAGATACTCATTTGGTACTGGTCTGACGTGCATACCCTTAGCTCTGTAGGGGACTTCAACGACTGTGAATCACTTACGGCGCGTTATTCACCGCAAGGCGCATTATAAAAACCGTCTAATGGTTAAAGCCGCCTGAATTCAAGCCAATAAAAATTTGTTCTCTATCCTGACACGCCTTCGTGTGAAATGTTTCATTGTTGTCTTTGACATTATCCTGTGTATTGCAAATTTCATTACCTGAATTGTGTCACAGAGACCATGAACTGCTGTCAGAACGGTTGCGCAGCTTATCTTTCCTCGAATGTGACAATTAGAAGCACTGCTGATGTTACGTCATAGTAATAAAGCGTTATTATAGCAGAGAGTTGAATATGCAGCAAACATTGTATATTCTGCAAGTACGCGTACCTTTCAAGTGCAGTTGTACACTGCAGAGCACTGTTGTAGCATGCGGCGCACATCGTAGAAATACTGATAAACTATGGTTGTACTTTTGTGAGCTGTCGAATAAAAAGAGTGGATACAAAGGCGAGTAGCTCAAGCTTCTTCGAGCGAGGACATTGGTATCTATAAACCGGTTGGCCCGGGTCACACATCAGAAAGGCAATATATTCGATCGACTTCAGCCTTCAGTAAAGCAATTCCTGTGCAAATACCTTAAGAACAAGTCATCACTTAGTTGAAATATGACTTTAGAATACTTTACCAGCGTAACAATTGTTGATTGGAATATTGGCGAAGTGATCAGCAACCTATAACGGCACCCACTACAGGGCATTTAAATCGATTGCACTTTCGTTACTGGGCATGAGAGCACAAACTGTTTCTCTGATTCAGCGCGTTAGCTGTAGAAACTCCTTTCGAGTCTCACCTGTACAGGGTTAAAGTGGGGTTTTGATATGAAATTGCTGAATTTCCGTCAACAGAACAATGATTTATGACGTCATGGAGAGCGAAAACCCTGTTTACATTGAGCCCCTTTGCCATATAATGCCGCCGCCGAGACAATATTGAAACGGGCATTGGCTTCTAATGGAAATGGAGTCTTGTGGAGCTTTTGTTTGAACAGCAATTATACGAACGCTCGATTCTAAAAGCTACAGCCACACCTATGCACTTCTTTTATCATAATAGCGAAGCAGGTATTCGTGCCGCTTCGACAAGAACATCGCTGAAATACTAATCACAGAATGGTACTTAAACGTCAGTCGTTCATGGCAAGATCCCACCACAGTAATCTCTTCCAACTCTGAAGTACGGTTACATAGCCAGACTGATATTCAAATGACTTCTACTGCTGCGCAGATTTCGATAGGCACCCCAAACGGGAGTGCCGATCGATATTGCACACCCAAAGAGCGAACGCCCTTTGCCGAACGGTGGGATAATGTACCGTCAACAATCATTGATCAGTCTGTGAACAAAGAACGAAAGACTGCCGTTGAACCATCATATCTTTCGACCTCGACTACGGTGAAGATAGGCATTTCCGGTGGTGGTCCACGTGCTATGAATCACATCATCTCACTCGTGGCTCTAATGTGCATTAATGAAGCGAAGCTTACCGAGTTGCACCGTGAGGGCATTGATTTCTGCATTGAAGTGATCGTCTTCGAGAAGCAATCCAAAAAGCGTGGTGCCGGAGGCAACGCGTTTCAGCCTGAATGTGATGCTACGCTCAACACCGGGATCCCGGGACGGATGAATATCCCCGGCTTGGACAAAATTGCTAAGACCCATCCAATCGTGTATGCGGCAACAGATTTGGCCGAAACAGTCGCGCACATGGTTGAGCGTGATCCCCAGAAGCTCCTCAAACGCTACAAGACGAAAAATCTTGCCGCTTACTCCATGTTGAAGAGTGCACTTCGACCTGACGGAACATTAGATACTTCTGTTCCTTGTGTGAGCCGAGATGTCCTTGGCGCCTGTTTAACAAGGAACGTGAATGATGTGATTGCGTATGCAAATGATGCACTTCCATTCATTGACATTAAGATTTGTTACAACCAGCAGGTTATAGATGTCGATTTCTCAGACCCGGAGAAGCCCAAGCTTATCGTGAATCGCGAAGATGGCCAACCGAAGCGTCACGAGTTTGACATGGTCTTCCTCGCCACTGGTACGGCATTAAAGTTGCGTGTGCAAAAATCAGTGGCTCACAAAACTTACTCACAGATTCCAAACTATTCCTCGTTGAACCTGTTCTTTCGTTCTCTTGGCTTAGTCGACAATCACTACAGTTTGAAGCAAGGAACGAAACTAGGAATCACCGGTGCAAGTCTTTCTGCCTACGACTACATTTGTATCCTTGCCACTCAACTTGGAATTGTGGTGCCTAGCACTACAGACATTGGCTACAAGATTGACTTAGAGGTTGCAGCCAAGTACCAGGGTTTGATAACGCTCATTAACCCAACAGCTGGAAGAATAACGCCGCCTGCGATTTCCAACGCACCATCCGGCTTACCGGCCGCTGCTCCACCTAGCTGGTCAGTCGATCTTCCAGATGGAATTGGTATCTGCGATGAAATTCACAGCACCTTTCTGCAGAAGCATTTCGAAGCGTTTCCTCTTTTCCAAGCCCTCGCAAAAGCCAACATTGCTCGAGCACTCGGGATAGTTCCGAGAAAAGTGAACGAGCCCATCTCCACAAAGGCGCGTCTGGCAGATTATCAACGCCAAATTGAAGATTTCTTGACCGGGAAGAAACTAACGGAATGGGCATTTTGGAAACCATCCTATCTCCAACTCATCTCTGGTATAGGTTTTCATCATGATTCGGAAGCAGCACATAAGCGTCTTTCCGCGATCGCACCATTAACGCACAGCCCTTTCAACGTAGTTCGCAAATACCGTGCGCATACCTCAGCGTTTACGAACCCCGACTATGTTAAGAAAACCACAAATGCGAAAGCAGCGAAGGTTCAGAACGAAGTGATACGGCTGCTCGGCCCATCGCCGATCGGATCACAGCAAATTGTGAATTTGTTGAGTGAGTCTGGCGTATTAAACCACGCTTCCGGTAAATCCGAGCAGCTGCGAATGTCAGATGATGGCCAGTTCGTTGAACTCGATGACCTGCAGTTTCATGCTATTCTGTCTCCCAAAGCTATGGTTCGAGAGGCTAATATTATTCTGGAACCATTAATGCGCTATGTACGCCAGGTAGCGCCTGGGCAACCAGAATATGCAAAAGGCCGCCTTCTCGTCGGACATGATGGGAGACCACTGAACGTTTACGAATGCGGAACTATTGGACAAGGTGCTCGAGTTCAAAACACTGATGGAACCGTTTTCTGTGTAGGAATGCGATGGCCGGATACCCACGGTTACGCAAACTTAATAGAACTCGTTTGCCAAGCGCCCTATCTCACGTTGAGTTTTGCGATTCTTAAATCCGCTGGAATAAGCAATCCCATCGCTCATATCCAAGAGCACTACCGAGCGAATCTTCCATATTCTAAGATTTTCGATGCCGAAACCGCGAAGTTCGAGGGCGCATTTCATGAAATATTGCAAAAGATTGCCTTCTTGAACCTGTGTGAGGTGCTCGCTGGAGACAATGGTGCCCTGTACCGCAAATTTACGGACGAAGTCTTTACCTATGAAGATCGTGCTGCATTTGTCGAAAGGTTAAAAATGAAGAAACTTTCACAAGCCGGAGCAGATGCCTTTGACGCATACCAACACCATACCGGCAATCCGGTCAAGTATCAACCGGTGAGTATGAATGAGTTCACTAATCGCTTCGTTGACTTCACCCAGGAAGAGTTAGATCGAATTCTTCAGAAGACAATGGCGCTAGCTGACACCAATGCAGGAGTTGACGCTCGAAGCTAGATCTTTCGTAGAAACCGATGAAGCTATGGCGCAATCAAAGTCCTAGATAGATCGAAGATTTGGATTCAATACAACAGGCGTGCTGCAGCTGTACTGAAATATGTTCATCGACAATCACGAAAAGGTAGAGAATTAGAGTTGCGCTTTGTCAACAAATTCCGGTAGACGTACTAGAGGAGAAACATTTTTTTGCTCTACTACTGAACGAAAGCGAGTTCAATTAGATTCCAAGTACAGTGAAAGAACTGCCTGTTTATTCGCAGGCATAGCAGCGATGCGTTTTTAAGACGAAGCAATTGACGGTATTTTTAGATTATTACTTAAACTTGAATTCCGAAGTTTTCAGGTAGTTTCGGCGGGCCGTAGAGGGCTGTACTCCCGCAGCAACTTGCACAAATGGGAGAAGAAGAAAAAGACATGAAGCGTAGACACTCTTGTTCATCGATAGCTTCCTTGTTGGAGTGCATACGATTATTCGTATTCCTTTCTATTATCTCCAATAGTTCTTGAGTCGTGTTTAAAGATGGGGGAGAGAGATTTCAAAGTGTCAAGAGAGAAGAGCATAGTGAGAGGAAAATGAATTGAGACTGCTTTGAGGACCCCCTCGATACAGTCCATTTATTTGACGATCATGCCATGTGACTTTGATGCAAAGAAATAATAAAAGATGCGAGGTGCAATTCACTCGGCTTTAGAGTTCGATGATTCATCTCGTCCCGCAGCATTCTGACCTGAAAACGGTTCATTGAATCGAGTATACAATGAACTTCTTATTCTCTCAACCGTCCCTTCATTCCTGCAGATTTTCTTGATTGACAAGGCGTCATGATTATTCATTCCCAGCAGGAGTTATAGAACTGTAGTAATTTTACATCCAAAGTTTTCATTGAAGCGTCAGAACAGACTCAAATCTTCCTTTTG
>JAAUYH010051148.1_pt1 | contig 10223 bp, 9 predicted proteins | sample 7278061 | NCBI WGS metagenome assembly JAAUYH01 (sample SAMN14350203, study PRJNA611818) | marine sediment metagenome | isolation source: surface marine sediment (0.6m) | place: French Polynesia: Moorea | collected 2018-08 | reverse complement strand
GCGCCGTTCCGGTCTTTCCCGCCATTTGAATATCGGGGAAGGGCAGCTGCGCCCGCCGAGCCGTGCCAGCACCGTTGACCACATCGCTCATAGCCTGACGAATGTACGCGATTTCGTCAGGCTTGAAATTATAGTCGGTGAAGCGTGCAGGTTCTCCATCGAGAATAAGACGCGGATTGAGCCGGTGGCCAGTCGCAAGCCGCGCGCTCATGACGGCGAGTTGCAGCGGGCTTGCGAGATAATAGCCCTGACCAATCGAAGCGTTTACCGTGTCAAAGGGCTGCCACGCATTGCCAAACTTGTTAAGTTTCCAATCGGGCGTCGGGACTGTGCCATAGAACTGGCTGGTCACGGGCAATGGGAATTCCTGTCCCATGCCAAGATCCTTGGCCACTTCGGCCACGACGTCAAACCCAACTGCCTGCGCGAAGTGGTAGAAGTAGCTGTCGCATGACTGCGCAATGGCCTTGTTCATATCGACCCGGCCGTGATTGCTGTGGCAATTGAAGAACCGGTTGCCGATCCTTCGACCGCCGCCGCAGATGATACTGTCTTCGGGTTTCACTCCCGCTTTCAGGAACGCCATGCAATGCATCGGTTTCACTGTCGAACCGGGCGGATACAGACCTTTCAGGACCTTATTGCGCAAAGGCACACGCTGGTCTTCGCGCAGCATTGCATATTCGACACTGCCAATACCGTCAGAAAAGCTGTTGGGGTCAAAGCTTGGCATTGAAGCCATGCAAAGGAGATCGCCTGTCTGGCAGTCCATCACCACGACCGAGCCGCTCTCAAGTCCGATCCGGCGCGCAGCGTAATCCTGCAGCGGTCCGTCAATCGTCAGTTTCACTGGATTGCCCTGGATATCCTCGCGCGTTTCGAGGTCACGGACGATGCGCCCGCCTGCAGTAACTTCGACGCGGCGCGCACCCGGCGTCCCGCGCAATTCTTGCTCGAACTGCTTCTCCAGCCCGTCCTTGCCGATCTTGTAACCCGGCGTGATCAGGATCGGGTTGCGATCCTGTTCGTACTCCTCTGCATTCGCAGGGCCGACATAGCCGATAAGGTGGCCGACGCTCGCGCCGGTAGGATAAAAGCGGGAGAAGCCCCGTTGCGGAACGACCCCCTGCATGTCGGGCAGGCGCACGCTAAGCGCTGCGAATTGCTCGTAATCGAGGCCGCTCGCGACCTCGACGGGAGCAAATCCACGCGATGCAGCGATTTCGGTCTTGAGGTCAGCGATGCGATCCGCTTCGAGCTCAAGCAACTCTCCGATCTGATCGATCATCGCTTCGGGATCCGCGAGGCGCTCTGGGATTACGTCGACACGGAAGTCGGCACGGTTGGAGGCGAGGGGGGCACCATTGCGATCAAGGATCCAGCCCCTGCGCGGTGGGATCAGCGTGAGGTTGACCCGGTTGCTTTCGGATTCGAGCCGGTACTTCTCGTTCTCGGCAATTGCGAGATACCCCATGCGTCCGGCGAGCAGCACGCCGATGCCGTACTGAACCGTGCCGATCACAACAGCGCGGCGGTCAAAAGTGTGTCTTAGTGTGGAGGCATTTATGAGCGGGCCGCGCTTTCTTGCTCCACTCTTGAAATTGAAGAACCGCTTCACCCGATCCTCCGTGACCGAGACAATCGGAACCGGTCAAATCGCGCGATCAATCGGGCGAGAAGCGGATAAAGCAGGATCGACAGAATGATCTGCGGAACGGCAGCGATCAGAATATGGATGGTGAGCGTCGCGCCGGAAACCACCATGGTTGAAAGCAGATACAGCAGAATGGCTAGACCAGCGGTGAACCAGTCTTGCCAGAACCCGCGCCAGGGAAAGCGCGCCTCGATGATCTCAAGCACGATCATTGTGATTGACCATAGCAGAATTGCGCTGCCAAATGGTTGTCCGGAAAACAGATCGTCAAATGCACCGAGCGGCACGCCCACCCACAAAGGCATAAGGCCCGGACGCATCAGCCTCCAGGCGAGGAAGACGAGATATCCAATCGGTGAAACCACCGGCATAACATCGGCCAGGAACAGGAACGGGAGCACCGATCCGAGCATGATCGTTGCATAGTGGACTGTCCGTGCGCGGAGCGGGGATTCCACGCGGTTGATGCCGGCACCACCATAGGCGCGGCGTTGCATTGGCGGATCGAGCCGGTCGATCAATCCTCCAGCTCCTCGTCGGTCAATTCATCGCGAGCACGCACTTCTGACGCTTCAACAGCGAGCGGTTCATAAATGGGTTCGACCACCACGTAGTTCGTCGCAGAAGGTTCCGCGATCAAACGTGCGATGCCGCCATCAGGCGTGATTTCGCTCAGCACCGCAACCGCGACGCCCGGCCGGTAATATCCACCTGCACCGCTCGTCACGAACACATCGCCCACTTCGAGCGGGTTCAGACCGAGGTTGATGAGGCGAATGCGAAGCAAGCCGTCGCCACGTCCTTCAGCAAAGGCAACGGTCTGGTCGCTTGCGCGGCGCACAGGAAGAACGCTTTCGCTATCGGTCAGCAGCAATACACGCGAGGAAAAGCTCGACGTTTCCAACACTCGACCGATAACCCCGCGTTCGGAATGAACCGGCATGCCGATCTCCACCCCGTCATTTGTACCGACGCCGAGGTATGCAAAGCGCCGAGCGCTTGATGCGCTTGAACCGACCAGCCGCGATGTAGCGATCGGCTGTGTTTCGCCTTCTGTCAGGCCGAGCAGCGCCTTGAGGCGTTTATTCTCCGCTTCAACGGCTTCCGCTTCGGCAAGGCGAATACGCGCGATTTCGACTTCGCGGCGGAGTTCTGCATTCTGACTGCCAGCGCGCCAAAAACCTGAGATGCTTGCCCAGACGCCCTGGCTTTCACCGCGAACGGTTCCGGTAACTTCGCCCGCAGGCGCAACAACGTCATTGGCGGCGCCGCGCAATGGCTGGAAAGTCGAGGGTTGCCACAGCGACAGGGCCAACAAGGCAAGACCGAGTAATGCGCCAAGCACTGCCAGCAAGTATCCGGTAAAGACCGAATATTGCTGCTTCTTCGAAAAGCTCGATCGACGCGATGATGGCGGCGCCATGGCCCAACCTTATCCTTATTCCCGCCTCAATCCCTGATACATTCTCCCGCGTGGCGGCCCGCGTGAACAGTGCTTATGCCGTCATCAAGACGCCGCGATAGATCGGGTCTTCCATGGCCCGGCCGGTGCCGATGGCAACGCATGTGAGCGGGTCTTCGGCAATCGAGACGGGCAGCCCGGTCTCTTCGCGCAGATGCTCATCAAGGCGGCGGATCAACGCGCCGCCACCGGTGAGCACGATCCCCTGATCGACAATGTCAGCGGCCAGTTCGGGCGCAGTGTTTTCAAGCGCGATGCGAACACCTTCGACAATGGCACCGATGGGCTCATTCAACGCTTCGGCAACATGCGACTGGTTGATCGTGATTTCCTTGGGCACACCATTGACGAGATCGCGGCCTTTCAGCGTGATCGTTTCACCCACACCGTCTTCGGGGATCACAGCGATGCCGTAATCCTTTTTGATCCGTTCTGCGGTGGAGTCGCCGATCAGCAGGTTATGGTGTCGACGCACATAGGAGACGATGGCTTCGTCCATCTTGTCGCCGCCGGTGCGGACCGAGGTTGTGTAGGCGAGGCCGCGGAGTGAAAGCACTGCAACCTCGGTCGTGCCCCCGCCGATATCGACGACCATCGAACCGACCGGCTCGGTCACTGGCATATCTGCACCGATCGCCGCAGCCATGGGTTCGAGGATCAGGTGCACTTCCGAAGCGCCTGCGTTCGAGGCCGCGTCGCGGATCGCGCGCTTTTCAACCGAGGTAGAGCCCGATGGCACACAGATCACGATTTCAGGATAGCGGATCAAATTGCGCTTCCCGTGCACTTTGCGGATGAAGTGCTTGATCATCTCTTCGGCGATTTCGATGTCGGCGATCACACCATCGCGCAGCGGGCGGATGGCTTCGATCGTGTCGGGCGTCTTGCCCATCATCATCTTCGCATCATCGCCAACGGCCTTGACGCGCTTGATCCCGTTGATCGTTTCGATGGCAACCACCGAAGGTTCATTCAGGATGATGCCCTGATCCTGAACGTAAACGAGAGTGTTGGCCGTACCCAGGTCGATCGCCATGTTCTGCGACCCGAATTTGAAGAGATTTTTCCAGAAGCTCATTATATAGTTTTCCGTAGTCAGGACCGTGCCTTGCAGGCGCCTGTTAACAGGGCAGGTCGTCCGCAATCGATCCCAAAATTGACGAGACCCGTGTCGCCTAGCGAAACCTTGCCAAAAAGGCTAAATTTTTTGTTGACTGCCTAGGGATTTTCCCCCGCTGCACTCGAATTTGCGGTGCATGCACGCTAGCATGCGATGAATGCCTCTAATTCGCCGCCTTCCAAGTGACCTTGTGAACCGAATTGCCGCTGGTGAAGTGGTAGAACGGCCCGCTGCAGCGCTCAAAGAGCTTGTTGAGAACGCGATTGATGCCGGTGCCGCGCGAATCGGGGTCGCGCTGACCGATGGCGGCCTGACCCGGCTTGAAGTGACCGATGATGGCTGCGGGATGAGCCCCGAGGAAATGGCTCTTGCGCTCGAACGACACGCAACGTCCAAACTGCCCGATGACGCGATTGAGCTTGTCGCGACCCTCGGCTTTCGCGGAGAAGCCTTGCCATCGATTGCCAGCGTGGCGCGATTGACGCTTGAAAGCCGCACTGCAGGCTCTGCCGATGGCAGGAGGCGCGTGGTCGATCACGGGGAATTGATCGAAGATGCGCCTGCAGCGCTTCCGGTTGGGACGCGCGTGCGGGTTGAGCAAATCTTCGCCAAGGTACCCGCGCGCCGCAAATTCCTGCGCACGCCCCGCAGCGAATACATTGCCTGCCTCGACATCGTCCGCCGTCTTGCAATGGCTCGGCCCGATATTGCCTTCACGCTAGAGAATGGCGCAGAGGGAAAAACACGCAAGGCTCTGTCCACCCAGACCGATGAAGCGCTATCCACCCGTGTCGCGCAAATTGTCGCTCGCGAGCTCAAGGACAACGCGGTCGATATCGATCTCGCACGCGAGACCGAGCACGGGACGATGCGGCTGACGGGTCTAGCAGGCTTGCCGACCTACAATCGCGGGGTGGCAGACCATCAGTATCTGTTCGTCAATGGCCGTCCGGTGAAGGACAAGCTTCTGACCGGAGCGGTGCGTGGAGCCTATTCCGATATGCTCGCTCGTGATCGCCATGCGGTCCTCGCGCTGTTTCTCGAAATCCCGCCGCAAGATGTTGATGTCAATGTACATCCGGCAAAAACCGAAGTGCGCTTCCGCGACGCAAACGGTGTGCGCGGGTTCATCGTTTCCGGGCTGCGGCAGGCATTGGCAACGGGCGACAAGCGCAGCGCGCAAGGGCCTGACAGGGCGGCGATGGAAAGGTGGCAGCAAGAGCCGGAACGGTTGGAACCAGCGCCTGCCCTGCGCTCAATCTTCGAAGGCCAGGACTGGGCTGCGCCGCAGCAAAGGGTTTCCGAACCTCGGCAGGATTGGACGCCGCAAGAAACCGTTGCGCGAGATAACGCAGCGCTTCCGCAAGGCCGGGCAGAGGAAGCGGCACCCATTCCCGAAGACGCGACACAATATCCGCTCGGGATCGCGCGGGGTCAGGTCGCCAACACCTACATCGTTGCCGAAAGCGCCGATGGGCTGGTCTTGGTCGATCAGCACGCCGCACACGAAAGGCTCGTGCTCGAGCGCTTGAAGCGTGCGGGGGCAGGGGAGGCCACACAGCGCTCTCAAGCCCTGCTGGTGCCCGACGTGGTTGAGATGGACGAGGCCGATTGCGACCGGCTCGAAGACGCCGCCGAAGGACTGGCGCGCTTTGGTCTTTCAGTGGAGCGCTTCGGCCCCGCCGCGATGCTGGTGCGTGCAGTGCCGTCGGCCATTGCCAAGGCAGACACCGGCAAGCTCCTGCAAGACCTCGCCGATGACATTGCCAAACACGGCAAGAACGAGGAGTCAGGCGCGCTGCTTCTCTCGGAAAAGCTCGAATATGTCCTCGCAACCATGGCATGCCACGGCTCGGTGCGGGCAGGGCGGGTGCTCAGCGTTGCGGAAATGAACGCCCTGCTGCGCGAGATGGAAGCCACTCCGCGATCAGGCCAATGCAATCATGGCCGTCCGACCTGGGTAAAGCTTTCAATGGAAGACGTCGAAAAGCTGTTCGGACGGCACTGAAGCAGTTTTAAACCGCCGCTTCTCTCGCATTGCGGACGATCGCCGAGATTTCGTCGAGCAGCGCCAGGCGCTTGCGCTTCAAGGCATCGAAGCGCGCATCGCTGGCCGCCTCGGTTTCTACTTCGATGCGATGCACCTCGCGGTTCACCTCGTGATACTCATCCGCCAACCGGGCGTAGTGTGCATTTTCCTGCTTGAGCCGGGTCACCAGCTCGCGATCGCGGGCAAAGATCTTGGTGAGCTCGTTGGGTGTGTGCTGCGACATGAATTCGTTTCCTCCGTTTGCTTGGAGGCAGAATAGTCGTTCTGGCTGCATCGGCTTTGACCTGGATCAAGTTTCACTAATGGTTGGGTCAGGCTGTTCTTCGATCGGAGCACTCGGGTCACGAACGACCATCAGTCCGACATTGACCGATTGCATTACGATTTCGTCCTTCTGGTTGAACACCTGAATGCGACTCTTTGTTATGCCGATTTCTGGGCGCGACTTGCTGCGTCTTGCCTCAATCACCTCGGTTTCGACGCGCAGGGTGTCTCCAGCGTGGACCGGTTTCTTCCAAAGCAATTCGTCGAGGCCCGGGGAGCCTAGGCTCGCATGTCTGACATTTTTCATATTCTCGACGATCATAGCCATGCACATTGCGCCCGTGTGCCAGCCGCTTGCAGCAAGTTTGCCGAAATGGGTCCCCGCAGCGCCTTCATCGCTTAGATGGAAGGGCTGGGGATCGTATTTCGAGGCGAACTCGATGATCTCTTCGCGTGTGACGTGATAGCTGCCGAAGCTGGCGCGAAGGCCAACCTTGTAATCCTCGAAGTAGCGCATGGTATCTCCGTTTCAAATAGAAACTTAAATGTCATGCACGCGCTGACTCTGCCACTCACAAGTATGAGAGGATCGTGACGTAGCGGAAGATGGGTTTCTGGGCGGGTGCCCTTACGGAAGCTTCCGTAAGGTAAGGGGCTCAGACGTTGAACTTGAACAGCATGACGTCGCCGTCCTGCACGTCGTAGTCCTTGCCTTCCTGTCGCATCTTGCCCGCTTCTTTCGCGCCCGCTTCGCCGCCGAGAGCGATGTAGTCCTCGTAAGCGATGGTTTCGGCGCGGATGAAGCCTTTCTCGAAATCTGTGTGAATCTCACCTGCTGCCTGAGGTGCCTTGGCGCCCGCCGGGAAGGTCCAGGCGCGCGCCTCCTTGGGTCCGGCGGTGAAGAAGGTGTTGAGGCCGAGCAGCTTGTATCCCGCCCGGATCACGCGGGCGAGGCCGCTCTCCTGGAGGCCCAGCGTTTCGAGATACTCTGCGCGATCTTCCTGCGGCATTCCGACGAGTTCGGCTTCGATGGCTGCGGAGACGACCACCGCCTGTGCGCCTTCTGCCTCTGCCTTTGCGAAAACTGCCTCGGACAGGGCATTGCCGGTTGCAGCTTCGTCTTCGGCGACATTGCAGACATAGAGCACCGGCTTGGCGGTCAGCAGCTGTGCCTGTGCGAAGATGCGCGCTTCCTCGTCATCCTTGGGTTCGGTGAGGCGCGCAGGCTTACCGTCCTTTAGCAGCTCGAGCGCCTGTCCCAGCACCGACGCCATGATCTTGGCTTCCTTGTCACCGCCGGTTGCACGTTTCTGCGCATTGGGGACACGCTTTTCGAGGCTCTCAAGATCGGCGAGCATCAGCTCGGTCTCAACCACTTCCGCATCGGCGATCGGATCGACCTTGTTGGAGACGTGCTGAATATCGTCGTCCTCGAAGCACCTGAGGACATGCACGATCGCATCGACCTCGCGGATATTGCCAAGGAACTGGTTGCCGAGGCCTTCGCCCTGGCTCGCGCCCTTTACAAGGCCGGCAATGTCGACAAAGGCGAGCTGCGTTGCGACGACCTTCGCGCTCTTGGCGATGGCAGCGATCTTGTCGAGGCGTTCGTCAGGCACCGCGACTTGGCCGACATTGGGTTCGATCGTGCAGAAGGGATAGTTCGCAGCCTGCGCGGCCTGCGTTTCTGTAAGGGCATTAAAGAGGGTCGACTTGCCGACATTCGGCAGGCCCACGATCCCGCAACGGAAACCCATGGGAAAACTCCGGTCAAATTCGAAAGATTGCCCGCGCCCTTACAGTGGGGGCGCGGGAAACGCTAGCCTCGTGCATCAGGCGTTGTGAGCGGCCTTGATCCAAGGGCCAACGGGTGAATTGCCGAGCCAGCTTACCTGAACTTCGGCCGACACTTCATTGATCGGGATTTGCGGTTTTCTGCCGGGGTGAACCGGCATGCGCAGAGGGCGTGTTCCGGGTGGCATCGCAATTATGCGTGCGATGGCATACGGCACGTCCATTGGATCGGCAGTGCGGCGCGAACCATCCTCCTCTCCCATCCGGGCAACAAGCGCGGGATAGGCCGCCGCCTGCTCTTCGCTGAGCCGATTCTTCAACTCCGAGGCAAGCTGGTTGCGGTTCACCCAGACCTTGGTCGGGTATCCACCTGGCTGGATCACGCAAACTTCGATCCCATGTGGCACCAGCTCATACGCCATCGCCTCGCTCATCGCTTCAAGAGCGAATTTGGTCGGAGAGTAATGGCCCGAAGATGGGACGATCACTCGGCCAAGCTGCGAAGAGATGTTGAAGATCATGCCCGACTTCTTCGCCCGCATCTTGGGTAGGGCAGCGCGCGTCATGCGATGCGGACCGTATACATTGGTGTCGAAGATCAGCTCCGTCGCCAGCATGTCCTGAAGTTCGATCGGTCCTGCATAGCCTATCCCGGCATTGTTGATCAGGACATCAAGGCCGCCACCTGCCAATTCTTCAGCCCGCGCGACGCCCTCTGCCACCTGCGTATCGGACATGACGTCAATTTCGATGACGGTGATGTCGAGGTTTTCGGCCTCAGCCAACGCAGTCAGCTCGTCAGCCTCGGGGCGGGGGAGGTTGCGCATTGTCGCAAACACCTTGGCGCCGAGCCGCGCGAAATGCTCTGCAATCAATCGGCCAAAGCCGCTCGAGCAGCCCGTGATGAGAATGCTCTGGTCGGTAAGATCGATTTCTGGCTCGATCACATCCTGCGCGGCCAGAGTGGCGCCTGCGGCCAGCGCTCCCGTCGCGGCAGCTCCGGCTAGCAATGTGCGGCGGTTGATCTGAGGCATGTTCAATCTCCTAGTGTTCAGGGCGCAGCATCCTGCATACGCAAAGCCACATCGCTCATGAAGCGCGGATCATCTCCGTTTGCCAACCACTCGGCTTCTGCTGCGATGGCTCCCAGCATAGTAACCAGGTCATCCTGCTCTGCTTTGGCGTAATTGCCCAGAACATGGCCGGTCACGCGGTCCTTGTGTCCCGGATGGCCAATGCCGATGCGTACACGGCGAAAGTCGCTGCCCAGATGCTTGTCGATAGAGCGCAGCCCGTTGTGACCTGCGGTGCCTCCACCTTGCTTTACCTTTACCTTAAACGGAGCGAGGTCGAGCTCGTCGTGGAACACGGTGAGCGCATCAAGTTCCAGCTTGTAGAAGCGCATGGCCTCGCCAACGCTGCGACCGCTTTCATTCATGAACGTGGCAGGTTTGAGCAGCAGCACCTTGTGCCCGCCAATCCGACCTTCCTGCACCCAGCCGGAGAACTTCTTTTGCACTGGTCCGAATTCATGCATCTCCGCGATGACGTCGAGCGCCATGAAACCGACATTGTGGCGGTGCAACGCGTAACGCGGTCCGGGATTTCCAAGGCCAGTCCAGATCTGCATGCGACGCCCCTAGCGAATGCGATTGATTTGGCAAATGGCTTCGCGAAGGCGGTCGTGATACTTTGTGTGCATGGCAGAGCAGACTTTTCCCGGATTGGTGGATCGCGCAAGGCGGGCACTGAGGGGTGCAGACCACCTTGAGGCGGCGTCACTGTTCCACCAAGCGGCATTGGCCGCGCATCAGGAAGGGCTTCCAAGCGAGCGGGCATATGCATTGCGTCATTGTGCAATCGCCGAAATCGAAAACGG
>JAAUYH010168344.1_pt1 | contig 10227 bp, 10 predicted proteins | sample 7278061 | NCBI WGS metagenome assembly JAAUYH01 (sample SAMN14350203, study PRJNA611818) | marine sediment metagenome | isolation source: surface marine sediment (0.6m) | place: French Polynesia: Moorea | collected 2018-08 | reverse complement strand
CTGTACCTGAGCGGGCGGGAAATTAGGCGCGGGCGGTCCGTTTGTCAACGCCGGCCAACCCGCCACGCGATCGCAGAGGCCCGCCGTTTAGGCATTCTTAGCACTTCGCGTGTTAACTATTACAACTTGCGCTCGAGACAACTTATTGGATTGGATACGAGAGCGCCGATGCCGCACGGTTCACAGGTCACCGACGCCATGCGTCGCAAGCTGTCGCAGCAGGAGCTCGACGCGGCGGCCAAGGCCCACGCGCTCTATCTCGGCAAGCGCGGCGGCCAGCGCGCGGTGCTGCGCATGTGCGACCTGTCCGAGCTCGACCTCTCCAACCGCGACTTCTCCGACGCCGATTTCACCGGCGCCAAGATGGACGGCGCCCGGCTCGCCGGCGGACGCTTCATCAATGGCAATCTCTACGGAGTCGACCTGTCGGCGGCCGATCTGAGCGGCGCCGATCTGACCCATGCCGATCTGCGCGGCTCGACCATGCACGGCACGGTGCTGGACGAGGCCCGGCTGGAAGACGCCGATCTGCGTGACGGCGTCATCGTGCTGCCCGGCAATGATGACGGCATGGTGCCGATCAGCTTTGACACCAGCGTCACGGTGATCTCCGACGCCCATGCCCAGAACGCCGACCTCACCGGCGCCAAGATGGCCCAGGCCTCGATCAAGGGCTGCGACCTGAGCGATTCCCGGCTGCGTGCCGCCAAGCTGCCGCGCGCGGACCTCTCGGAATCGGTGTTGATCGGCTGCGACTTGACGGATGCCGACCTCACCGGCGCGAAGATGTGCGGCACGGTGCTTCGCGGGGCCGATCTGAAGGACGCGAAGTTCGACCGCGCCGATCTGAGCGGCGCCGACCTTCTGGGCGCGATGGTCTCGCCCGAGGCCCTGAAGACGGCGACCCTGACCGACGCGACGGTCGCCAAGTCGATTTCCGACCTGCCTCGGGCACTGGATGAGCTTCTCAAATCCCATGAGCAATGGGCGGAGTCGATGGGACGGTCCGGCGACCGGGTCGACCTGACCGGGTTCGACCTGTCGCGCCAGGATCTGACCGGCCGCGACCTGTCCGCGGCGGTGTTGTGCGGCGTCTGGCTGATCGAGGCCAACCTGACGGGAAGCAAGCTGGCGATGGCCGATCTGGCCCTGGCCGATCTCAGCCTCGCCAAGCTCGGCGGCGCCGATCTGCGCGGTGCCAATCTGGAGCGGGCGTCGCTGGCCGGCGCGTCGCTGAAGCGCGCCAAGCTCTATCCGCTGCGCATCTCGATGACCCAGGCGACCGAGCGCCAGTCCAATCTCCTGCGGGCGCGCCTGTCCGGCGCCGACCTGACCGAGGCCGATCTGCGCGGCGCCGTCCTGGCGCATGCCGACCTCTCCGATGCCGACCTGACCGGAGCCAACCTGACCGGAGCCAACCTCGCCGGCGCCAAGCTGGACGGGGCGAAGCTCAAGGGCAGCAAGATCGACCGGGCGGAGACCGCCGGCGCCTCCACCTGAGGCCCCCATGGACTTGCAGCGGCTGGTGGCCATATAACCCCCAGCCATGGCCATCGCCTTTCGCAAGATGCACGGGCTCGGCAACGACTTCGTGGTCGTGGACGCCCGCGACGATCCGCTTACCCTGACGGAAGCGGCCGCGGCCGCCATTGCCGACCGGCGGACCGGCGTCGGATGCGACCAGCTGCTGATCATCGAACCGGCGGCCGACGGCGCGGCCGATGCCGCCCTGCGAATCCTGAATGCCGATGGCAGCGTATCCGGCGCCTGCGGCAACGGCACCCGGTGCGTCGCCTCGCTGCTGATGGATGAGCGCGACACCGATACGGTCGGCATCCGCACCGCCGCCGGAGTCCTGACCTGCCGTGCCGAGGATGCGGGCGCAGTATCGGTCGATATGGGCCCGGCGCTGCTGGGCTGGAACGAGATCCCGGTCGCCGGAGAATGCGACACCCTGCACCTGCCGGTCTCCCATGGCGGCCTTCATGACGGCGTCGGAGTCAATATCGGCAATCCGCATGCGGTGTTCTTCGTGGAGGATGCCGAAGCGGTGCTGATGCCGGTGGTCGGCCCGGCCCTGGAGACCGATCCGTTCTTCCCGGAGCGCGCCAACATAGAGGCGGTGCATGTGCTCGGCCCCGACCGGCTGCGCATGCGGGTCTGGGAGCGCGGCGTCGGCATCACCCGCGCCTGCGGCTCCGGCGCCTGCGCCGCCGCGGTCGCCGCCCACCGCCGCGGCCTCACCGGCCGCGCGGTGGAGGTGGTGCTGGATGGCGGCCCACTGTCGATCCATTGGCGCGAGGACGGCCATGTCATCATGACCGGCCCGGTCGCCACGAGTTTCACGGGCACGCTGGATGACACGCTGGTCAACGGGGCTGGCGCATCATGAGCGCGCCCGAGATCCTCACCTTCGGCTGTCGCCTCAACGCCTATGAGAGCGAGGTGATGCGCGGCCACGTCCGCGACGCCGGGTTGGACGATCTGGTGATCGTCAACACCTGCGCGGTGACCGCCGAGGCGGAGCGGCAGGCGCGCCAGGCGATCCGCCGGGCGCGGCGCAAGCGGCCCGAGGCGCGGATCGTCGTTACCGGCTGCGCGGCACAGATCGACCCGGCGCGCTACGCCGCCATGCCCGAGGTCGACCGGGTGCTGGGCAATGCCGAGAAGATGACCGCCGGCTCCTGGTCCGAAGCGGCGCTGGCGTCAGGCTGCGAGCGGGTCCGGGTCAACGACATCATGTCGGTGGACGAGACCGCCGGGCATCTGGTGGAGGGCTTCGACGGCCGGGCCCGCGCCTTCATCCAGGTGCAGAACGGCTGCGACCACCGCTGTACCTTCTGCATCATCCCCTACGGCCGGGGCCGGTCGCGCTCGGTCCCGATCGGCGAGATCGTCGCCCAGACCCGCAAGCTGGTCGAGGCCGGCTATGCCGAGGTGGTGCTGAGCGGCGTCGACATCACCTCCTACGGCCCCGACCTGCCGGGCCGCCCGACCCTAGGTCAGATGGTGCGCCGTCTGCTGGCCCAGGTGCCGGAGCTGCCCCGCCTGCGCCTGTCATCCCTCGACCCGGTGGAGATCGACGCCGACCTCTGGCGGCTGATCGCCGAGGAGCCCCGGCTGATGCCGCACCTGCACCTCTCGCTGCAGGCCGGTGATGACATGATCCTGAAGCGCATGAAGCGCCGGCACCTGCGCGCCGACGCCATCGCGCTCACCGAGCGGGCCTGCGACCTGCGGCCCGGCATCGTGTTCGGCGCCGACCTGATCGCCGGCTTCCCGACCGAGACCGAGGCGATGTTCGACAACACGCTGCGGGCGGTCGAGGAGTGCGGACTCACCTTCCTGCACGTCTTTCCCTATTCCGAGCGACCGGGCACCCCGGCGGCACGCATGCCCAGCATCCCGGTGCCGGTCCGCAAGGAGCGCGCGGCGCGGCTCAGGGCGGCCGGGGACCGGGCGGTTGCCGCCTATCTGTCCGGTCAGGTCGGGACCGAAGCACAGGTCCTCATGGAACAGGACAGGCTCGGCCGCACCGAGCACTTCGCGCAGGTGTCATTCGATCGTCCGCAAAGGCCGGGTAGGCTGGTGCGGGCGGCACTGACCGCTGTTGCCGGAGACCGGCTGGTCGGGACCCTTGCCGCATGACGGGATTGATACGCACCTCATGACATCGCAGCAGACAGACGATCGGCCAGGAATGGAGAGCGCGCCGCGCGGCTGGTTCTCGCGGCTGAAGGCCGGGCTGGCGCGGTCCTCCTCCAAGCTGACCGACGGCATCGCCGGCATCTTCACCAAGCGCAAGCTGGACGACGAGGCGCTGGAGGAGCTGGAGGAGTTGCTGATCACCGCCGACCTGGGCCCGTCGACGGCGACCAAGTTGACGGCGGAGCTGGCACGGACACGCTTCGGCAAGGACGTGTCGCCGGAGGAGGTGCGTGGCGCGCTGGCCGACCAGGTGGCGGCGATCCTGCAGCCCGTGGCGCGGCCGCTCGCCGTCAACCGCGCGCAGCAGCCCATGGTCATCCTGGTGGTCGGCGTGAACGGCACCGGCAAGACCACCACCATCGGCAAGCTGGCGGCGCAGTGGCAGAGCGAGGGCCACTCGGTGATGATGGCCGCCTGCGACACCTTCCGGGCGGCGGCGATCGGCCAGCTCCAGCTCTGGGGCGAGCGGGCCGGCGTGCCGGTCGTGTCCGGCAACCAGGGCGCGGATGCCGCCGGGCTCGCCTTCGACGCGCTGAACCGGGCGCGGGCCGAGGGCAGCGACATCCTGCTGATCGACACCGCCGGCCGGCTGCAGAACAAGGCCGGCTTGATGGCCGAGCTGGAGAAGATCGGCCGGGTCCTGCAGAAGCAAGACGTCACCGCCCCGCATGCGGTATTGTTGGTGCTGGACGCGACCACAGGGCAGAACGCCCACGCCCAGGTCGAGGTGTTCCGGGACATCGTCAATGTGACCGGGCTGATCGTCACCAAGCTGGACGGGTCGGCGCGCGGCGGCGTCCTCGTCGCCCTGGCCGAGCGGTTCGGGCTTCCGGTCCACGCGATCGGCGTCGGCGAGGGCATCGACGATCTCAGGCCCTTCGACCCGCAGGGCTTCGCCCGGTCGCTGATGGGGCTGGAGAGCAATTCATGACCAAGATCGAGACCTGCGAGGCCGCCAGCCGCAAGCCGCAATCCTTCAAGGACGCGGAAAGCGCGCTGGATTGCCTGAAGGCCATCTATGACGAGAGCACCGCCTTCCTGCGCAAGCGCTTCGTCGAATTCGGCCGCGGCGGCGCCCTGTCCGGACGGGTGCGCGCCTGCTACCCATATGTGCGGATCAAGACCTCCAGTTTCGCCCGGGTCGACACACGGCTGAGCTATGGCTTCGTCTCGTCGCCCGACACCTATGCCACCACGATCTCGCGCCCCGACCTGTTCGGCCGCTACCTGCTGGAGCAGTTCACCCAGCTGATCCGGAACCACCAGGTGCCGCTGGAGGTGGGGGTGAGCGACCTGCCGATCCCAGTGCATTTCGCCTTTCCCGACGGCATGCATGTGGAAGGCGATCTCTCCCCCGACCGGCTCGGCCTGCTGCGCGAGGTGTTCGACGTCCCGGACCTGTCGCTGACCGATGACAGCATCGTCAACGGCACCTTCACCCCGCGGCGTGGGGAGTCGCGGCCGCTGGCGCTGTTCACCGCGCCGCGCATCGACTACTCGCTGCACCGCCTGAAGCACTACACCGCCACCGACTGCGTGCATTTCCAGAACAACGTCCTGTTCACCAACTACCAGTTCTACATCGACGAGTTCGTGCGCATGGGTCACGAGCTGATGGCCAGCGGCGACTGCGACTACGAGGCCTTCGTGGAGCCCGGCAACCGGATCACGCCGAACTGCCGCATGGACGACAGCGGGCCGCGGGGCGCGCTGGTCGACCGGCTGCCACAGATGCCGGCCTATCACCTGAAGCGGCCGAACCACTCCGGCATCACCATGGTGAACATCGGCGTCGGCCCGTCCAACGCCAAGACCATCACCGACCACGTGGCGGTGCTGCGGCCGCACGCCTGGCTGATGCTCGGCCATTGCGCCGGCCTCAGGAACACCCAGAAGCTGGGCGACTATGTCCTGGCCCACGGCTATGTGCGCGAGGACCACGTGCTGGACGCCGACCTGCCGCTGTGGGTGCCGATCCCGGCGCTGGCGGAGATCCAGCAGGCGCTGGAACAGGCGGTGAGCGAGCAGACCGGCCTGACCGGCTATGAGCTGAAGAGCGTCATGCGGACCGGCACCGTCGCCACCATCGACAACCGCAACTGGGAGCTGCGCGACTATCGCGAGCCGGTCGAGCGGCTCTCCATGTCCCGCGCCATCGCGCTCGACATGGAAAGCGCCACCATCGCCGCCAACGGCTTCCGCTTCCGGGTGCCCTACGGCACCCTGCTCTGCGTTTCGGACAAGCCGCTGCATGGCGAGTTGAAGCTGCCCGGCATGGCCAACGTCTTCTACAAGCAGCAGGTTGGCCAGCACCTGGAGATCGGCATCCGGGCCATGGAGATCCTGCGCGAGCTGGGCCTGGAGCGGCTGCACAGCCGCAAGCTGCGCACCTTCGACGAGGTCGGATTCCAGTGAGCGAGACGTCGCAACAGCAGCAGCCCGAAGCCGCACCGGCCGCCGCCATGAACCACGCCGGCATCTCGCCCTGGCTGCGCATCGTCCTCGAGATGGGGCCGCTGGTGGTGTTCTTCGTCACCAACCGGCTCGGCGGGATCATGGCCGGCACCGCCGCCTTCATGGTGGCGACGCCGATCGCCGTCGCCCTCTCCTACCGTCTGGAGAAGCGCATCCCGGTCATGCCGCTGGTCGGCTGCGGCTTCGTGATGCTGTTCGGCGGCCTGACCCTGTGGATGGAGGACGACTTCTTCATCAAGGTGAAGCCGACCATCGTCAACCTCCTGTTCGCTGCGGTGCTGTTCGTCGGCCTGGCCCTGAAGCGCCCCTACCTGAAGCTGCTGATGGGCGCGGTGCTGCATCTCGACGACGAGGGCTGGCACCGGCTCGGGCTGCGCTGGGCCGTCTTCTTCGTCGTGTTGGCGGTGCTCAACGAGATCGTCTGGCGCAACTTCTCGACCGATTTCTGGGTCGGCTTCAAGACCTTCGGCCTGATGCCGCTGACCCTGGTCTTCGCCATCTTCCAGGTGCCGCTGATCACCGCCCACCAGATCGAGCAGCCGGCCTCCGGCGACTGACCGGCCCCGTCGCCGTCATTGCGAGGAGCCGCAGCCGACGCGGCAATCCACTGCTGGCCGAGAAAGTGGATTGCTTCGCCTCCGGCTCGCAATGACGATCTGTTGCGGTGGGATCGCACACCCAGTTGCGCGTGCTGCGTCAGCCCGCCAAGCCGGTCCGAAACATCTGCGGATAGGGTACGGCCCGGACGGCGGAGCGGGAGAAGGCGGGAACGATCTCGTCCGGCCCTCGCTTGCCGTCGATCGCGGAGCGGAGTGGGCCGACGAACTCCAGCACCAGGCCGTTGGGATCGACGATGGCGAAATGCGGGCGGCCGCACGGACCCTCGCACAGTTTCAGCGCCAGGGTGTGGACCGCGCCGATCCGCCGGTAGAGCGTCTCGACATCCTCGACATCGAAGCGCAGCACCACGCCGGCGCCATCGAATCGGGTGCGGAACACGCTCGCCTGGTTCGGATCGTCCGGGCTGGTGAAGCCGATGCGCAGATCCGGGTCGTCCGGCCAGGCGAACTGCAGGCCGCGCGGGTCGGCGCAGACCACCTTGAACCCCAGCCAGTCGTAGAAGGCGCGGGTCTGCTGCAGCCGCTCGGTGGAGAACATCGGGCATAGGGATTTCAGGTTCATCTGCAGGGGTCCTTGGCGGATGGCTTGCCCCTTTCGGGAGCGTCGAAAAGGGAGTAGAGCACGGCACTGCTGACAGCATGGTGTCAGCAGGATCCGGGTAGTCTGACGACCGTTCGATGACGGGGGACCGATGCGCCGCGCCGATCGATTGTTCCAGGTCATTCAGGTCCTTAGGCGACGGCGGCGGCTGACCACCGCGCGCGATCTCGCCGAGGAGTTGGAGGTCTCGGTCCGCACCATCTATCGCGACGTCGCCGACCTGGTCGGGTCCGGCGTCCCGATCGAAGGGGAGGCCGGCCTTGGCTATGTGCTGCGCGATGGCTACGACCTGCCGCCGCTGATGTTCACCCTGGAGGAGATCGAGGCGATCGTGCTCGGCGCCAAGATCGTCGGCAGCTGGGGCGACGAGCGGCTGGGCAAGGCGGCGGAGGACGCGCTGGCCAAGATCGAGCACGCCCTGCCGGAGCGCCAGCGCCGGCTGTTCCGCGACACCGCGCTGTTCGCGCCGGACACCCATCGCCGGGAGCAGATCACCGTCGACATGGCGGCGCTGCGCGGCGCGGTGCGCGAGTCCCGCAAGGTGGCGATCGCCTATGAGGATCTGTCCGGCGGCAGGACCAAGCGCACCATCTGGCCGCTCGGCCTCGCCTTCTTCGGTCCGGTCTGGCTGATGATCGGCTGGTGCGAGCTGCGCGAGGATTTCCGCTCCTTCCGCGTCGACCGCATGCGCCAGGCCACCGTCCTGGACCACCGCTACCCACCCCAGCCCGGCCGCCGCCTCGCCGACTATTTCGCCCGGGAGCGGTATCGGGCCTAATCACCGCGGTCCGCGTTCCCTTACCTCTCCCCTGGTGGGAGAGGTCGGCGAGCGAAGCGAGACGGGTGAGGGGGCGCGCGGCGAATGCCGCGCGAAGTCCGTTTCGAATACCCCTCACCCTCCCAACGCTTCGCGTCGGGTCCCTCCCTCTCCCACAAGGGGAGAGGGCCAAGGGGTTCGGCCCTCAGCAGTCAAAGGCCAGGCGTATCGGATTCAGGGTTGGTGCCCGGATTGCCCAAGGGCGCGTCGCCGATTTCGCGGTGGCGGTTGAGGGACCAGTGGACCGAGGGGAAGGCGATGTCGTCCCAGGGGATCTCGTCCCAGGCGAACAGGCCGACGTCGGCGGATTCCGGGCCAGGCGCGATCGACGGCGAGGTCAGGCGGGCCCGGTAGATGAGCTGGATCTGGCTGATCCGGACGATGCTGAACACCGCCAGCAGACCCTCGAGCTCCAGCCGCGCCCGGGCCTCCTCCCAGGCCTCGCGCAGGGCGCCCTGCTCGGCCGACTCGCCCAGTTCCAGATAGCCGGCCGGAAGCGTCCAATAGCCCTTGCGCGGCTCGATGGCGCGGCGGCAGAGCAGGATGCGGTCATCCAGGAGCGCCACCGACCCGACCACGATCTTCGGGTTCTCGTAGGCGACATAGCCGCAATCCGGGCACATGAGGCGCAGCCGGTCGTCGCCTTCGGGCACCGCGCGCACGGACGGCCCGGCCAGCTTCGGCGTATCGGTCATCCGGTATTAGGACCGCCGCGGGGACGCGGCGGCAAGGGAAATAGACCCCGCTCTAGGCGGAGATGTCGACCAGGGAGCCGCGCTCGAGCCGCTCGCCATCCGCCGGCTGACGGATGCGGACCTCGGAGTCCGCGGTCTGGGCCGAAGGCACCGCCTGCTGCGTTTGGGTCTCGGCGGCCTGCTTGGCCGCAGCCTTGCCGAGGGGTGCCGTGCCGGCCCCGAAGGCTTGCGTTGCCTGCGGCTGGCTCAGACTGGACAGGGCCTGGAACAGTGCGGCCGACGGGGAAATCTGCATGACCCATCCTTGTGTTCGGGCACGGTCCGACAACGCGCGGACCGGCACGAAGTCAGGATCGCAGATCGGCCTTTATGAAAGGTTTATTTCCGGATCGTCCTACAACCGGAAATCCGCGGGCGGGCGGCGATGGGCCGACCGCGCGGATCACCCGGCCGGCCCGTCATCGGCCGAAATGGTCAGGATCCTCGACTTTTCCTGATGCCCCTTGAGGATCTCCTCGGCGACGCGGGTCGTCGGTTCGGCAAGGTGGTCGGCGAAGTCCTGCGAGAACAGGATTGGTTTGTCGAAGGTGCTGCACAGGCCCTCGATTCGCGCGGCCGTGTTGACGGCCTGCCCCAGCACCGTGAAATCGATGCGGGTCCTCGAACCGACATTGCCGTACAGCACCTCACCGAAATGGATTCCCATGCCGAACCGCAGGTCCAGCGGAGAGGTCTGCTGCTCGGCGATCCGCAGGGCCTGCCGCGCCGCCGCCAGGGCACTTCGACAGGCGCCGCCGCTGTCCCGGCTCCCGGTGTCGGTCGGAAAGACCGCGAGGACGCCATCGCCGATGAACTTCAGGATCTCGCCCTCATTGGATTCCACGGCCTCGGCAATGATCTCGAAATACCTGTTGGCGAGCGCCAAGGCCTCCTCGGCCGGAAGCCGGTTGTTGAGCCCGGTCCAGTCGCGGATGTCGCTGACCAGGATGGCCGCATCGATCCGTTCGATATCGCCTCTGGTGATCTGGCCTTCCAGGACCCGGCGCCCGGTTCTCGGTCCAAGATAGGCCTCGGCAACGGCGAGGGACACGCGCCTCAAGCGGAACACCTCGACGATAGGCGCGAGGACGGACGCGATCTCGGTGACCCGCTCGATATCGGCGTCCGAGAAGCCGCCCGCGGCATCCGTCGTCACGACCAGGCTGGCCGTCGTCGCATCGGCGAACTTCAGCGGAATACCGAAATAGTCGGTGCCGCCGCGTGCCTTGAGGTCATGCAGCACATTGTGGTCAGCGTCCGACAGCGCGCCAG
>JAAUYH010053711.1_pt1 | contig 10229 bp, 11 predicted proteins | sample 7278061 | NCBI WGS metagenome assembly JAAUYH01 (sample SAMN14350203, study PRJNA611818) | marine sediment metagenome | isolation source: surface marine sediment (0.6m) | place: French Polynesia: Moorea | collected 2018-08 | reverse complement strand
GGCAAGACCATCAAACCGCAGCATGCGCTCGCACGGCTCGAAGCGCTGACCAAGGACCACGACCGCTACATCTGCACCGAGGTCGGCCAGCACCAGATGTGGGCCGCCCAGTATATGGGGTTTGAAGACCCGAACCGCTGGATGACGTCTGGTGGCCTGGGCACCATGGGTTACGGCTTCCCCGCCTCCATCGGTGTGCAGATGGCGCACCCCGACGCGCTGGTCATCAACGTCGCGGGCGAAGCCTCGTGGCTCATGAACATGCAGGAACTGGGCACCGCCACGCAATTCCGGCTGCCGGTGAAGCAGTTCATCCTGAACAACGAACGCCTTGGCATGGTCCGCCAGTGGCAGGAGCTTCTGCACGGCGAGCGCTATTCGCATTCCTGGTCCGAAGCACTCCCCGACTTCGTCAAACTGGCCGAAGCCTTCGGATGCAAGGGCATTATGGTCAGCGACCCCGCCGACCTCGACGACGCGATCATGGAGATGATCAACTATGACGGCCCCGTCGTATTCGACTGCCTCGTCGAGAAGCACGAAAACTGCTTCCAGATGATCCCTTCAGGCGAGCCACACAACAAGATGCTCCTCGGCGAAAACGTCGACACCCAATCCGCCATCAAGGAAGGCGGCGCGGTGCTGGTTTGATCCGCAAGGGACATGACCACCACTTCCGATGATACGGACCTCGCGCCCCTTTGGGGCGCGCGGGCCTGGCAACTCGCCGGGTTGAATGCCGCTGCAGGGCTCTTTTTGCTGGCGTCGTTTGGGGCCTTTGGGATTGGCTGGCTGACACCCGACGGCTGCACTAGTCAGGTCATCGACTTTCATGTCTTCTGGTCGGCTGCCCGGATGGCGCTGGACGGCCAGCCGCTGGCCGTGTTCAATCAGGATGCGCTTCGCTCTGCGTTCAATCCTTGCACAGATACATGGCTGCCGTGGCTGCACCCGGCGCCTGCGCTTCTCCTCATGCTGCCCTTCGGCCTTTTGCCGCTTGTGGCGGCATGGGCCACGTTCAACGCAGTATCGCTCGTTGCCCTCGGTGCGGCGCTCAGACCTTTCACGCAGGGCATCTCCCCCATCTGGCTTGCCTTCCTCCTAGCGCCCGCACTCTTGCCCGCGCTGCTGGCGGGGCAGTTCGTCACACTCTGGATGGCCGGGCTTCTGGGCGCGATATGGGCGCTTCGGACAGAGCGTTTCGCGATCGCCGGCATCCTCATCGGCGCGCTGACGCTCAAACCCACGCTGGGATTGATGATCCCGGTGGCACTCCTCGCCATCGGTGCCTGGCGTACGATTGCTGTCACCATCCTGACCGCGCTTTTCCTGCACGGCGCGGCGACCCTCGCCTACGGTTTCGATTACTGGTCGCTCCTGCTGGAAACCTACGGCCAGCACAGCATGAACGGTGTCCGCGAGTTGGGAACTGTCAACACGATGACCAGCCTGGCGGCCTGGCTCGCCCAAGCGGGCGTGCCCCCGGTCAAAGCAGTCCAGGTGAACCTCGGCCTCGCCGCAATCCTCGCGCTCATCGTCTTCCTGATTTGGCGTCGCAACGGTCCAAGTGATAGAGCCGCCGCCGTCCTGACCGCTGCCATCCCGCTCGCCACGCCCTACCTTTGGCACTACGATAGCGCCTTTCTGGCCCTGACCGCTCTTTTCCTCCTCCGAGCCTGTCGGTACAGACCGGACCCGATCACCGGCATGCTCGCCGTCGCCTTCTGGCTGGGCGCGGGCCTCTCACTCTGGATGGCCGCCACCTCGCTTACAGACGCGCTGACACCCTTGCGCACCGTACCACCGCTTTTGCTGCTTGCATTTGCTGCAAGCCTGACCCATTCCCTTGCCCGACCTAAGGAAGGACGCTGACTATGTCGCCCTTGAAAATCAAACGCGGCACTTCGCGCCACTCGGCTTATGACCTCCGCGATTACCATGAAACTGCGATCGAGCGGCATACGCTCGCCGTCATCGTCGACAACGAAGCGGGCGTGTTGGCGCGGGTCATCGGCCTCTTCTCGGGCCGGGGCTACAACATCGAAAGTCTGACCGTGGCCGAGATCGACACGGAGGGCCACAAGAGCCGCATCACCATCGTGACGGCGGGCACCCCCAGCGTCATCGAGCAGATCAAGGCGCAGCTTGGTCGGATCGTGCCCGTGCACGACGTCCATGACCTGACCGTCGAAGGCCCCAGCGTCGAGCGCGAACTGGCGCTCTTCAAGGTCGAGGGCCAGGGCGACAAGCGGGTCGAGGCGCTGCGGCTGGCCGACATCTTCCGCGCCAATGTGGTCGATTCAACCTTGCAAAGCTTCGTGTTCGAAGTGACCGGCGCACCCGAGAAAATCGACGCCTTCGCCGACCTCATGCGCCCCCTTGGCCTATCAGAACTCGCGCGCACGGGCGTCGCGGCGCTGGCCCGCAGCGAAGCCCCACCAAAATAAGAACGGCCGGCGACCTAGAAGACGCCGACCGCTCGTGCCCGGCACCGTGTCCGAGCCGGTGACTTCTGTAAGGGTGGGGGGATCAGAAGTCGTGCACCAGAAGTTCTTGAAAACTGATCTTGCCGTCGCCGTTCTTGTCGACGTGAACGACATCCGCAGCACTCAGATTTAGTGTCTTGAAGCCTTCATCCTCGGATTTGCCCCGATGGACCGGTTCTGCAGGTTGTTGCACAGTCGTCGGGATGGGTTCTGGTTCTGCTCGGCCAGTGTCGGCCACGCTTGCACTTGCGCTCAGACCCAAAGCGACAAGTGAAATCACGAGTGCCTTCATATCGCCCTCCTTGACTGATCGGCGTGCGGTATTGTCTGTGCATTGCAGATGGGACACGCGCATGCGTTTGCAAGCGGGCCGAATTGCACAAGGCCCCGTGCAAAGGCACACCCTGCCCTACAATCACGCGCGTGCGATCCTGCCCTTCCAAAATCTCCGGCTTTCCTGGGCTCCGGAACAAAATCTGGCCCGCAGCGATCACGACCGATCACAGGTTCCGGCGCAGCAGTCTTCGAACTCAGGAACCGGGCAGATCCGGGAGTTCGGGCAATTCCGGAAGGTCCGGAAGCGGCGGCAAATCGCCTGTGGTTGCAACATCCGGCAAGTCGGGATGCTTCGGCAATTCGGGAGACGTGCCTGCGTCCGGCAGATCGGGTAGGTCCGGCAGATCGGGCAGTTCGGGTAACCCGTCCGCATCCGGCAAATCAGGCATATCCGGAGGCTCGACTGAAGGCGCCGGAAGCTCGGCCATGCCACCCGCCCCGGCCACCGGAGAGCCCGCCGCCACTGGCAAGGCCAAATCCCCGGCACCTGATCCGTGATGTTCCGAGCCAGGCATATCCACGCGCACGGCGCGGGCACCGTTCAACTGGCCAAGGCGCGCGCGCGTGATCAGCTTGCCGTCCAGCGTTTCCAGCCGGACATTTCGCAATTGCTCACTTGGCACGTCCAGCACATCGCCCACAGCCAACCCCTGAGCGCGCCCCATATCGATCGGCATCCGTGCCAGGATGGCTTGGATAGACACGGTCAGGTCCGGCAGATGCGCCCGCACCTTCTCCGCTGTCGAAGCCGCCTTCGACGGCTGTCGCTCGTGGGGTTTCGGGCAAGCCAGCAACAAGTTGCCCGTCTTTGCCCCGCCCCCCAGTGACAGGGAGATGTCGATCACCCGATATTCCGTCGGGTCCAGTAGCAAATCAGCTTCGCGCTTGCGGATCGTCTCGGGCGCACGAGTGTACCCCTCGATCGGAAAAACGCCGTCCAACCCCGCCTCTGGCAACAGACGCGCCATGGTCGCAATCCAGCGATCCAGCATCTCGGCGGCCATAACGCCGTCGGTGCGCGTAGGCATCCGCTCGGGCGGCGGCGCTTCCGAGACACGGCCCGACATCTGCACCTCGACCAGCGCAGCCAGCAACGGCGGTGTCAGAATGGCGATGCCCCGGTCCCGTTCGGGCGTCTCCAACAGATAGACCAAGTCGAGCGGTTGGATCCGTTCAAGAAGCCCTAGCTTCTTGTCCGTTATCGGCTCGACCCCCATCACCATCAGGTCCATGGATAGCACGTCGTCCGCGTCGCGAGGCATCGCGACACGCAGAACGCTTTCCAAAGTACCATCCTCCGATTGCGCTTTCGGAGGCGGCGCTTCGAGCTTTCGCCGCAGAACGTCAGCAGACACGAGTGCAAATGGCCCTTGATTTCCGATTGCCTGCACTGTTGCAGATGGGCGTTACCAAAGCGTTTCGCGAATGCAAAATCAGGTAAACGCCAGGGCAGTTCCGCCTGCAATCAAGGGGATCGGCCAAGATACCATCACGCGTTTCAGAATGAACTTCGGCCCCAAAAAGGCCAGTTCTTCCGTGATGACCTTGGTCACAGCAAAAAGCGCCCAGGACGTAAGATAGGCGACCATCGCAGGCATCGTGGCGCCTGCATTCATCGCACCCGCCGCCAGCGCGAAACTCACGAAGGCTCCGCCGGGCGTCAGCACACCCAGAACGCTGCCCAAAAGCACACCCTGAAAGCCCGAGGTGTCTCCCAGATAGCGCCGCACGGTGTCCTCCGGCAGAAGCTCGGCGAAAAGCCCGGCACTGATCAGCGCGATCACAAGACGCGGCAGGTTCATCCGGATCATCCTCCAGACGCCCGCATAGGCTTCCGATCGGTTGGCTTCCGTCTCCAGCTTCTGCCAGACCCAAAGCGCCAAAACGGCCAGAACAACCGTACCGATCAGGATGTTCATCGCAGCACCCGCGCGGCCGCCCAGCCCGCCAGAAACGGCAGCGGCAGACAGATCAGGACGCGCAGCAGAACGAAGTCGATCTGCAAGAACGACATCTCCCAGATCACCGTCCGGTTGAGCCCCAGCAAGCTCCACGAGACGACGAAGGCCACCAGAACCGCGACCGAGGCGCCTGCCGCCCGGAACCCCGCCGCGATGGGAAAGATCATCATAGGTCCGCCCGGCACCAGCGCGCCTGCGGCGGTCGCCGCGAATAACCCCCGGTTGCCGCTTTCGCGCCCGACCCAGCGGATCATGGTCTCGCGCGGGATCAGGACTGGCACGGCGGCCGCGATGAAGAACCCACAAAGGACCTTCGGGCTCAAGACGGCCAGGAAACCCAGATAGCTCAGCGCGATCTCGAGAACCCGCGTCGGCCCTTTCGTCCAGGCGACCGCCGAAGCCGCAGCGCAGGCGATGACCAGAAGGATGAAGAAGGAGGAGTCAAAGCTGGTCTGGCGACCAAGCGGCGGGTCGCTTTCAGCATCGTCCTGAAGGGGCACTTGGGTCATGGGATACGCGCTCTCGCAAGCCGTCTACGCGCTTTCCCCGCCATTGCCCAGAGGCGGCCGGTTTCTTGAAAGGAAATCGGACCGAAATCCTCTCAGGAATTCGGTGCCCGCGCCAGTATCCGGTCCAGCACGCGGGCCAATTCCACTTCGGGCTCTTCCGCCATCACCGGGCTTCGCCAAGCAACATGATGGTCGGGCCTAACCAATAAACACCCCGTATCCCCGACTTCGCGCGCCCGCGCCCAGTCGCCCGTGTGATCAACATACGCCTGACGGGGCCCGATCAGGTGACAACGAAGCTTCAACCCGCGCGCCTTCCCCACCGTCTCCGCCGCACTCAGCCACGCATCGCCACCGATCCCGGTCAACACCGTGAACTGCCCGCGCCCACACAAATCCAGCGTCGAAACCTGCGCGCCCGTGTCATGGTCGAACACCCAGACATGCGGTAGCCGCGCGCCCGGCCAAGTGGTGGGTTGATAATGCAACTCGGCATCACGCTCGAACGCGGGCTCGGCCTGCCCATCGGTCACGATGGCCGCCGACGAATACCGCTGGTTCATCTCCACCCCATGGGCGTCGAATTCGTACTTCTTGAAGGCAATCGCCTGCCGCAGCGCCTCGCGCTGCGCCTCCCCGGCGTCGCCCGGGTCACAGCGAGCGTCCATGCTGGCCTTGATCTTCTCGATGTCCGTCCCGCCGGTCATGCCGAGCGCTTCAAAGATCGGACCAAACTCGCCAATCGACTGGTTCGCGCGGGTCACGATCTGCTTCGCAATCGGCGCGCGTTCCACCGAATAGCTGTCCAAAAGCGCTTCGCCGGCTTGACCATTTACAACCGCCGCCAGCTTCCAGGCTAGGTTGAAGGCGTCTTGGATTGACGTATTCGAACCTAATCCATTCGATGGCGGGTGCCGGTGCGCCGCGTCGCCCATGATGAAGACCCGGTCTTTCTGCATGTGCGTCGCGTAAGCGTCATTGACTGTCCAGGTGTTGGCGCTGATCAGCTCGATTTCCAATTCCGGATCGCCCACCAGCTGCCGGGCCACGCCGGTCGCAAAGGCTTCGTCGACCTCTGGAGCCGGTTCGTTGATGTCGTACCCCCAGACGATCAGCCATTCGTTCCAAGGCCGGATCATCCGCACCAGCCCCATGCCGATGCCGCCCACATCGGCGCCCGGCTGCATCACCCAGTAAAGCACGCTCGGCCTGTGCGCGACGTATTTCGAAAGGTCCGCCTTGAACAGAATGTTCATCGACCCGCCCACACCCATCTTGCCTTCGATCGGCGTGTCGACGTGTTCGGCCACCAGTGAGTTTCCCCCGTCGGCGCCCACCAGATACTTCGAGCGCACCTCGAACTCGCGCCCCGAAAGCCGGTCGCGGAGCGTCGTGGTCACGCCGTCATTATCCTGTACGTGGGAGAGATACTCGGTCGACATCCGCCCCTGTGCGCCACGTTTGCAGGCGGTCGAAAACAGGATCGGCTCCATGAAGGTCTGCGGCAGATCGTTCATGAAACTGGGCGACGACAGGTGATGTTCGGCGCGGCTGAGCGGATGCTTGCCCCAGCTTTTCATCCGCCCGATTTCTTCGCCCGCGAGGCTTTCGCAGAAAACGTTCTCGCCCATCAGGTCCTGCTCGGTCGCGTGCATGTAAGCTTCCGCCTCGACCTCGTGGCCCAGATCGCGCAGCACCTCCATCGTGCGCTGGTTGGTGATATGCGCGCGCGGTGTATTCGCCAGCCAGCGGTACTGGTTCACCACCATCGTCTCGACACCGTAACTCGCCAAAAGCGCCGCCGTCGCCGAGCCGGCCGGCCCCGTCCCGATGATCAGCACATCGGTCGTGATTTCCGCCATGTTGTCCTCCCCGATCTTTCCGCAGAGCGTAGCGTGGCACATGGGGGACGCAAGAGGCGGCTTTGCGGGACGAAGCGATCCTTGCAAGTACCGGCGCGAAGGTCTGTTCTTTTATCGCCGATGCATGAGTGCCTACCTTGACGACGCGTCAGCTCTTCTCTACCCGACACATGATTGGCCTGCCGGGACGACCCGGCCATGGAAGCGCTATTGTCAGGACGACCTGCCGAAATGGAGGTTGAAATGGCTTGGATTCATCTTCTCGTGGCAGGAGCATTGGAAGTCGCCTGGGCAACGGGGCTAAAGAAGTTGAGCCTTGGTCCCACATGGACAGTCGGGGTCTTAACCCTCCTTGCGATGATCGCCAGCCTCGTAGCCCTCTATGCTGCAATGACACGCCTTCCACTGGGAATTGCCTATCCCATATGGACCGGGATCGGCTCAACTGGGTCAGTGCTGATTAGCGTGATGGTCTTTCATCAAGTTCCGAACATGGCGAGCGTTGTAGGCTTGATACTTCTGATTACCGGGATGTTCCTGCTCGGTTCAGATGCGCATTAAGACGAAGGGGTTGCAAGAATGACCACAAAAACCAAACAGGCAAGGAAATTGATCGAAGGTCGACCGGCCCTGATCGTGATCGACATTCAGAAAAGCACCTTCATCGATGACAGCGAAGAGCGATCCATCGACAACATGCCCGGCTACAAGGAACGGATGATCGCTGCGCGCGATTTGGTGGACGCCGCGCATGACAACGCCGTGCCAGTCATCTTCATTCAAGAGGTTCACCGCCCAGACCTGATCGATTTCGGGCGGGAATTGGACGGCGACGAAGATATACATTGCCTCGACGGCGATCCGCGGACGGAAGTCGCCAAAGAAGAGATGGGATTTCGCAAAGGCGACTACATCATCCCGAAGCGGCGCTATTCGGCGTTCTTCGGAACCGATTTCGAAATTCTATTGCAGGGTCTGAAGGTAGACACGCTGATCCTGTGTGGCGGGCTGACGGATGTCTGCGTACATTACACATTCGTGGATGGACATCAGTCCGATTACTTCTGTCGCGTGGTGGAGGACTGCGTCGGCGGGTCGTCTGTCAAAGCACATCAAGCTGCGCTCAGGGCAATGGAATATCTGCAAACCGGAGCGGTTCAGGAACGGAAGACCATGATCAAGGCGATCTCGTCACACGGACACCCAACGCAATGAACATTTCAATCTGTGTTCGAATGCGCTCGGAGCCGAGCCGGCTATTCGCCACGGACCAGAAGAACGGTTGGTTTAGGTTCAAATCCTGCCTTGGATGCCGCACGGTAGCCAAATGGGGAAGCACCTCTCTGGGTAACGGACGCATATTGAGCGTTCTCGGTGGAGCAAGGCGCCCGCACTGAGCGAAGTCAATTTTGGCCCAACCCCCGGCGATACGATCCTGAAAGAAGTGGCGTTCTGCCTCGACGGTTTATTTCACCGTGCAGAGCTTGAGAGGATTTCATGAATAGAAAGAATGCGCTGGTCAGCTTTGACGTTCCAACACCGGTTCGACTTTCATTGCTGTGGGCAACGCTCATGAGCCTTTATGTCTACAACGACTTTTTCAGTCTCTATCTGCCGGGAGAAGTCGAGGCGCTGTCGGCCGGGAATTGGGACCTCTTGGCCAGGCAACGACTTCGATCTTGATGTTCACCTCGTTAATGATGGCCATACCGGCATCGATGATCTTTCTCTCTGCGTTTCTTCCGTCGCAAGCGTCTCGCTGGTCCAACATCCTTTTGGGCGGCGTCTATACACTTATCCAGTTCTGGTCCTTCGCGGACTCGCCTCCATTTTACGTGATGATTGTAACGATTGAGATCTTTGTCACTGGCCTGATCATCTGGACCGCTTGGCGTTGGCCCCGTGGCTGATGCGGCTTTGATATTGCAATGGCGCTTTCATCCGTCACATGAGCTCAATGCCGACGTGCAGAAATTCGACTAAGGCGACTTTCAGATATGCTGCGGCATAGACAAGCCGTCCGCCTCTAGCTCCTCAGGGTCCCAATAGGCGATGATGATCCCCGGCGGCTCCCGGCTGTCGGTCATCTTCTCGATCGTCGCCGCATCGCGGGTAATCCGCGTGTGGTGTTGGCGCGCCCAGTCGAAGTGTAGCGCGCTCAGCCGCGCGATTTCTTCCTGATAGGCCGGATCGTCGCCCCGATCGTGCAGCTCATCGGGATCAGCCTCCAGATCGAACAGCATGGACCGCATGGTTTCCACATGGACGTATTTCCATCTTCCGTCAAAGACCATGACCAGCCGCGCATCCGCCTGGTCAACCCCCACCCCCCGCCGCGCATCGCGCGTCGAATAGTCGTACTCCGAAATGCAGTGGTCCCGCCAATCGACCGGTTCCCCGTGCAAGAGCGGCTGCAGCGAGCGGCCTTCGATTACATGCGGCTTCGGCTCCCCGCCCATGAACTCGATGAACGTGGGCGTCAGGTCGATCCCTTCGACAAGCTTGTCCACGGTAGTGCCGCGCGTCGCATCGGCCTTGCGGCGCGGGTCATAAACGATCAGCGGAATGCGCGCCGAGCAGTCATAGAACAGGTCTTTCTCGCCCAGCCAATGATCGCCCATGTTGTCGCCGTGGTCCGAGCAGAAGACTATCATCGTATCGTCCATCCGGCCGGCGCTTTCCAGATAGTCGAAAAGCCGTCCCATCTGGTCGTCCAGTTCCTTGATCAGCCCCATGTAGACGGGGCCAACGGTCTCGCGCACATTGTTCCGCTGAAAGCTCCTGCAGATGCGCGTCCCTGCCCAGACCTGCATCAGGGGATGGGTATGCTCCCCCTCACTCCGGTTCACGGGCGGCAGGTCGTCCGGACCGTACATGTCGTTGTAGGGTGCCGGCGCCAGATAGGGCCAATGCGGCTTGATATAACTCAGGTGACACAGCCAGGGCGTGTCTCCCTGCGCCTCTATGAACTCGATCCCGCGCGTCGTCAGCCAGGCCGTCTCGGAATGCTCTTTCGGCACGCGCGCAGGGTAAGGCGCGGTTTCCAATAGCCAACCAGACATCAGTTTGCCGTCC
>JAAUYH010074386.1_pt1 | contig 10231 bp, 7 predicted proteins | sample 7278061 | NCBI WGS metagenome assembly JAAUYH01 (sample SAMN14350203, study PRJNA611818) | marine sediment metagenome | isolation source: surface marine sediment (0.6m) | place: French Polynesia: Moorea | collected 2018-08 | reverse complement strand
GACGTTATCTCGTTACTTTATAAGATGAACAAAGGGGATGATAACGTTATCATCCCTAATGCTAAGACTGTCGAAAATACCTTTAAAAGCCTGGGAAAACTTAAGTGGGAGTCTTTTGTTATTAATCGTCTAAGATTGCTCAACTTACCAGAAACTATCAAAGATGCTATCAGACAGGGAGAGATAGAGTATACCAAAGGCACTACTATTGCTCGTGTTAAAGATGAAGAATTTAGAGATGGATTATTAAAAGAAGCAATAACCAATAACTTATCGCTTAATGATATTAAAGATAGGATTGCTCAATACAAAGGCAAGATCTCTACTGACTACTCTGAACTTTCTACAGAAGATCTAATTAAAGATTTCCGACAAACTTACCAAAGATTTTCTAGAAGTAAAAAAGTCTGGTCGGAGCAGAAAAATAGGAAGAAGATTGAAACTCTGTTGAAGCAGCTAAAGAGTCTGATTGAGGAGTAATTAAGAAAGTTTAGTTAATATGGGTAAGTCTTGCTTCCGATCTAAATGGCGTTTGATATCAAACAAAGTCTTTACTATTTCCGCAGGGTTATTTAAGTAGTACAAAATTTTGTAAAAAGTATCTAATGACATTATTACAGGTAAATCTTCTCTTCTATATGAACTCAAGGATGAAGACAAAGACCTTCTATTTATCTGTAGCACATCATTTATAATACATATTTTTACAATAAATCTTGCATAAACACAGTATTCAGATAGAGCTCTACTTTCTAAGTTTAGGGGATTCTCTCTTACAATTTTTTCTGCTTTCCTAAGTTGCTTACAAGCTTTATTTATTAGGTTTGTAACTGCCCTTTCTCTACTTTTGATTGTAGATTCTGTACCACTAAATGATACTGTAGCCTTCGATTCGAGTAATATCAAATAACCGTTTATACCAAAAACTATATCAGTAAGTTCTTCTGCACTATTTTTTGTAGTGGTTTTGAGTTTAGGAGAACCAAATAATTGTAAATTTGGCATATAAAAATTCTGCAAAATTTCTCGGATATTTTGTTCCTGTAAGTATCCAGTCTTTCCAGTTTTATTATAATTGTCAACTGTATACCATTCTCCTTCCTTATTACTAGATATTACATAGGGCTTTTCTCCCCATTTGTTTCTTGTTTGGAAGTTCATGTATTGAACACTATCAGAATATTGAATAGGATTAATTTTAATTCTGTATCCAGTTAATTCATTCTCTGGGTCATTACCTTCTTGCCAAAAATTACTATCATTGAATATGATCTTGCTTGCTAGTATTTTTTGATACCAAGAAAATAAAGTATTATAAGGAATTTCAAAATTTGTATCTTCAATGAAGATATTTTTTAAGGTTTCGTCGTAAATCGCAATTCTTATTTTATTGTTGGTTTCAAAATAATGAGCATAGTTTACCAGTCCAGAAATTTCTTTACTTTCTAGATTATCTTGTCCATCATCAAATATTTTAGAGATCCAAAAAGGTGCGTCAACTAAGTCATTAATGTATAAGGTAATGCTGTTTCTTTCTATCAAAGGATTGCGAAAAACTAATGTTAATGGAACACCATTTATAACTGAGATCGCTAAACTGGGGTATAGCTTGAGATATAAAATGAGTATACCTGATGAGTCATAATCTAAAAAAAACGACTGTTCTTCAGAGCTTCGCAGAGCTTGATAAATTTTTTCTCCGGGGATATGACTCTTTGGCATACGATAAACCTTTTGTTAAAAATCTTATTTTTTCTTTCTATAGTCTTGGCGGGCTGAGAGCCTCATTCAATCCTATAGCCTGGTTTACTCCTCTAGCGTGAGCAGTATTCACATTTTCTAGTTTTGCTCCTGTAAATTTAGCTTGCGACAGATTTGCACCTGAAAAGTCAACATTTTTTAGTGTTGATTTGGAAAAATCAGCACCACGCAAATCAGCGCCATTAAATTTTGTATCAGATATTTGACAGTTTACTAGATTAGCATTGACCATTTGTGCTCCAAAAAGAGTTACTTTTTCAAAAAAAGAATTTTTTACAATTGCACCCTGTAATTCTGCTTTATTCAATTTCGCTCCTGCAAAAATGGAATTAGTAAGCGTTGCTCCTTTCAAGGAGGTAGACGCAGCTTCTGTGTTCCTGAAACTCGCTTTTGTTAGATTAGCCTTACTCAATATAGTTCCGCGCACAATATACAATCATCCAAGATTACCCCAACCCCACTTGCCTCTCTTAGATGAGCCTTGGATAAATCTGAGCCTTTCATATTGCATGAATTAATATTACAATCGTACATATCAGCATCATAAAAAAGACAATTCTCAAAGCTTCCTTGGCTTAAGTCACTATGCCTCATTAGGGCATAATTAAATATACAACCAACTCCATTAAATTTTACAATTTTTGCTCTATAAAGATTTGTTGCTGAAAGATCTATTCCTGAACCAAACCATTCTAGGTTTATTCCTTTTTTCAGCCAGATTGCAATTACGTTGCTTGTCATTTGATTGAGTTTTTTCAAGTAGACTGATATTGGTTCTATGTTTTCTTTTATGTAATCTTGAATTGTAGGTGCTGGTGGGTTTGCTGGTAAATTATCTAAATAAAGACTAGATATTTTTTGTCCATACTCATATTGAACATTAAAAACTTGCCGTAATTTTTTTAATGTTTGCTCTGAAAATCCTGATAACTTCTTTGGATCGATAGTAATAGTTTGATCCTTGGCTCTTAAGCTCTGAATCTGTCCGACTATTTCTAATCTTTCTAAAAGTGTTTTATTATTTGATTCTAGAACTTGTCTCTTTCCGAAATCACCAACTAGAGAGAGCGTATCTTCAAGATTATTTCTGACAAGAACTGACTCTTCAGTGGATGATGAAGTGAGTAATTCCATAACACAGTAATCTACATATTGAGACAGTCCTTTAGCAGCACCTAAACGTAAATATTCTTTTTCTGAAGATAAGGATTGTAACAGCGATGATATACGGTTTTGTCTAGCCTCTTTTATCTGTTGATTTATAGTTTTTAAACCAGAGAATATAGTCCATCCTAGTCCTAAAAAAGCGATTGTACTCCCCAATGTTGTGGCGACCAATGTTATCCAACCCTGCTGTTCCTGGATTGCTATCTGTTCTATTTCCTTTTTCAGCTTGTCTATTTCAAGCTGCTTTTTCTCGTCATCAAGAGCGGTATCTTTCATCTGCTCTATTTCCACTTTCATCTTTTCCACTTCAAGCTGTTTTTTCTGGTCATCAAGTGACTGCGCAACCAATGGTTCAGATATGCTCAGCCATGAAACCAAGCCTGATGCTAGGATTAGGGAAAGTGCTAATTTCATCATTTAATCCAATTAACTCAACTAATTAGTATATTCAAACTAATATTAGAAATTTTTATCAATCAACGAAATTATGAGGTTTCCAAGGCTAGATCGATCATAAGTTTTCCTGAAGCGTACAATTGTATTAAATTTTTGCCTACCAAAGAACATACCTTTCAGCCATAATTATACGAAATTGACGTTTTGATTAACTAAAAAAAGACCTAAAAAAGTGTAATTTTATTATACGCGCTCGTTTTTTTGATGATAATTGCTATTTTTGAGGGGATTATATGTCGAGTTAGACCAAAACTGTGCGTATAATAACTCTTATACGCGCTGCGTTGTTTATTGTCCGATTGCTGTCGCAACGCCTACTAAGTTTATCTATAACGATCGCGGTGAGTTAATTGAAACTATCTATCCCGATAAAACTCCCAATGATGATACCGATAATCCCCGAACTCGGACTGAATATGATGCTGCTGGACAGGTAATTGCGGAAATTGACGAACTTGGACGAAAAACCCAGTTTCTTTATGATTCAGTCGGTAATCGCATTGCCACTATCTTCCCCGATAAAACTCCCAATGATGATAGCGATAACCCCCGTACCCAAACTGAATATGATTTAGCAGGGCGTGTTATTGCTGAGATTGATGAAAGGGGCAATATTACTCGCTTTGTTTACGATGCAGCCGATCGTCAGATTGAGACCATTTTACCGGATGATACCCCCGACGATGACTCTGATAATCCCAAACTGCTAACTACTTATGATGCTACAGGTCGTCGTATTGCTGAAACTGACCCCTTGGGACAAGTTACCACCTTCTTATATGATGATTTAGGTCGTCAAATCGGACAGGAATTTGCCGATGGTACGACTATTTCTTCGGAATTTGATACCGCAGGGCGTTTAACTGCTCGTACCGACCAAAACGGCTACACCACTAGCTATGAATATGATGCGTTAGGAAGATTAACTGCGGTGGTGGATGCCTTTGGAAATCGGACTGAATATGGATATGATGAGTTGGGTAACTTAATCTCTCAGAAGGATGCTAACGGCAATATTACCGAATACGAATATGATGGTTTGAATCGTCGTATTGCTACAGAATTATCATTAGGACAGCGATCGACAACCACTTATGATCTAGTTGGTAATGTTATTAGCACCACTGACTTTAATGGCGATACTATTACCTTTGAATACGATGAACGCGATCGCCTGATTGCCAAAAACTTCCCTGACTTAACTAGCACTACTTTTACCTATACCCTCAATGGTTTACAAGCTACGGTTACGGATGAGCGGGGTATTACTACTTACCAATATGATGAACGCGATCGCTTGATATCTCGAACCGATCCTGATTCGGTAGAGATTTCCTATACCTATGATGAAGCTGGAAACCGTACCTCTGTTAACAGTCTTTCTGGTACAACGACTTATACCTATGATGCTCAAGATCGCATTAAAACGGTCACTGATGCTAATAATGGAGTAACGACCTACGTTTACAATCTAGCTAGTAATTTAATCCGTACTGAATTCCCCAATGGTACTGTAGAAATCCGAGAGTATAACCAACTCAATCGACTGACTTACATAGAAACTAAGGACATTAACGGTACTGTTATCAGCAGTTTCCGCTACACTTTGGATGATACAGGTAATCGCACTGCCGTTGAAGAACAGGATGGACGACGAGTTGAATATGAATATGATGATTTGTATCGCTTAACTAAGGAAACAATTTTTGAACCGGGTGCTACTCAACCAAGTCGCACCATTGAATATGCTTATGATGATGTAGGTAATCGCCTCAGTCGTGAAGATTCTGGGGAAGGAACGACTATTTACACCTATGATAAGAACGATCGCTTGCTGACCGAAGAAACTGATGGCGTTAACACTACCTACACCTACGACAATAACGGTAATACCATCTCTAAAACTACTGGTAATCAAACTGTTACTTATGAATGGGATGTAGAAAATCGTCTGGTTGGTGCTGATACCGATCGCCATTGCCGTAGGTTGGGTTGATGTGAGGAAACCCAACATTCATAAACATTGTAGGCAGCACGTAGCCGATCGCACTCGGGCTTCGGTTGGGTATCGCGATCCCGCTCTGGATCTGCCTTCGGCAGCGCGCTGTGGAGAAAAGGGTGATCGGGTTTGGGGATGGGATTAGGAGCGATCGTACTGCATTTATAGCCGTGAATTGATTGGAAGGGTGGTCAGTGAAGCTACGCCTTCGGCGATCTCGCAGAAGCGAGGCGGTGCGCGATCGCATCAGGGTAAAAGTTGCTTAACAGAAACTGAAACGTCTGCAAATGCTAGTGGTGTAATTATTCCTGACGCAATCTTAGATTCCTCAATGTACTTACCTTCTTGAGGGTTCCTGAACACAATCACCTGTTTGGTCGATAAGTCTAAAACCCAATATTCCTGAATCCCAGCCGTTGCATAAATTGCCAGTTTAATCTCTAAGTCCTTCTTTAAGCTTGTCTTAGCAACTTCTACAATCCAGAAAATATCTTTAGGCCCAGGATGGCGGTTGTAGTAGGATGATTCTGGAAGTCGAACAATGGCAATATCAGGTTCTGGTTCCGAGTCGGATAACGTAATGGGTCCATTGAAGCGGACATCAGCTTTACCTGAGAGCAACTCGGCTAAATATTTGGTACCTCGTTTTGCCGTGCTGTAATGAATAGGGGTTTCTGGACTCATTTCAACAATTTCGCCCCCTAACAATTCCACAGGACGACCACTGAGAATGCCTACCTCAACCATGCGATGATAATCATCTACAGACCATTTAGCCAGTGTCTTCATAGCAGAATTGCTCACATTCTTGTGATTAGATTAGTTCAATTTTATCATTTTCTAAGTATTACAGAAGCAGCGATCGCTCTCTTGGCATCTTTCTCTTCAAGAACAAAGCAGTTTCAGCACTAGAATTTTCCTAACAGTGACCAGAAAATTATTAAAAAGTACATTTGATAATAATGTTATTATCAATTCAAAAAATATAATTACTGTTAACTATATTAAACGTTAATTTATGACGGTCACACAAGACAAAGAGCTTCTGTCTTCTTCTAAGAATCAAAGCCTAAGCATTCCCAAGACTCAAAAAATTATTGCTTTTCTTAGTCAAAAAGGAGGAGTAGGAAAAACAACTACAGCAGTGCATGCAAGAGAATGGTTTTCACAATTTGGTTCTGTTGGCTTTGTTGATGCAGACGCTCAACAAAGTAGTTCAAGATGGCTGGCCACAATTAATCAAGATATTCCTGTAGAAATTACCAACGATCCAACCACTATTTACAAAGAACTGCCTTTGCTAAGGGAAAAATATGATTTTGTCATTGTTGATGCCCCTGGTAGCCTCGAAGAAGTTTCTCGTGCTATTCTGAGTCGCTGTGACTTAGTAGCGATTCCTTCTCAGCCTTCACACCTAGATTTAGATAGCAATGTTAAAACGATTGAAATGGTAGATATTGCTCAAGATATTCGGGGTGGAAAACCTCAAGCAGTTCTGTTTCTCAATTTAGCGAAAGAAGGTACGGTACTTCTGAGAGAAGCTAAAGAAACAATTGACGCAGGACTAGCTAACTTAGACCTTGTTCGCTTACAATCTGTTATTCATAGGCGACAATGCATTACTGATGCCCCAGGGCAACATACCACGATTTTTTCTCTTGTAGAAGAAATTAAATCAAAACGCAAAGGAAAGCGAAGGAAAAAGAATTCTTTATCTGCTGAGGAAATTGCTGAACAAGAATATAAGAATTTGTTTAGAGAAATTACGGAGATTATTAATGCCTAGAACGAGAAAACCATTATCTTTCAACAATAATAAATCTGATGTCAATGAAGCACGACTCGAAGAATTTGTCAGAAAAGGATTCATAAATAAAGAAGGAGAGCCAGCTTGGGCAAATAAACCTCTTGTTGAAATTGAACTTGAAAAAATTCTGCTTCCTTCGTTTCAAATCCGTTTATACTATGACCGAATCAAAATAGAACAAATCAAAGCAACTATTCGTTCCTTTGGAATTAGACAGCCTCTTTTACTACGCCCCCATCCCAAAAAAGAAGGGTTTTATGAATTAGTTGCTGGGTCTCAAAGACGCTTATCTGCCCAAGAATTAAACTTTTCTTCTGTCCCTGCACGAATAGATGATGTTGATGATATAACCGCGCTAAAAATTGCCCTCCTTGAAAATGATGCTCGCTCTGATCCTAACCCCTACGAAAAAGCTAGAGGAACTTTAAGACTCTTAGAGCTAAGTCTAAAAAAGCCTCCAGAAGAAGTAATTCAAGTCCTTATTGCTTTGTTCAATTCTGAAAATCGAGATAGTGATAATAACGTTATTATCAATTCTCAAGAACCCCAAAAAATCCTTCAAATTTTTGAAGAGCAAGGAACTAGTTGGAAATCTTTTGTTACTAACTATATCCCCCTGTTTAAAATTCCTGAGAACGTTAAACAAGCGTTAGAGAAAGGTCAACTAGAATATACAAAAGCTTTAAAAATAGCCAAGATAAAAAATGATAAAAATCGGGAACAGCTTCTCCTACAGGTTTTAGAAGAAGGGATGTCCCTTAGAGAGATTAATAATCGCATTAAACAGCTTGAACCACAACGGCAAAAGAAAGAATCAGTAGTTTTAAGAGATCGCGCTCGTACTGCTTTAAAAAAAGCTACAAGTACTCAATTAATGAAAAATCCTCAAGTTTTTAAGCAAATAAAAAAAATGACATCCCAACTAGAAACTTTAATTGAACAAGCAGAAAAACAAGCTGAAAAAAGTTCGGGTTAAATATTTCACTCTTTGGGGAAAAGGGGAAAATAATTTTCTACTTGAAAAAATAATTCATCTCACCGACTCAAACCACAACTTCTTTGCCGTTCAACACCAAGAGTTTTCCTAACCTGAACAGCAGATTCAAATTGTTGGGTAACATACTCGCGTGCTATGGGCAGATAATCTGACATGGGCATTGATTTTTTCCAATCTAAAACGAGATCGCTCTGTGATAAGACCTCTGCTACACGCTGAAGCTGATGCTTGGAGTTATTTTGAGCAATATTATTTTTAATGACCAGCATTGCCACAACCATATCTACTTTCTCAGCAGATTCATTTTCAAAATTCGGGTCTACACGAACTTGATTTCTCAATTCTTCATATTCGTGCCTATATTCTTGTTGCCTGGCTTCTTTCTCCGCCAACTGTTCCGCTATCATCGGTTTTAAGTTTTGGAAAAATTCTACGTCTTTTGAAGTCAAGTTATCGGTTTTGGACTGCCACTGACCATCAATATATTGAGTTTCTAGCAACTTTGAACCATTGGCTTTGTCAAGGATTAGAGTATTGCTTTTCCAAGCAGCATTGTATTTTTTTCCTTGATATTCTTCAGTCCCGTGAACTCTAAGGAAATCGTTGACTATGGGGGCAACAATAGAAGCTTTTGACCTTTCTGCAAGAGGTTTTTTTGTTATCTGAGGTGCAGGTTTATTTTTTATCTCTTGCTGTTGCCAAGGATAAACAACAGTATTTAGATCGACTTTTAAATCAGCAGTAGTAGCAGGAGAACGTTCTAACGTTACTGGCAAAGTTCTCTCAGAAGTGACAAATCCCTTAGCTTCTACTGCTTTAGTGCTATTTTCATCTAGAACTCCTAGCCGTTTACCTTCTAGCAAAGCTACTGCCTTTTGTTTCCCCTTAATTGTTTGCCAAGTCAGTTTGATTTTGGCTGATTCCCCTTTCCAGTTAACTTTTGGATATGCCCCATTCTTGATTTCACCAATTTTAATACTATTTCCCCTGGGAGTAGTAGCCATCACAGAAGCACCCAAAGGAGTAGTAATGGATGCAGTAAATTTTGTTCCTACCTGGAAAGAAGAAGACTCTATCGTTAATGGGGCTAAGGGTTTTCCTTCTACCAGAACTATCTTATCGCTATGATTTGTGTACTTTCTGCCTGAGTTTTTAACTATTTCACAATCAACAGTTTCTCCCTTCCAAATACGTGAACCATATTCACCAGAGTGAAGAACTCCCACAGCCGTTAACTTTTGGACAGGGGATTTTTGAAGTTGCTTGATAACTTCGTCAGTGAACAAGTTTAATGCAACAGTCCCTTTCTTGTTGTATCCATCTTTTCCTTTGGTATGAACTACCTGCCAAACAGCAGAAGCGATCGCCTGTTTTTCAGATTCAGGAGTTTCTTGCCTAACTTTCTCCAGATAGTCAGAAGCCTGGGAGAACATTGCTTTTACTTGAGCTTTGGTAATGCCTGAATCTAGTGCTACTGCTGCATCTCTCAGGCTATGCCCATGCTTTAGCCCGAACTCCTTAACCTGTTCAGCACTAACAATACCAATATCTTGTTCTATGCCATCAGCTTTAATGACTACTGCTCTTAAAGTGCCTCGGTTTTGTCTGGTTTCTTCAGGATGCGCTCGAATTCCAATATCTAATTTATCTGCCTTCCAAAGAGAAGAAAAGGATTTAAGGTTGCTTATCTCAATAATTTTCCCACTGGTTGCTGAAGTCACTTTGAGTATTGGTTTGTCTGCTCTTTTCTCAGCTTCTATTGCCCGACCAATCAAACCATTATAGGTATTCTTGATAGCGATCGCTTTCCGCTCCTGGGCAGGAGTAAACGGCACATCACTAAACAATGGACGAAAAGAAACAGTAGGAGCTTCTTTGAGTTGACTCTGTTGGAAAGTTTTGTTTGTTTGCCTGATCATCAAATCGATGGGAGAGTAACCATTACTCCGCATCGAATAATCGAGATAAGCTTTGGGGTTCTTCTTCTCGTATAACCACTGGGGATATTTGTATTTCCCGATCGCATTGAGGGTATCTAATAATT
>JAAUYH010037858.1_pt1 | contig 10231 bp, 7 predicted proteins | sample 7278061 | NCBI WGS metagenome assembly JAAUYH01 (sample SAMN14350203, study PRJNA611818) | marine sediment metagenome | isolation source: surface marine sediment (0.6m) | place: French Polynesia: Moorea | collected 2018-08 | reverse complement strand
ACTAACCACTAACCACAAACAAGATATGTTCGCTCGCCCGATCCGCTTCATTGGTTCAATAAAACTAGCAGTACCTCTTTTGAGTGCCATTATTGGCATCCTAATCTATGCCACTTTCTATGAATCTCAAGTGGGTTCAACCACAGTACAACAAGAAATCTATAAAAGTCCTTGGTTTGGGGCATTGATGTTTCTGCTGGCAATTAACCTGGGAGTATCGGCGTTATCTCGCTATCCGTGGCGGGGGGCAAGAAAAATTGGCTTTGCCATAACCCATTTTGGTCTAATTGTGATTATTGCAGGTTCGGCGGCGGTAATCCATTTAGGTATGGAAGGAATGCTACTGGTGAGAACCGATGGTGGGGCAGGCGATCGCCTGAGAGTGCAAGGAGATTTATTAGAAGTAATTAATACTGAGGGGGAAATCGAACAAGCTAGTATTTTTATTAAATCAGATGGTACTGTTAACCCCAAATACTTGGCAGGATTGGAACTAGCAGCATATACAGATAATGCGGTGCAAACCATTAACTTTGCTGAGGGGGGTACAGTAGATAACCCTGGGGTAAGATTAAGTTTACAAAGCGATCGCATGGGGCAAACTATCTCTCAAACCCTGGCAGTTGTCCCTAATATCTATAGTAAGGTGGGTATTGGTCCTGCGGAATTAGAGATTGTTAAAATCAACAGCGATGCAGAACTAAAACAACTACTACATCCAGACTCGGGCGATAAACATCCTTGGGGAAAACTAGAGATTGTTACTGCCTCTCAACAAAAGACAATAGATGTCAAAGCCAATAAATCTAAAACCTTACGAGTAGGGGATACTAAAGTTAGCATTATTGACTTTTTTCCCGATTTCCGTCTCGACAGGGATAGACAACCAACCACTGCCTCCCCAAATCTCAATAATCCAGCAGTAGCTTTAGAAATAACTACACCCACAGGTAAAGAACGCTGGTATGTATTTGGTAAAGGTGATTTTCCTCCTGTACGTACCTCGATCTCAGGAGACGCATTAGCCAATGTTAATCTCAACTACCAAATTCAACCACCCCAAGTTAGAGATTACTTTAAAGTAATTGTGGCTGAGGACAACCAACTCTATTACGCTGCCAAGTCTTCGACTAAATTTAAATCTGGCACTCTGGCATTAGGTAAACCTGTAACCCCAGGTTGGGCTGATTTTCAAATTACCCTAGCAGAATATCTTCCCCACGCTCAATTACAAAGAAAAATTGTTCCCGTAACCGATAAGCAAACACAAGGAATACCTGCATTATTGGTAAAAACGAGATCGGGAAAAGCAACCTGGCTACCGTGGGGTGAAGCTAGCGCAATATCAGATAATGGTCAAGAAATTTACGCTGCTTTTGCCCCCAAACTACTGCAAATACCTTTCAAAATCAAACTCGAAGACTTTATCGTCGATCACAATGAAGGTTCGGAATCTGTAGCTATGTGGACGAGTGTAATCCGCATCGAAGATAGTCAAAATCAGATTACCGAACAGCGTAAAGTCTGGATGAATCATCCCACTTGGTATAAGGGTTGGAAAATTGCCCAAGCCTCTTGGAATCCTGGGGATTTAAAACAGTCTACTTTACAGGTAAAACGCGAACCAGCTTGGGTAACGGCTTTAACTTGGACTGGTTCGGGTTTGGTTATCTTAGGTATTGCGGTAATGTTCTATGCACCTGGGTTAAGTAGGAAGTTAGGCAAGTTTAATCAACAGTCAGAGGCATCTAATATGGCTAATTCGTCTTCTGAGGAGAAAGAAAATAAGGAATTAGTTACTACATAACAACTTGGAAGGTTTCTCTGAAATCTTTGCAACTTAAGGACTCTAGAGACAGAACATAGGTACTTTTTCAGCGGAATTACGTTGTTTCAGCCATAGTTAAGAATGCTAACCCTCCAAGTCGTGTATTATCACTCTTTATCCAGCGATCGCGATCTTGTAGGGTGCGTTCCTTGAACCCATTGCAACTTCGACATTATCCCATATTTGGGAACGCACCACCCTTTGTTTCTTGGAAATCACCTCTATAAATTGTTGATTTTAACCGACAATTTGGGAACTATTTTATTAACGACTAAATTAAGATTGGCAATGCCCGCTAATCGATTTAATAAATTCTTAGTCTGCAAAAGCAAACTAGTGACTCAAAGCTCCTAGCAAAGTGGCGCAGATCGCTTGATAAGTTAACTTATATCGAATTGAGTAACATGAAATCAGCTAATGTTGTTAATAAAATTCTGCTAAGTTCCCTTGCTTTTGGTGTAGCCTTGGGCGTTGGAATGTTAGTTAAAGAAGGTGGTATTAAAAAACTATTAATAGGTACGGGAGCGATTGGTTCGACTGCTTGTGTCGCAGGAGCATTAATTGCCAATGTAAAACAAAATAATGAAGACAGCCAAAATTATATTGGTTCGCTACAGAATAAAGTTCAAGAGCTTCAAAATCAAGAAGCTCAATCTCAACAATCCTTAGTTGAAGCCACTGCAAAAATGCAAGATGTTGAAGCTAACATCAATTCTTTAAATGCAGAACACAATCAATTGCTCGGTGTAGTCTCTGATTTAAACAGTCAGAAACAACAATTAGAAACAGAATATGGTAATAAAAGTGTTCAAGTTCAACAAATAAATCAAACAATAATTGATTTAGAAAACCACAAAAAAGAACTAGAATTAGATATAAATAATTTAGAAACTGCCTATCAACAACTAGAATCAGAACATCAACATTTACAAACTAAGGTATCAGAGTTATCTCAAAAACAAATAGAAATCCAAGAAATAATATCTCCTTTAGAAGAAAAAATTAACGAATTAAATGAATATAAAACTGAATCAGAAATAACAGAAGAGATTGATGAATCTATTGATTCTGTTTCTGAAGAATCAACAAATGAATTAAATCACTCAGCATTAGAAGATTCTAATTTATCATTGCAATCTAATGGTTTTTCTGAAGAATCTCCAGAAGATATAGATAATCTCATAAGTTCTTTAAGCGAATCAGAATTAGATGCTTTTGAAGAAGAACCATCTAAGGAATCAGATGAATCTGTACAAGAATTAGAAGTCGTTGGCGATTCCGAAGCAGCATTAGAGTTAGAAGATTCAAACGCGATCGCACAGGTGGAAACTGATTCCGAAGAATCATCCGAATTAGACTTCAGTAGTGAAGAACAATCAGAGGAAATTACTGCGCTCGAAACTGATTCTGAAGAACCTGCTAATGTCATGGATGAATTTCAGGCTTGGGGTGATGATTCAGCCAAGGAAGAAGAAGAATTAGCATTAGATAGCTTTGATGCCGAATCAACTCCAGAAATGGAGATGGCAGCAGAATCTAGTGAACTAATGGCAGATTTTAATTCTCTGGAGTTAGAAGATTCAAACGCGATCGCGCAGGTGGAAACTGATTCCGAAGCAGCATTCGAGTTAGATTTTGAAACCGAAGCACAGCCAGAGGAATTCTCCTCTATCGAGATTGATTCAGAAACAGGTTGGAGCGATAATATTGGTCAAGTTTGGGACGATGAAGATAATGTTTTAGAACATGATGAATCCGATTCTGGGGAAGAAAATACCATCATGATGCAAGAATCCACAACAGAAACTGAAGCCTTTTTGCAAGAACTAGAACCGATTGAAGATTCTCTAGAATTGGTCGAGAAAAAACTGGATATGTTGATATCTGAAGAATCTTTAGGAGAATTAAAAGATTTCTTAGGTACGACACCAGACAATGATTCTTCCACGGAAAAAAAACCTGAATTCAATGAAACTACTGGCTCTCAAGACAACTAAAAATAGTTTTAGTGGTGGATTAATTTAAATTTATTTCATATTTAGGACTTAGGAATTATCTTAAGTCTTTTTTTATTTCGCGATCGCCTTGATTGATAGTAAACTCGATCTCGGCTAAACTCTAAAATTGGCTAATATAAATAAAATATTAAATTTAATTACATAAAACTTAAGTACAGGAAATTTATGGGTAACGAACGAATTACTTTACTTTCTAGTCGAGAAATCGAAAAAATGCGTAGAGCCGGAGCTTTAGCCGCTGAATTACTCGATTACCTAGAGCCTATGGTTAAACCAGGTGTCAGTACCCTAGAAATAAACGATGCAGCTGAGCAATGGACTCAAAAAAAAGGAGCTAAAAGTGCGCCTTTAGGTTATGGTCCTGCGAATAATCCTTTTACTGCTTCAATTTGTACCAGTGTTAACGAGGTAATTTGTCATGGTATTCCTAACGCCAAACAAATATTAAAAGATGGCGATATCATTAATATTGACGTAACTCCGATTTTAGACGGCTATCACGGAGATACATCTAAAACATTTTTTGTCGGTACTCCTTCTGCTGAAGCTAAAAAACTGGTAGAAGTCACCAAAGAATGTCTGCGACTTGGTATTGAGGCAGTTAGACCAGGAGCTAGAATTGGTGATATTGGAGCAGCTATTCAGGAGTATGCTGAAGCTCATGGTTATTCTGTAGTTAGAGATTTTGTCGGTCATGGAGTCAGTCACGTTTTCCATACTGCACCACAAATTCCCCACTATGGCACGCGAGGTAAGGGTAAAAAAATTAAATCAGGAATGGTGTTTACGATCGAACCCATGATTAATGAAGGAACCTGGGAAGCAATCATGCTTGATGATGGCTGGACGGCAGTTACCAAAGATGGCAAATTATCAGCTCAATTTGAACATACTATTGCCGTTACCAAAGATGGTGTAGAGATTTTGACTAAGAAAGGATGAAATATTAATAGCTGATTAATTGATTTTGCTTAGTATTCAGAACGGCGAACATTAAAACAACACCAATCGTTTCGTTTCCATAAAGCAGCAACTGTCCATCCTTCGGATTCAACAACATCAGCAATTTGATCTGCTTGTTCTAATAAAATACCACTCAAAATTGCCCAACTTTTTTCAGTAGTAATAGCTTGAAACTGAGGGAATATATTAACAATAGTTTCTGCAAGAATATTACAAATAATGCCATCGAAGGTTTTACCTAAAGTTAATAGTTGTTCGATACTACCATCATTAACAATCAGACGTTGCCTGTCGATTTGATTTAATTGACAATTACTGCGACAAGTTTGAGTTGCTAGAGGGTCAGTATCTACACAGTACACTTGTTTGGCACCTAATAAAACTGCACCAATAGATAGTATTCCCGAGCCACAGCCAATATCTGCAATTGTAGCGGTTTCAGCATTTTCATATAGACGCATTTCTAGAGATTCTAGACAAAGTTGAGTCGTTGGATGAGTTCCCGTGCCGAAAGCGACTCCAGGATCGAGACGCATTAATAGCCTGTCAGAATTTTCTGGCAATTCTAACCAAGCTGGATAGATTAAAAAGCGATCGCCGATTTCTGTTGGTTGCCAGTATTGTTTCCAGCTATTTGCCCAATCTTCTTCATCGATTAGTTGCCATTGAGTTTCTGGTGCTACAGCTTCCATTAACATGGCATCTTGTTTAAGCCATAAGGATAAGGCAGATAAGTCTACTAATTTTACTTTGGTTTCGGGGATATATGTCCGAATTAAGTAATTTTGCTCTTTTGCTTGAACGGCAGTTCCTGAACAACCAAACTGTTCTAGTCGCCAAAAAACCGATTCTTCCAAGATTGGGTCGCAAAGTACGATTATCTCCCACCAGCGATTAGACATAGATTTTAAATTGGTATAAGTATATAGAAGTTATCTAGTTGAATCTTAATAGCTGGTTTGGCTACTCTTTTTCGACTGATAAATTTGTTTTGTTAGTTGTCTTGGCAATACATGCTTAATTCTTTATCCAATGTATGCCAAGATTCTCACTTCATCCACTTTTTTTATACTGTTTTAGCAGTCACTCGGAGTTAAACCATCGCTGCTCTAAAACAAATAAGTAGTTTGTGAAGTTACGAGGAATATGCCGGCATTTACTACGCTCATTGAAACGACGTAACACTCGATATCTTAACTGACCAATGTAAACAATTAGATCTATTTATATCCAAGAAGTTTGGTCAATATTTTAACTGGCTGCAAGCTAATTTATATTTTTCCTCACAAGTTTCTCAAACTTTTTAACTAATTTGAGAGTGAACTAGAAATAGCGATCGAATCTAATTTTTTAGATTTACTTGACGCTAATCCTCTATTACTCAATGTCTATCTCCTAGATCTAGCTATCAGAAATCAGATGTGAAAAATCCCTAATTCCTATCCCCTAGGAACACCATTTGCTTTTCACAACTCATACAAGATTGCTATAGCTGAATTTTCAATCGGGAGGATTAATAACCATGAATCTGTCCAATATTTTTCCTGTAGTTGTGCCAACTGTAACTCATCCTGAGCCTTCCCCAGCAGTAGAACCCTGGCAAGTTCAAGAAGATGATTTTCCTGTTAGTGGCTCGACAACTGAAAAACTTAAATTTCTGCTTAACTATGCCCTTTTAGCTCCGTCGGGACACAATACTCAGCCTTGGTTATTTAAGTTCGTTGATGATGCTGTTGAACTTTATGCTGATAAAACTCGGGCATTGCCAATAGTCGATCCAGACGATCGCGAGTTGATTATTAGTTGTGGTGCAGCTTTATATAATCTCAAACTTGCTCTACGTTATTTTGGCTTCCAAGAGCTAGTAGATGTTTTTCCCGATCGGCAAAAACCAGAGCTATTGGCGAGGATTGGTATTGGTCATCGGTTATTAGCCTCGTATGAAACAAAATTACTATTTCACGCCATAGTAAAAAGACGTACTAATCGACTGCCCTTTTTAGATCGACCACTGGAGCATTTGCTGCTATCAGAACTACGTTTGGCAGCCAGTTCACCATATACTCAACTACAAATTATCTCCCAAGATATTCGCCCAACTATAATCGATCTTATTGCTGAAGGCGATCGCCTGCAAATGGCAAACCCTGAATTTCGTCGTGAATTGGCTCGATGGATTCGCCCTGGCAATAGTCCTCATCATGATGGTATCCCTGGGTATGCTCAAGGAATAAACGAACACTTAGATGCAGTCACACCTTTAATTTCCTTGGCAATTCGCTCCTTCGATCTGGGTAAATCGCAATCTGCCAAAGACCGTAAACTAGCAGCACATGCTCCTGTTTTGGTGTTATTAACTAGCCGACATGACTGTCTTGAAGACTGGCTGGCTACAGGAGAAGCCTTGGCGCATTTACTATTAAGAGCCAGAGTTGCTAATGTTTGGGCATCCTTCTTTAATCAACCGATTGAAGTTGCTAAATTGCGCGTGCAACTTCAAGCTCTTTTCCCCCAAAAAGGCTATCCCCAAATTTTACTCCGCCTGGGTTATGCCCCAGATACCAAACCAACCCCCAGAAGACCTGTAGATGAAGTATTACTCACCACTAACCAAATCATAGGAGAATCCAAACAATGAGTTGGCGTAAAATTAGACCAATAATCCTAGCTTTCTTAGCTGCTTTTCTGGTAATTCTAATCGCAGGAGTGGCTGTGGCTGGTAATGAGGATACTGTTACCATTTTTAAAATGGGTAGCGATATCACCGTTGCCGAAAAACAAGTGATGACAGATGTGGTGGCTATTGGTGGCAATGTCACCATCTTGAAGGAGGGGGAAGTTACCCAGGATGCAGTGGCTATTGGCGGTGATGTGATTCTCAAGCCTAATGCTCGTGTTGGTGGCGATGCGGTAGCTATTGGTGGACAGATTATTAAAGAACCAGGTGCGCTAATTGGTGGCAGCGAAGTCACCATGTTTAGTAATGCCAAAAAGATATTCGATCGCTTTGGCTTTTTTGGCACTCTTTATTTAACCAATGCTTTATTCTCTCTCGTCTCACTACTAGTTATCTTGGCTTTTGGCGTGTTCTTACTTTTACTCATGCCAGGACATATGCAAACTATTACTGCCACCATGCATCAACATCCCTTTAAGTCTGGTATGTGGGGTTTAGGTTCAATTGTCGCCATTACCCTGTTTGTGGCTTTGTTCGGTGGTAGCATATTCGGCTTTCTGCTCATTCCCATCGCTAATTTAGCCTTGGCTGTGGCTGGTTTACTCGGTGCGATCGCTACAGGATTATGGATTGGCAAGAAGATTTTACCCCGCAGAGCCACAGCTTTTATACCCTTTTTAATTGGCATGCTGATTTTGGCAATAATTAGCTTAATTCCCATTGCTGGAGGATTAATTATCCTCATGCTAAATCTGTTTGGCTTGGGTGCTGTATTACTATCGCGAGTAGGCACAATTCAGCCAGAAACCATCAAGAAAAGATTCGACCAACTTGAAGGCACTGCTCAACCATCAGGATGATTAGAGTTTAAAGCTTAAACAAAGTAGAGCGATCGCGCGCTTGCTCTCAGGCAAACTACTAGAAAATAGTCGCTTACTCCATAACTCAGCATAAAGCTTTATCATTCTTCTGCTTCGTCTATTGACCATAAAATTCTTAATGCCATAGTTGCAAAACCAATCGCGGCTAGGGCTTTGAGTAATCTTTCTGGTAAGAATTGTGCCATACCACCACCAGCCAGGACACCCAAAAAACTCGCTAAAATTAAAGCCACTGTCGAACCCAAAAATACGGCGCGGGGATGTTTAGAACTGCCTCCCAAGGCGATCGCGGCTAACTGGCTTTTATCTCCAATTTCCGCTAAAAATACTGTAGCAAAACTCAGTCCGATCAGTTGTAAATTCATTGATTAAAATTATATTTAGCACTATTTAATGTTACTTTAATTTCAGTCAAAGGTGTGGACTAAAATTAGGCGAAATAGTTGCTGAATTTTCCGTGATGCACTAAAACTATCTATGGAAAATGAATAGTGGTGTTAGGAAAAAACTTTGAATAAGTATTTGGATGTAGCAGTTGCAATGACTAGCGTTTGCTCTCTTGGATTGGCAACGCTTTCGATTACCGAAGATGGTACTTATCTCAACTATGGTAATACGCTTAAAAACATTCAAGCACAGAAACTAGAAGGCTCTTTTTCTAAGCGGTTTGATATCTCTAATTTATTTTCATCTGTTGCTCAAACCAATCCTCAAGCCCTTGATAGTCAAGGTATTACTCCATCAGTGGCAGAAATTGCTTTGGTTAATAAAAATCCTAGTCCTGCTAGTCCAACAAAAACTCAATCTATACCTATTTCTCCTCATGTGATGGAGTTGATTAAAGAATTTGAAGGTTTTGAAGAGCAAGCCTATATCGATACTGATGGTACACCAGTTATTGGTTATGGATTGTCTAAAATTGCAGGAAAACCAGTTCAAATAGGCGATCGCATTTCTAGTACAGAAGCAGATGCTGCCTTAAAGAGACAATTGCAAGAAATTCAACAGCAACTCAAATCTTCAATTAAAGTAGAATTGAGTGAAAAGCAACTCAGCGCCTTGAGTTCTCTATCTTTTAATGTTGGAGTTGATTTTATTAAACAAAGCACACTGGTACAAAAATTAAATGCAGGTGATTATAATGGTGCGGCTGATGAATTTTTACGTTGGGATAAGGCAAATGTTAATGGCAGATTAGTTCAATTACCTGGATTGACCAGAAGAAGACAAGCCGAAAGACAATTATTCCTTGATTGAGTAACATCTTCATAAAAATCAGTGTGACTCGGACAAAAAACGTAAGCCATATTTGCTAGCAATCTCTGCCACATGTTGCCGCTCTAAGGGTTTATCTTTGGGAAGCCGATCGATTTCCTCAAAGAACTGTTCAAAACCTCCAGGTGTTATAGTATTGATCATCACACCAGGTTCAGACCCAATATTGGAAAAGCTGTGGGGGATAGAGCGTGGCAGATGAATTAGATCCCCTTTAGAGGCGATCGCGGTCTGGTTGCCAAAGCGAAATTCGTAGGTTCCTGCCAACACGTAAAACATTTCATCTTCATGCTGATGTACGTGAAGGGGTGGACCACCTTCAGGCGGTGTAGTGCTAACGACAACGGCATACTTACCATTGGTTTGCTCGCTCATCACTTTGCCAACGATTTCTAAACCAAAAATATTCCAGGTAGTTCCTGTCTTGTCATCCACTAAAAATGGAGCTTCTAGCCCTTCTCTATTTCCATCTTCTCTAGAAGGCACATCAGCCCAACTCGATGACCAATAATGCTCTCCCTCGAAAGGTACTAGAGTGGTTAGTAGACCGAGAAAAAAAGCCCAAAAGTGTTTGGATTTCATACCAATT
>JAAUYH010034690.1_pt1 | contig 10231 bp, 9 predicted proteins | sample 7278061 | NCBI WGS metagenome assembly JAAUYH01 (sample SAMN14350203, study PRJNA611818) | marine sediment metagenome | isolation source: surface marine sediment (0.6m) | place: French Polynesia: Moorea | collected 2018-08 | reverse complement strand
CGACCGTTCGCTGCCAGGTCCAGAAACTCGAAGGATGTTCGGTGAATCGTTACCATCTGTGCAATAGATGCGGAGTGGATGGGTTGAGAGGCCCATTCGACTGAACGAGATACGGCCGAGGTGGCCGGGGGAGGCAGGCATGGCCGTGAGCCGGGTGACAGATGAGAGCGACATCTCGCTGATCGCAGCGCTGCAGGAAGATGCCCGCCAGACGAACCGTTCACTGGCGCAGATCGCCGGTCTGGCGCCGTCGACGACCCTCAACCGAGTACGGGAGCTCGAGAGTCGGGGGGTGATCGACGGCTATCACGCATCGGTCGATCTCGGTGCGCTCGGCCGTGATCTGCAGGCCCTCGTATTCGTCCGCCTCCAGCCCAAGAACGACGAGACCGTCTCCCGTTTCGTGGATCACATCTGGTCGATGCCCGAGACGATCGCGATTCACTTGATCACGGGCGTCGAGGATGTCCTCGTGCACGTGGCCGTGTCCGACACCGAGGCGCTGCAACGGGCGGTCCTGAATCGGATCAGCAACTTCCCGGGAGTGGTGGACGAGCGTACGTCTCTGGTCTTCCAACACCGCCGCAAGGCGGTCATCGACCCCCTTTAGGGGTCAGACCCCCCTCTTCGGGGTCAGACCCCTCTTGGTGCTGGTCTCAGTCGCCTGAGAAGCTGCGCCAATGGCTGAGGATCCGGTGTTGAGTCCCTTCGACACTCCGCTGTCAGCCGGCCTGCGCTTCGTGATGGAGTTGGCGGCGTGGGTCGCCGGTCCGTGGGCTGCTGCCGTGGCGACCGGAGATGGGTGGGTGGCCCTGCCCGCGTTGATCGTGCTCGTCGGACTGCCTGCGACCTTCAACACGCCTGGCGACAAGAAGCAGACCGGTATCGCCACGCCCGGCCCGATCCGGATCCTGATCGAGATGCTGCTGTTCGCCGTGGCGGTGGCCGCGGCCTGGTATCTGTGGCCGACTTGGGCTGCGGTCCTGGTGACAATGGCAGCCGTGGCCGCGATCGTGACCGGTTGGCCCCGCTACCGCTGGCTGGCGCAGGGTGCGCCGGCTGTCGTCGGCCCAAGCGTCTGAGCTATAACAAGCCGCTCATGGCGAAGCCGGCCCGGTCGACCGGGGCGCCACCACCCGCTCGCGTCGGAAACGTACATCGGCGAGGGGCGCGGCATCCATCTCACGGGCGTACTGGTGCCCCGAGTACACCGAGGTCGCGATCGTACCGGGAGCGAGGCAATCGCCGATACGCGTTGTATCGATTCGGTCCGCCAGGGAGCTGTACAGCTCGTCGCGTGGGACCCGCGAGGTGACCATGACGACATTGGTGGACTCGAGCACTCGCTGTCGGCCCGTGTAGATGCACTCGAGGGAGACTTCCCCGTCACCGATATGGGCGAGCGAAGTCCCGGTTTCGACGGCGATGCCCAGCCCGAGTATCCGCGCCTGGATCCGGTGCTGTTCCTCCGTATGGGTGGTCCAGGTCGAGACCTCGTTGGCGGGCGTTACCAGCGTGACCTCGAGGCCGGCGGCGAGGAGCCGCTCGGCGATGACCCCTCCGAGGTAATAGTGGTCGTCGTCGAAGACGACGACTGGGCCACTCGGCAACACGCCACCCATGATGTCGTCGGGAGTCAGCACAGATGGGGCCTCCCAGCCGGGCACCGGCTCCTCGAGCCAGCGGCCCGTGCCGTCGCGTCGCCAGGTCGCGCCTGTGGCCACCACAACCCGGTCGGCCCCGAACTCGAGAATCTGCTCCTCGTCCACCTGGCTGTCGAGGTACACCTCGACGTTGGGGAGTTTGGCGATCTGGGTCAGCCGCCAATCGCGCACCCGCGCGTATTCGGCCAGACCCGGCAGCCTCGACTCGAGGGTGACGCGACCCCCGAGCTCCTTGCGAGCTTCGGCGAGTGTCACCTCGTACCCCCGCTGTCCGAGAGCGACCGCTGCTTCCAGCCCGGCCGGCCCTCCGCCGACGATCAGGACGGACGCATCGGACCCGCGGGGCGGAATGATCTCGGGATGCCAACCCTTCCGCCATTCCTCTCCCATCGTCGGGTTCTGTGTGCACCGGATCGGTGTGCCGGTCTGGTCGCCGGAGTAGCAGATGTTGCAGCCGATGCACTCCCGGATGTCATCCTCCCTGCCCTGCCGGATCTTCTCGGGCAGGAACGGGTCGGCGATCGACGGGCGGGCCGCACCCACCAGATCGATGATGCCCTGGCGGACGAGACGCAGCATGGTCTCGGGCGAGGTGAAGCGCCCGACGCTGACGACCGGCTTGCCGGTGACCTCCTTCACCCACGACATGGTCGCTTCGAGCCCTGCCTCCGGGACGAAGCGCGAGGTTCCCATCTCGTAGGAGTAGTCGTGCACTGTGATGTCCCACAGGTCGGGCAGGTCGGCCAATTGCTCCAACATGGCCCGCGGCTCACTCACGTCCTGGTCGTCGTCGGGTCCACCTGCGCTTGCCGCGAATCGCACGGCCACAGCACAACTATCGCCCACCGCCTCCTTCGTCTCCTCGATCAACTCGCGCAGAAGCCGCATTCGGTTCTCCAGCGAGCCCCCGTACTCGTCGTTGCGCTGATTCGACGGCGAGAGGAACTGTTTGACCAGGTACCAATGGCAGGCGTAGACGTAGACGATGTCGAAGCCGGCGCGTTGGGCCCGCTTGGCGGCCTCGAGGTGCCAGCGCTTGAGATTCCGAATGTCGTCCTTGTCCATGGGCTTCGTTTGCACGGGGTCCCATACACCGGCGGGCCGGCTGTACGGGCCCACCGGGGCCTCGCGGCTGTAGTGATTGGCGCTGGCGGCGCCGCCGTGCCAGAGCTCGACACCGGCGAGGGCTCCGTGTTCGTGTACGGCGTCGACCATCAGTGATAGCGCTCGGACGTCCTCGTCGTCCCAGATCGATGCCGACGGGTACGGATCGTCGTCCGACGACGGATGGATCGAGCAGTACTCGGTGCAGACGGTGCCCCAGCCGCCTGCAGCCTTCATCCCTCGCAGGGCTGCGAGCGTCTCGGGTCTCCGGTAGCCGATACCGGTGCAGTGGGGCACCTGGTAGAAGCGATTGGGCGCGGTGACCGGACCGATACGAACCGGCTCGAAGAGCACGTCGAATCGGGGGTCAGGGGCCATGCTCACACCAGGGCGGCGCTGACCCGTGCGTCCGCCGACGGATCGACGGGACGCACGGGTCGGTCAGGACGGGATCGGCGACCCGCTCAGCCCTTGGCCTCGGTGAAGGCGTCGGCGTACTCGATCTCGAAGTCGCCGGTGTCGGCGATCTCCTCGACGCTGTCGAGCCCGCCAGCCAGGACCGAGTCGTCGGTCAGGAAGTCGAGCAGATCCTCGTCGACGAGGTCGAGGGCAGCCTCGTTGGGCGTGGCGTAGTAGTTCCAGTTGGTCAGCTCGGCGCCCTGGTCGGCTCCGAGTAGCCAGTTGATGAAGGTGTGCGCGGTGCACGGATGAGGAGCGTCGAACGGGATCGACATGTTGTCGATCCAGCGGGTGCCGCCCTCCTCGGGAACGAAGAACACGTAGTCATCGGGGTTGTCGGTCTCCAGGAACTGCGTGAACATGTCGCCGGAGTAGCCGTGGGCGATGACGGTCTCGCCACTCGTCAGGAACTCGTCGGCCGAGTCCGTGTTGAACTGAGCCAGCCTGTCGCGGGCACTCTTCACCAGCTCGGTCGCTTCTTCCAGCTCACCGGAGTCGGTCGTGTTGAGCGAGTAGCCGAGGGCCTTCAGCGCCGCGCCCATCGTCTCCCGGGGATCGTTGAGAAGCGTTATCTGACCGGAGTACTGGTCGGCGAAGTCGGCGTCGAAGATCACGTCCCACGAGCGGGGGAAGTCGTCGCCGACTACAGCCGTGTTGACGGCGATGCCGGTGTAGCCCCACTGGTACGGCACCGAGTACTCCCAGTCGGGGTCGTAGCTCGGGTTCTCGAACTCAGCGGCGATGTTGGCCCGGTTGGGCAGGAGGTCCTGATTGAGAGGCTGGACGAACTCGCCCTCGATCAGGATCGTGACCATGTAGTCCGACGGCACGATCACGTCGTAACCCGAGTTGCCTGCCGCAACGATCGGCTGCATCACCTCGTTGCTGTCGTAGGTGGTCATCGTGGCGTTGATGCCGAATTCGTCGGCGAACGCGGCCAGCTGTTCTTCGTCGATGTACTCGGCCCAGTTGTAGAGCGCCAGATCGCCGTCGGTCTCACCGACCTCGCAGTCACCGGCCGCCGACTCGACGCCATCGTCGCCGCAGGCGGCCGCGACCAGACCCAGTGCCAGTAGTAATGCCACCAGTCTCAACAATGTGTGGGTTCTCATTCGGTTCTCCCTCCGATTCCGGATGATTTTGTCAGATTCTCTCGATCGCAGCGCCACTCGGGTTCAGAGCGGCGTCGTCTCGCCTCCGCGGACCCGCTGAGCCAGAAGGGACAGCGCGACCAACACCATCGAGGCCACGAGCATCACCACCGAGACGGCGTTGATGAGCGGGGTGACGCCCTTGCGGATCAGACCGAAGACGAACACCGGCAACGTGGTCCATCCGGGACCGGTCACGAACTGGGTGATGACGACGTCGTCGAGGGACAGAGTGAGGGCCAGGAGTCCCCCGCCGAGGATGCCGGGCATGATCAGTGGAAGAGTCACGTGACGGAACGCCTGCCAGCGCGTCGCGTAGAGGTCGAGGGCCGCCTCCTCGAGTCGCTCGTCCATTCCGGCCAGCCGGGCTCGCACCACTATGGACACGAAGCTGATGTTGAACGCAATGTGGCTCAGCGTGATCGTGCCGAATCCCTTCGAGAAGCCGATGATGTCCGCCGCCTCGGCGAAGAACAGCAGCATCATCACGGCCATCGTCACGTCCGGGATGATGATCGGCAGGTAGAGCAGGGCGTCGAAGACCTGCTTTCCGCGGAACTTGAATCGCTCGAGCGCGAGGGCGCCCAGCGTGCCCAGAACTACCGACACGATCGTCGACACGACCGCAACCCGGATCGAGTCCCATATCGCGTCCTGGGTGTTCGAGCTCTCGCTGAACTCGCGATACCAGTCGAGGGTGAAGCCGCCCCACACGCCGACATTGCGGCTGGCGCTGAACGAGTAGACCACGAGCACCACGATCGGGGCGTAGAAGAATATGTAGACGAGCCAACTGTGGGCTCCGAGCACCCGGCGGGTGAGGCCCCGCGGTTCCACGATCGTGCCGCTCACAGGGTGCGACCACCCTTCCGGAAGTAGATGATCGTCGTGGCGAGCATCACAGCCATCAGCACGAACGACAGGGCCGCGCCGAAGGGCCAATTACGGGATGTGAGGAACTGGGTCACGATGTACTCGCCCAGCAGTGACTCCTTGTTGCCCATGACCTGGGGGGTGACGTAGGCGCCGAGGCTGGGGACGAACACGAGGATCGAGCCGGCGATGACGCCCGGCATCGACAACGGCAGCAACACGTGTCGGAACGATTGGAGGCCGTTGGCGTAGAGATCACGGCTCGCTTCGAGAAGGCTGCCGTCGATGCGTTCTATCGCCGCGTAGAGCGGCAGGATCATGAAGGGCAGGAACCCGTAGACGAGGCCGATAACGACCGCGCTGGGGGTGAAGAGCAGCTCTACTTCGCCCAGGCCGATCGCCTCGGTCACTCGCGTTAGGGGTCCGTCGTTGCCGAGGATGACCCGCCAGGCGTAATTGCGGACCAGGAAGTTCGTCCAGAACGGGATCATGACGAAGACGAGCATCAGATTCCGAATTCGCTCGGGGCGCGTCGACAGGTAGTAGGCGAACGGATAGGCGACGACCAGGCAGATGATGGTCGTGAGGAACGCGAGCCAGATCGACCGGAGCAGGATGTCGCCGACGATGCTCTCCTCGAACAGGCGACGGTAAGAGTCGAGGTTCCAGCCGGAGAGGTCTGTGCCACCGAACCGGTTTCGCGTGGCGAACGAGTAGACGACGACGATCAGGAGCGGGACGGCGAAGAACACGACGAGATAGGCGTACGCCGGAAGGGCCATGAGAAGTCCCCGCCGCCGCTTTTGGGCCTCGAAGGCCGCCTCGAACTCCGGTGTGGCCGCCCGGCCGATCTCGCCGTCGGCGACGATCGTGGGCTCGTCGGTGATCGTCACTCGGCCACCACCGAGACCGAGTCGGGGCGCCACGACACGGTGACCTCGGCCGCGGGTCCGAACCGCTGTCGGCCGGGAGCGTTCTCGTCGCGGACTTCGACCTCCATCCAGTCGAGCTTCACCTGGTAGACGAGCGCATTGCCGAGGTACGTCACCGTCGATACGACCCCGTCGACCGATGAGCTGGCTTCCGAGGGCGGCATGGCCCCCCGAGCCTGGATGTGGGCTCGCTCGGGGCGAAGGCTCAGAGCAACCTTCGTCCCCGCATCGAGCTCTGATGCTGCCGCGACCCGGACACCGTTGGCGAGAACGACCGTGGAGGTGTCGGCCACCGTTCCCTCCAGCAGGTTCGTCTGGCCGATGAAGTCGGCGACGAATCGATTGGCCGGTCGCTCGTAGATCTCCTCGGGTGGACCGACCTGGAGCAGCTTGCCCGCGTCCATCACGGCGATCCGGTCGCTCATCGTGAGCGCCTCTTCCTGATCGTGGGTGACGAAAACGAAGCTGACGCCGAGCTCCTGTTGCAGCGACTTCAGCTCACCCTGCATCTCCTGGCGCAGCTTGAGGTCGAGAGCCCCGAGGGGTTCGTCGAGCAGCAGGACCTTGGGATTGTTGACGAGAGCACGCGCTAGCGCCACCCGCTGCTGCTGGCCGCCCGAGAGTTGATTCGGGCGGCGCTTCTCCATGCCGCCGAGCCGAACCAGCTCGATGGCCGTGACGGCTTCGGCCTGCGCCAGTTGCTTGTCGACCTTCTGCATCCGGCGGCCGAAGCTCACGTTGTCGAGCACGCTCATGTGCGGGAACAAGGCGTAGTTCTGGAACACGGTGTTGACCGGTCGCTTGTTGGGCGGCAGGGTGCCGACCTCGTCGCCGAAGATCTTGAGACTTCCCTCGGTCGGGAAGTCGAGGCCGGCGATCATGCGCAGCGTGGTCGTCTTACCGCAGCCCGACGGGCCGAGGAGGGCAAAGAACTCGCCGTCAGCGATCTCCAGGTCGATGTTGTCGACGGCGACGACGTCATCGAAGCGCTTCGTCACCCCCCGGATCTCTACGGCTGCGGTCATGATCTCCCCCTCGAGCCCATCCCCGACGAGCTACATGGTCCCCCAGTCGTAGCTCTCCTTCACAATCCGGAGATACGTGAGCGCCTCGACGTTGCTCACTCCGTCGACGCCGCGCACGTCCTGGTCGATGACGCGCAACAGGTGCTCGGCATCGGTGCACACCACCTCGGCCAGCAGGTTGTAGCGGCCGGTTGTGATCACCACGTACTCGAGCTCGTCGATCTGGGCCAGCTTCTCGGCGATCGCCGACGATTCGGCATCGACGGTGATGCCGAGCATGGCCTGGAACCCGTACCCGAGCATGCTCGGGTCGGTGACGGCGACGATCGACATGACACCCCGATCGATCAGTCGATTGACCCGCTGGCGGGTGGCCGCCTCGGACAGCCCGGTCACGGTCGACAGCTGACTGTATGGCATGCGTCCGTCGACCTGGAGCTGACGGATGATCGCCTTGTCGATCTCGTCGAGCTCGGTGATCACGAGCTGCGACGCTGCATCTCGATCGACGCCTCGCTGATCGCCTGGTGCACGATCGACGCCATCCGTTCGATCTCGGCCGAGCCAGCGATGATCGGCGGAGCGAGCTGGATGACCGGCTCGCCGCGGCTGTCGGCCCGGCACAGCAGGCCGAGTTCGTCGAGTCGCTTCGACAGGAACCGCCGCAGCAGATGCTCGGTCTCCTCTTCATTGAACGACCGACCGGCCTCGGGGTCGGCCATCATCTCGATTCCGTAGAAGTAGCCCATGCCGCGAACGTCGCTCACGATGGGAATGTCGAGCGTCTGCTCGAGCGCAGCCCGGAATTCGTCTTCGTGGTCGAGCACGTTCTGCAACAGACCCTCGTTCTCGATGATGTCGAGGTTGGCCATGGCGACTGCACACCCGACCGGATGGCCGCCGAAGGTGAAGCCGTGGGCAAACATCTTCTCGCTGTCGAGGAACGGCTCGGCCAGCCGGTCGCTCACCAGCATGGCCCCGACCGGTTGATGGCCGGAGGTGAGGCCCTTGGCCGAGGTGATGATGTCGGGCTGGTAGCCGAGCCGGTCAGCGGCGAACATGTGGCCGAGGCGACCGTAGGCGCAGATGACTTCGTCGGACACGAGCAGCACACCGTGCTCGTCGCAGATCTCTCGGACGCGCGGAAAGTAGCCCTCCGGAGGGACGAAGCACCCGCCGGCGTTCTGCACCGGCTCGAGGAAAACTGCGGCGACCGTCTCCGGTCCGGCCTCGATCATGGCCTGCTCGATCGTGTTCGCAGCCGCCGGGCCGCAAGTGCGGACGTCCTCGCAGCAGTCGCACACGAACTCCTGGGTGTTGGGCACCTTGATGGCACCGGGCACCAGCGGCTCGAAGGGCTCCTTGGCGAAGTCGAGGCCGGTGATCGACAGGGCCCCCATCGTCGTTCCGTGGTAGGCGAGGTTGCGGCTTATGACCTTGGTGCGGTCGGGCTGGCCTGTCTCCTTGAAGTACTGGCGGGCGAGCTTCCACGCCGACTCGACGGCCTCCCCGCCTCCGCTGGTGAAGAAGACCCGGTTGATGTCGCCGGGAGCCAGATGGGCCAACCGGGTGGCGAGCTCGACGACCGTGGGGTGGGCGTAGGTCCAGTTGGGGAAGAAGCCGAGCTTGAGCATCTGGTCGTGAGCGGCCCGCGCCAGCTCGGGCCGGCCGTAGCCGATCTGGGTGGTGTAGAGCCCGGCCAGCCCGTCGAGATACTCGTTGCCGTGGTCGTCCCAGACGAGACAGCCCTCACCCCTCTCGATGATCGGCATACCATCGACGCTCGAGCCCAGCTGGGAGAAGTGGCCCCAGACGTGCCGGTCGGCGAGGGCGGCGAGATCGGCTGAGGACGGTGCAACAGTGGTCATGTCAACGGATTCAAGACGAAAAAACGCGATTGTGCAACCGAATTGGTTGAACTCGCCTGCCTGTATCACCAATACTGCAACGATGGAGCATCATCACAACGGGTCCGAGACATGAAGCGCCCGCCGCTTCGTGTGCTCGACATCTCGGGGTCCGCCGAGGAACGTGGTCACCGCCACGGCCAGGCTCATGCCGCCGAGATCCGGGCCTACACAGAAGAGCGGGTCGAGCTGGTGGCCTCCGGTCTGTGGAGCGGTGGGCCCATGGACCGCGCCGACGTACTCGACCTGGCCGAGTCGATGGTGCCCGCCCACGAAGCACACTCGGCCGAACTCGCCGCCGAGATGCAGGCCATGGCGGCGGCGGCCGGTATCAGCGCGGCGGAGGCGATCATCGTCGGTGGCTTCACCGATTTCGTCGACACTGTGCGGGCCACGGTCGGCGGGCCCCATCCCGACACCGTGATCGAGGACGACTGCACTGCCTTCATCGTGCCCGACGGTCGCGCCGACGGTGCCGGCCTGTACGGCCAGACCTGGGACATGCACGACACGGCGACCGAGTTCGTCGTCTTGCTTCGCGTCCAGCCCGACGACGCTCCCGACGCACTTGTCTTCACCACCGTTGGCGCCCTCGGCCAGATCGGCATGAACAGCGAGGGCGTCTGCGTGGGCATCAACAATCTCGTCGCCCTCGACGGCACGCCCGGGGTCACATGGCCCCAAGTGGTCCGCCAGGCGCTGACCGCCGCGACGGCCGAGGAGGCCCGCGACGAGATCCTCTCGGCCGACCTCGCCGGCGGCCACAACTTCATGGTCTTCGACCGGCACGGGTCCGGCTACAACATCGAAGCCATGCCTACCGCCCGGCCGGTCACGCCGCTCGGAGAGGAACCGATCGTCCACACGAACCACACGCTCGCACCCGAGACGAGCAGGGTCGAAGGACCGCGGGCCACCCCGCTGCAGGACTCGTCGCGCCGCCGGCTCGAGGCGGCCGTTGGACTGCTCGACCGGCCGACGCTCGACGAGGAGGACCTGATGGAGGTGACCCGCGACCCTGACGCGGTCTGCCAGGTCGCCACCGCGCCCTACCACATCGAGTCGAGCGGAGCCGCGGTGATGAGGCCGAAGACCCTCGACTTCTGGGCCGTGTGG
>JAAUYH010086834.1_pt1 | contig 10233 bp, 6 predicted proteins | sample 7278061 | NCBI WGS metagenome assembly JAAUYH01 (sample SAMN14350203, study PRJNA611818) | marine sediment metagenome | isolation source: surface marine sediment (0.6m) | place: French Polynesia: Moorea | collected 2018-08 | reverse complement strand
TAGCGGTTTTCGGTTGAGTGTAGTACACCTCGTAGAGACGTAAAATTTTACGTCTCTACATTTGGGAATTAGAAAATGTATTTGATTCAAATGAAAACCGCTATATTTTCATTAAAAATTTTACCTACTTGGTTTTTAAGCTTTTTAGGGTTAAGTATATTTTATAAATTAAAATAGATACTTAATAAGGTGACCAAAAAGTTTACTGCTCACAGATTTCAGCTTTCAACAATGTCCTAACCTATATAGGTAGTGCTGTAGCTTCGGTACAATAAATAGGTAACTGTCCTAAAAAATAACAAATATCAACAATAATCGGTTATTCGGTTTATATGAAATAAGATATTGATTATTTGAAAGCTAATCCTGCTCTAAACCTGTAAATTCATGACAATTAAATCAGAAAATCAAATACTTATTCCGAAATTGTAGTAAATCAAGCTTCCTGTCCTCTTAGTATCCCTAAGATAGATCACAATAGATTCAAATAGTAATTGAGGTTAGATATTTTGTTTTGACCTACAATTAGCATTCTCGATGAAACTGAAAAATTTCCTGAGTGAGATTTTTAAGCCAAGTTTAGTGGAAATTTGCCATTGAGTCGCGAGTGCACTCCCCAGTAAATACATGCTCACCCAGGCAATGTATTAGATAATACATACTGTGCGTGCAAAATATAAATTCGATCCTAACAAAACTGGATTAATAGTATTCCTAGTATAACTTTGCAAAACAAAGATGTTGTGGGAAATGTTTGTGCTGTCTAATTGTCTGTTTCGTAACTTTTCATTTAAAATCAAATACGCTCATAGTTCATTGCAAATATTCTAGAGTCATTCAGAATGACCCATGTACGTAGTTATATACGTAAGTATATTGGATTAACATTATGAGAGTAGTTTACTTTAGAATTAGATAAACAGGTAATCACAAACACAAAAATATTATGATGCAGGTATTAATTTGCTATGCAGTTTTACCAAAATTAGGTTAATATCGGGAATCTTAAGTGCCAAATTAATTCGGATTGATTAAAATATCTGTGTATACAGTGATAAAACTTTGTCAAGTTTCATAAGGTTGAATTTTCAAGAATGCGCTAACGTGTGAATATGACTGAATTGATAAAACCTAAATAGGTCTTTATACAGTAGTTCAGTTATGACAACACCAAATCGTTATTTTACCGTGAGGAAGTTTGCCTTTATTACAATAATGCGATTCAAAGCAAGATACTGTTGCTGTTTAAAGCTCAGAAATATATGGATAAGTTAGAGCAAAAACTGGTAAATAAATTTACCATAATCTACTTGTCTGTAGTATGTATCTGCTCAAAAAAAACTCTCGTTATATGGTAAACCTAACTACAAAAGATGGGGAATTTATAAAGTATGTACGAATATGGAATAGTTAAAATTTATTTTATAAACCTGATATAAAATGCTTTATATCTAGGTAGTTCCCATTTTTCTTCTTTATTTAGAAGACTGTAATGACTGAGACGAAAAATTGCTTGAAAATAAAGAAGTTTTTACTGCACTTTAGGAAACAAACAAGTAAAAAAGATTAAAGCTCGTGGCTATATCCAATGCTCATATCTTTATCTTTTTACTACAGTTACTTTACCTTACTTAATTACTTTACGGATATCATACAAAAAGAAAGTGCAATTTCAGTGAAACAAGCTACAATCGGAACAGTCTTTACAGAAAAACTGCCAAAAACCATATTGGTTTGTATGAAACAGTAAATTTTTAATCAAGATGAGTCTTTTTTTTGACCAACTTAGTTAAAAACAGGTGTTGTCAAACAGCATAAATCGTATCTACCTTAATACTGGGATAAAGCTTCTTTTCAAAATTGATTGCGCCACACAATTATTTTTTTGCGCAATCTCTGGAGCCATAAATCCTAAGAATTAATTTAGGTTAATCGTTAAGATAGCCTTCGAAATTAAGAAGGCAAATAGCTCAGTTAATAAGAGCAGTAAACACAAATTGAGTAATTGATTCTGCAAGGAGCATGAGGAACGCGGCATGAACCAGGCTAACAACGTACTCGAAAACATTTATCAGCCTGATCTGGAAATGATCGAACGAGCGGAAATTGGATTGGATGAACTTTTAGTCGCTGAAGAGGATGATTTGCTGATCGGCGAGGAAGGCGACGAGGAAGAATTTTTAGGCCCTCAGTCTGAAGAGGACGCTAAGTCTGGAAAAGCCGCAAAATCGCGTCGCCGTTCGCAAACAAAGAAAAAGCATTATACCGAGGATTCGATTCGTCTTTACTTACAAGAGATAGGTCGCATTCGCTTATTACGAGCGGATGAAGAGATCGAATTAGCAAGAAAAATTGCTGATTTGCTGGAAATGGAAAGAGTTCGCGAAAAACTTTCACAACAGTTAGACCGCGAACCTCAAGATAGCGAGTGGGCACAAGCTGTGCAGATACCTTTACCACAATTTCGTTATCGCCTTCATATTGGTCGCAGGGCAAAAGATAAGATGGTGCAATCCAACTTACGCCTTGTAGTTTCAATTGCCAAGAAATATATGAACCGTGGCTTATCTTTCCAGGATTTAATTCAGGAAGGTAGTCTTGGTTTAATTCGTGCTGCTGAGAAATTTGATCATGAAAAGGGTTATAAATTTTCTACCTACGCAACATGGTGGATTCGTCAGGCGATAACAAGAGCGATCGCGGATCAATCGCGTACAATTCGTCTTCCAGTCCACCTTTACGAAACTATTTCTAGAATTAAAAAGACAACTAAGCTTCTTTCTCAAGAAATGGGACGTAAACCTACCGAGGAAGAAATTGCAACCAGAATGGAAATGACCATTGAAAAGTTGCGCTTTATTGCCAAGTCAGCCCAGTTACCCATATCTCTAGAAACACCAATTGGTAAAGAAGAAGATTCTCGCTTAGGTGACTTCATTGAGTCTGACGGTGAAACACCAGAAGATCAGGTGTCAAAAAATCTTCTTAGAGAAGATTTAGAAAAGGTACTTGATAGTCTCAGTCCTCGCGAACGAGATGTTCTTAGACTACGTTATGGCTTAGATGACGGTCGGATGAAGACTCTCGAAGAAATTGGACAAATTTTTAATGTCACCCGCGAACGCATTCGTCAAATTGAGGCAAAAGCACTGCGTAAATTACGCCATCCAAATCGTAATAGCGTTCTCAAGGAGTATATTCGCTAAAAAATATTATGTTCAGGCGCAGCAAGTTGCGCCTATATATAGTTTACTTATCAAAATGAAAAAACTGGAAGTGCTAAAGACTCCCAGTTTTTTTTTATTTACGTAACAGTTAATGTAACAAACATTATTACCAGAAAATTTACAGGATACCCCAGAAGTGTAAAAACCCCTGTCCGGAAAATACTTCAATTAGAGCAGCTGCCACAAAACCAATCATTGCTAAACGACCATTCCAGATTTCTGCTTGGGGAGTAAAGCCCCAACGCCAAGCATTACGTTCTTCTGCTACGGGGGCAACAGTTTTAGTTGAATCTGTCATAACTAGATCTCCAAAGTTAATTAAATTAAGTAAAGTTTTGATTACTTAAGTTAAATTTTATAACATTCGACATCTAATATGCCATTTAAATTTATATTTTTATTACTCAACATTGACATATATATTATTTGGTGATTTTTGAATAAGTATCATCCTTTGGATAGAGCCAATCGAAGCTCGTTTGCACTAGCTTTCTTTCAAGATTGTTGTAAATTGTTTAGGTTTTTTAATTAAAAGATAATGTACTGACTCATACTGGTCAGTTTTGAGTACTACTATTTGAAAATAACTGTGAAAATATACGTATTTAAAGTAAGGCGTTGCTGAATAAAAGTATTGATAGTGGCTGTAGAGACGCATTAACGCCTAGCGGTTAGCGTACCGGTTTGGACGCGTCTAACTACGAATGCACAAGGCTTACGCCGACGCCGCAGGCTCTAGGTACTGTGTGATCCTAAGGTCATAATATCGCGTCTCCACAAGGTTCTTAATTGTGCAAAGAATGCAATTCATATCTCAGCAATGCTTAAAATAATCCCCACCAACATATAAGGAGGGGCATATAAAATCAATTTCCGTATCCTATTACAGTCATTAGAATTGTTACTCCCCTACAACTCTAAGATTGCCTATGAAAATTCTCCTTTTATTCCCATACCCGCCATATTTTCCCATCTTACTCAATTAGGTAATTTTCCGTCGGGATAGGAGTAATTAACCCCCGTTGTTAATGAAACGGGGGTTAATTTAACTTTTGGTAGTTGTCATTGGGATTGCCGTAATCACTTGTTCATCACGGTTGAGTTGCACGCTCATTTTTCCTTTATCATCTTTTCTAGACAGAGGAATATTTTCAACGGATAATCTGACTAGACGTTGATGGTTGGTTACTAGACCGATTTCAGTATCATTATTTGTTTGAACAACACCAGCCAAATTATCTGTTTTAATTGCAAACTTCAGGGATTGGGCACCCAAATCACCTCGATGAGCCAATTTCACTTTACTGAGGTTAATGCACTTTGCATACCCTTGTTGCGTTACCAGCAGTAAGTTTTGATTTGCAATTAATTTGATACAAGCAATTAATTTTTGTTGTTTGCCCAAACGCATACCCTGCAAACCCATAGCAGTACGCCCCATCACCGATACTTCTTCATCATTAACTTCAAAGCGCAGCAATCTTCCACCAGAGCTAGCCAAAATTAATTGTTCCCCTGCATTAATAAATTGGGCGCATAGCAATTCGTCGTCATCCTTGAGTTTAATGATGGTGACACCGCGACGGGTAAGGTTAGACATTTCGGCAACCGAAAGACGTTTGATTCTGCCCTGTCTGGTGACAAGAATTATTTCACTATTTTCCGGGTTTTCCGGTAGAATAAAGCGATTGATAATGTTTTCTTGATTACTTTGTGCACTTGGGCTAAGTAAAGTTATTAAAGGAGTTCCCCTTGCCGATCTTCCATTACTACGAGGAATATCTCCTACTGTAATCGGATATACTTTACCTCCACTAGTAATAACGAGTAAATCTTCTTGGGTATTGGCGATCATACTTTGGACTACAAAGTCGTTATCAGGCATCACACTTTCAGCCTTTGACTTCTTCCCTGTGTTCTGAAGGCGTCGCACATATCCCCTTTGGCTAAATTCCAATCTTACTTCTTGGGGTGGTACTTGCAGTGATGAAGTTTGTCCCCTGAAGTTTTTTTGTTTACTTGCCCCTTGAGGAGAATTGGGCTTATAGCTTTCTATTATCTTAGTACGACGGGAGTCACTATATTTGCGTTTGAGAGAACGTAAATCTTTTTTGAGCGCCTTAAGAAGTTCCCGACGGTCGTTAAGTAATTTTTGTAATGTATTTATCTGTGCTTCTAACTCTTCTGACTCCTGTTGTAAGTTCTGTTGTTCCAAATTTGTTAAGCGTCGCAATGGCATTGCCAAAATAGCATCGGCTTGTTCTTGAGTTAAATCTAGTTCGTTCGCAAGAGTCATTTTTGCTGTACTACCATCAGCAGCTGATCTCAAAACTTCTATAACTAAATCAATATTTACCAAAGCTTTGAGTAAGCCAGATACTAAATGTAACCGACCTTGTTTTTTCTGCAGTTCGTGGGTATAGCGGCGGTTAAGAGTATGCTCTCGAAAATTAAGAAACTCCTGTAAAACTTGTCGAAGAGATAATTGTCGGGGCTGACCTTCTACCAAAGCCAAAAGTGTAACTCCAAAATTACCTTGTAATGCGGTTAATTGGTACAAACGTTGGAGAACTTCATGGGGGTTTGCATCCCGCTTTAATTCTACTACCACTCGCATTCCTTCGCGATCGCTTTCATCACGAATATCAGCAATACCCTGTAGCCGACCGTGGTTGACAAAATCAGCAACTTTTTCAATCCAACCGGCTTTATTTACTTGGTAAGGTAATTCAGTAATTACAATTGCTGTTCGACGTTTGCTTCCGCGTCCGCCTGGTATTTCCTCAATTTGGGCTACTCCCCGCAGTAAAATACTCCCTCTACCACTTTTGTAAGCTTCGTGAATTCCTGATTTTCCAACAATTTCCCCACCGGTGGGAAAATCTGGTCCTGGAATCAACTCAAATAATTTATCGTCAGATAGATTAGGATTATCAATTAAGGCAATTAATCCATCTACAACTTCATTGAGATTATGCGGTGGAATATTTGTTGCCATCCCAACAGCAATCCCAGCACAACCATTAAGTAACAAAAAAGGTAACTGTGCTGGTAATACCGTTGGTTCTGCTTGGGAATTATCAAAATTAGGGATAAACTCTACTGTTTCTTCCCCTATTTCCGAAAGCATTCCTTCATGGCTCACAGGTGCAAGGCGAGTTTCTGTATAACGCATTGCAGCCGGTGGATCGTTGTCCACACTACCAAAATTACCATGTCCGGCCAGCAAAGGATAGCGACTGGAAAAATCTTGTACTAGCCTGACTAAGGCATCATACACAGCCTGATCGCCGTGGGGATGGTATTTACCCAAGACATCCCCCACTACACGAGCACATTTACGATAAGGGCGATCTGGTGTCAGTCCCAATTCGTGCATTGCATACAAAATTCTCCTGTGAACTGGCTTTAAGCCATCACGCACATCCGGTAGTGCTCGCCCCACAATCACACTCATGGCATACTCGAGATACGATTGTTGCATCTCGGTGTGCAGGGCTGTGACGATCACCTGTCCCGGTGAGAGAAGGTTTAATTGTTTTGCCATGAGCTTTTAACCTGAAATTTAACTACACAACAATCGCGATAAATTAACATAGCAGCAACCACAGCATAAACCACAGCATAGCGGATGAAGTGGCGTTGATTACAAAATATTGATGCTTTCAAAATAAAAATCAGTAATTTTATCCTTGATCGAGTCCTACTAGATTGATTATTAAAAAGAGGCACGTACATAATATGAAATTGGACTAAGTGGTATTTACCCTCATGTCCGCATGTACTTTTAAGATTAAGATTGGGTATAAAAAATTAAGTGCTCATGAGAACAGTTTTAATTGTCGAAGACGATCTAATTAATGCTCGCGTTTTTTCGAAAATTTTGACAAAACGCGGTGGTCTGGATGTTAAACACACTGAAAATGTGGATGAAGTCATCAGAATTGCTCAAGCAGGAGAAGCAGACATAATTTTAATGGATGTTTCCCTATCTAGAAGCGTTTATCAAGGTCAGTCTGTTGATGGGATTAAAATTACACAGATGTTAAAATCCGATCCTCAAACGGCTTCTTTGCCAGTAATCTTGGTGACAGCCCACGCAATGGAAGGCGATCGCGAAAATTTTCTCAAGCAAAGTGGCGCAGACAGTTATATCTCGAAGCCAATTGTCGATCATCAACAATTTGTCGAGCAAATTGTGGCGCTGCTACCTGAGAAAAACAGCGGTTAAAGAAATACATTATCTTCATTATTGAAGAAATTCTACCCTTGACCTCGATAAGGCTTCCAGAAATTCTAGAACTTTTGCATTCTTTGTCCTTAATTTAACAACCTATGTCACTAACAATTGCTCGTCAACTATGTCGAGTGAATTTTTTAGTAGATTAATGTATATGTACTACCAAGTAAAGCCTTTGAGCAAGTAATACACATATACTTTTCCTCGTATGAGATATGCAAGGTTTTTGCTCTAAGATCGCAAAAAATGTTAGTTTCAGGCTTAACTCCATATAGGTGCTAATAAAAGACAATTTAGGGGCAAGTTTTCTACTTGCCCCTCATAATATTCTAGAACTGGAATGACTTGACAGAAATGTGTGAATGCTAGATGTGAATTCTTGGTGCAAATGTTGTCTGGATAGATATGATGTTCCTGACTAATGGCAGGTGGCAATAAGCCAGTGGCAATAAATTTTATCTGGGCCGTGGTAAATTACGATTGCGCTGGAGAGTTGCCTGAATTTGAGGAAGCTGCAAGAACTGCTCGGTATCTAACAAAAGACGTTGACCCCAGAGATTTTGTTTGAGAAAGTCCAGTTGAGCATAACGTCCATCTGTGCGGAGTGCTTTTTCTCCAATTGCGATACTTTTTTGTCGGTCACCTCTAGCATAAAGTGCAACGGCTAGTGCCAATTGAGGTTCTGCAGTTGGTTGTTTGGTTTCTTCTGCTTTATTAATGGCTTCTTTCCACTTATTCATTGCCCCAGAAACATCACCCTGTTCGTACAAAATTAAACCAATATTATTTATTGCGGGCCAGAATTTTTTATTGTGGGATATTGCTTTTTCGTACTGGGAAATAGCTTCCGGATGCTTGCCTAGCATATAATTTGCATTTGCCAAATCAAACCACCCTTCCGGATCTTTAGGTTTCAATTTTAAACCACTTTGGTAATAAACAACTGCCTTTTGATATTTTTCCTGCTGAAAATAAACCGAACCTAAAGCAAAAAGAATGTCTCCATTTTTAGGGTTGAGAGTTTTTGCTCTTCCCAAGGCTGATGCTGCATTATCAAAGCTTTTAGTTTGTAAATATAAGCCACCCAATAGAAACCAAACTTTATCATTTTTCGGGGCTAGTTGAGATGCAAGCTTTGCCCTTGGTAAAGCCATTTGCTGAATCATGTCAGGTGATGGCTGAAACTGTGCTATTTGAGCAGCTTCCTGTGCTAAGCTTAAGCCTTGCTGTTCTAATTTGTTGCGATCAAGTTGGAGCGTATGAGGTACTAGTGCTTGGGCATTCGCACTTGGAATTACCCCACCACAGAAACTACAACCTATCATTACAGAAACTAAAGCTATCCTTTTTGGCACATTACCGCGTCGCTGCCAGACATTAAATAATCTTTCAGATAGGTTAAACGATTTATGGAGAGAGTCAAAGGACATTTTTACGGTCATCTATATCAGGTTTGTTCCATTGTTACAACAATTAATTTACAGATAGTTATTAATTAGATCCTGACAGAAACTACATTTACGCAGTAACAATTAACACGGAATAAATAAAAACTAACTGTCTCATATCCAATTTAACAACCGAGTCGCCTCAAAAACAGAAATATTACTTGTAAATTCAAATTACTTGAAGAATTTGAAGAAAATAAATCTCAAATAACGTTCAAAGGTATTTTTTACTTTATTAACACGATGAATGATTTTTAGTTGGTTTTTATACTTTTTATTTGCATTTAAATTTCAGCCAATAATATAGCAGTTTTATTCAATTTACGGGCAATAATGTCAAAATTTCAATATCTATCTGCAATCAATAGGCAGAAGTAGGAAAAACATCACAAGGGAAGAATAATTAACTGATACAGAGCAAAAATAAGTATATTTTAATTCTTCAGTAGGAAGAATGATTGGCAGGGCAAAAAACAATCAGAGCTTTAAAAGTTAACATAAAAAAGTAAAACAAATTATTTACTCGAAAAACAAAAATTGGGAAAGTCATATTTCTCAAATGTAGAAATTATTTAACAAGGCATTATTACAAAGTTGCTATTATGGCTACACCCATAGAAGTTCCCTTGATTGGCAAAATTAAATACCCATTACGTTGGTTGATAGGTGGAATTATCAGCGTAACCTTAATTATTGGGTCAACAACAGCCTACACTATTGTAAGTCGTGGCAATCGCAAAGAAAATATTACTCAACTAACTGTTCCTGTTACTGCGAAAAATGTTACTTTGCGGATTGAGGCAAGTGGTAGGGCTGTACCAATAAAAAGCGTCAACCTGAGTCCAAAAAATCAAGGTACTCTGACAAGTTTATATGTAGAACAAGGCGTTCGAGTGAAGAAAGGGCAAATTATTGCCAGGATGGATAGTGCAGATGTACAAGCAAGAATTTTACAAGCTCGTGCTAATTTGGGACAATCTAAAGCACAATTGGAACAGGCTATTAATGGTAGTCGTCCCCAAGAAATTTCCCAAGCCAGAGCTCGATTAAGACAAGCTGAAGCACGTTTAACAGCAGCTAAAGTAGGAAATCGTCCCCAAGAAATTGCTCAAGCCAAAGCCCAAGTGGCATCAGTAAAAGCTAGAGTTGATTTAAGTAGCGAGCGACTGCGCCGTTACAGAGCATTACACAAGGAAGGCGCAGTACAAAGAGATACATTGGATCAATACATTAGTGAAGATAATACAGCTAAAGCTAATTTACAAGAAGCAGAGAAAAGGCTGGCTTTGCTAGAAAGTGGTACTCGTTCGGAAGAAAT
>JAAUYH010070619.1_pt1 | contig 10234 bp, 11 predicted proteins | sample 7278061 | NCBI WGS metagenome assembly JAAUYH01 (sample SAMN14350203, study PRJNA611818) | marine sediment metagenome | isolation source: surface marine sediment (0.6m) | place: French Polynesia: Moorea | collected 2018-08 | reverse complement strand
CGCCATTCAGGGCCACGGTGACGCCCCGGGCGATGACGTGGTCAATGGGCAGCTTGCGCAGGTCTGATGTCAGGATCAGGTCGGCACGGCGGCCGGGGGCGATGGAGCCCAGCTCGCGCTCCAACCCGAAATGCGTGGCGGTGTTCACCGTGGCCATCTGCAGGGCAATCAGCGGATCGCAGCCGCAGTCGATCGCGTGCCGCACGACGCGGTTCATGTGGCCGTCATGCACCAGCGTTCCCGAGTGGCAATCGTCGGTGCAGAGGATCATGTTGCGGCTGTCGAGGCCTTTTTCCGTAACCGCCGTGATCTGGCTTTCCACGTCATACCAGGCCGACCCCAGCCGCAGCATCGAGCGCATGCCTTGCCGGACGCGCGCGATATTATCGGCCTCGGCGGTGCCCTCGTGATCGTCCGCCGGGCCGCCGGCGGCGTAGGCGTGAAACGCCGGCCCCCGGTCGGGCGAGGCATAGTGGCCGCCGACGGTCTTGCCGGCGCGTTGTGTGGCGGCGATCTCGGCGAGCATTTTCGGATCGCCATGGATCACGCCGGGGAAGTTCATCATCTCGCCGAGCCCGATGATGCCCGGCCAGGTCATCGCCTCGGCGACATCGTCGGGCGTGATCTCGTAGCCGGTGGTCTCCAGGCCCGGCGCCGAGGGCGCGCAAGATGGCATCTGTGTGTAGATGTTCACCGGCTGCAGCAGCGCTTCGTCATGCATTAGCCGAACACCGCGCAGGCCAAGCACATTGGCGATCTCATGCGGGTCGGTGAACATCGTCGTGGTGCCATGCGGGATCACCGCGCGGGCGAATTCGGCGGGGGTGAGCATGCCGCTTTCGATATGCATGTGCCCGTCGCAGAGGCCGGGGATCAGGTAACGTCCCTCGGCCTCGATGATCTCGGTGTCGTCCCCGATGCAATGTGACGCATCCGGCCCGACATAGGCAAAGCGCCCCTCGGCGATGGCCACCTGCCAGCCGTCCAAGAGCTCTCGGCTCTGCACATTCACCAGGACGCCGCCCCGGATGACGGTTTCGGCGGCCTCGCGGCCCACGGCGACGGCGATCAGACGGGGGGCGACCTCGGGCCAGGATTTCAATGACTTTTCTACCATGGACCAATTCTCCTGACTTTTGAGGCGAGTGCAAGATGTGTCGCAAACCGGCTTGCAACGGGCTGGATTTGGCGCAGGTTAGGGCAAGCCCAAGACCGGAGGATGACATGGAAGCCACCCAGCTGCACCCGCGCCCGAACATGGATCACTGGCAGGAGCGGGTCGACCTTGCCGCCGCGTTCCGCTGGACCGCGCGGCTGAACCTGCACGAGGCGGTGGCGAACCATTTCAGCCTTGCGGTGAACGAGGACGGCACGCGGTTCCTGATGAACCCGAACCAGATGCATTTTGCGCGGATCAAGGCGTCGGATCTCTTGCTGCTGGATGCCAATGATCCGGAAACGCTCGAGGGGCCGAACGCGCCCGACGCCACCGCCTGGGGCCTGCATGGCGCCCTACACCGGCGCTGCCCGCACGCCCGCTGCGGGATCCATGTGCATTCGATCCATGCCACGGTGCTGGCCTCGCTCGCCGACTCGCGCCTGCCGCCGATCGACCAGAACACCGCGATCTTCTTCAACCGCTACGTGATCGACGAGAGTTACGGCGGTCTCGCCTTCGAGGAAGAGGGCGAGCGCTGTGCCGCGCTTTTCAGCGATCCCAAGAAGAAGGTCATGATCATGGGCAACCATGGCGTCATGGTGATCGGCGCCACCGTCGCCGAGACCTTCAACCGGATGTATTATTTCGAGCGCGCCGCCGAGACCTATATCCGCGCGCTGCAGACCGGGCAAAAGCTGAGGGTGCTGTCGGACGAGATCGCCGAGAAGACCGCTGCCGAGATCGAGGTCTATGACGACCAGGACGTCCGGCATCTCGCTGAACTCAAGGCGATCCTCGACGCCGAGGGGTCCGATTACGCTGCCTGAATCCGTCCTGGCCGATGTCGCGGATGAGCCAGACCCGTCGATCTGGGCCGGGCGACGCTGCGGCATCAGCAGCGGAGGCGGCGATGTCGGGTTTTTCCATCGGCGGTGAGGAGGAGCGCTGGCACCATCACCCCGGTCAGGTCGGGCTGAACCCCCTCTTTGACTGGCCGATCCGGCCCGCGGCGGTCTGGCGCTGGTATCGCGGGGCGTGGCTACAGGTGACGGCATTGACGGTGTGTTTCGTGGTCGCGGTGCTGCTTTACGTGCTGGTCCTGCCACCGCTCGAGCAGATGCAGACGCTGGAGCCCGGTTGGGTACTGCGCATCTGGCTGATGAATCTCGTGCCGCAGACGCTGATCGCGGGCGGGCTGCACTGGTGGCTCTACATGCGCAAGGGCCAGGGCATGCGGCGCAAGTTCGACAAGCGCGATCTGATCCACGGCAATGGCACCTTCACCTTCAACGACCAGGTGCTCGACAACATCTGGTGGACGCTGGGCAGCGCCATGACCGTGGCCACGGTCTACCAGGTCCTGATCTTCTGGGCGATGGCGAACGGCTGGGTGCCGGTGGTGAGTTTCGCCGAGAACCCGGTCTGGTGCGTGGTCTGGATGGCTTTCATCCCGATGTGGTCAGGCCTGCATTTCTACTGGGTGCACCGGCTGGAGCATCACCCCAAGCTCTACAAACACGTGCACGCGGTGCATCACCGCAACGTCAATATCGGTCCATGGTCGGGGATCTCGAACCATTGGTATGAGAACCTGCTCTACTTTTCGACCTATTTCGTGCATCTCGTGGTGCCCTCGCACCCGCTGCACCTCTTGTTCCACGTCACGTTCCAGCAGCTCAGCCCGGTGTTTTCGCATTCCGGGTTCGAACGGGTGATGAAGGACGAGGCCGAGGTGGCGAAGGCGGGCGACTTCTTTCATCAGCTGCACCACCGGTATTTCGAGTGCAACTACGGCACGTCCGAGATCCCCTTCGACAAGTGGTTCGGCACCTTCCACGACGGGTCCGAAGGGGCGACGGCGGAAACGCGCGCCCGGAAAAAGCAGATGTATACCTGAGGCGCTCTAGCCGGATTTGCGAAAGAGCGTGATCAGCATCCGGTCGTCCTTGTGTGGCCCGGTGTTGCGCGCGCCGTAGATCGGCGAGTCGGTCAGCTCGAGCCCTTTGACACCCGCGCCGAGCGTGTCGAACATCGCGGCGAAACCGGCGTCGTGGTAGTGCTCTGTCTTGATCGTCAGGGCGAATTGCGCGCCGGGGGCGGCGAGGTCCAGCAGGATCGGGATGGCATCCGGGCCGACATGGCCGTGGGTGAAGGTGCCGCAACTGATGACACCGGCATAGGGCGCTCCGTCCATCTGGTAGCCCTCGAGGACATTACCCGAGACCAGGTCGCGATAGACGCCCTTGCGACGCGCCACAGCGAGCATTTCCTCGGAGAGGTCCGCGCCGTCGACAGGTGTGACGCCAAGCTCGGCGAGCTCTTCGCCCACCACGCCGGTGCCCGCGCCGAAATCGAGGACCGTTCCCGTGCCGCCCGCGCGCACGAAGGCCTCGGCCAGGAGCCGCGGCGCGATGAAATCCATTTCTTCGACGAAGCTCTGGTCATAGGTCTCGGCCCAGCCGTCATAGAGTTTTTTGGCGTCGTCGACCGAGTTCAGCGCATAGGCGCCATCGAGATCGGGCTTGGGCATCGGGGCTCTCCTTTGCCCAAGCCTAGCGGATTTCAGGCGTCGTTACATCTCCATGATCGGCGCGACCTCGACCGAGCCGGTGCCGTCCTGCACGATCGGACAGCCCTTGGCCATCTCGTTGGCCGCCGCGTGATCGGCCACATCGACCACCGTGTAGCCCGACAAGGGGTTCGCGCCGCCGTTATCGGTCACGCCCCTGGAGCTGACGGTCGAAGACTTGCCCACCGGCGCGCCGCCATCGACGACCGCGTCGCCCATCGCGCCGTACCAGGCGCCCCAGGCCGCCATGGCTTTCTCGCCCTCTTCCGGCGTCTCGGGCATTCCGCCTCCGTGATAGGCAAAAATGAATTTCGGCATGTTGAAGTCTCCCTTGGTTGAAAATCAGTCTGCGAGCTGTGCCGCCAGTTTGCGGAAGGTGGACGACCACCCCTCTTCGTGGCTGTCGGCGGACTCCTCGGGGAGGTCGACATGGCTGAGCTGCAGTTGCGTGCCGCCGTTCTGCGCCGGAACCAGGCGGATGGTCACGTGGCTTTCCACCCCGCGCACGTCGTTTTCGTCGTGCCAGGCCCAGGTGAAGCCGATGGAGTTCGGCGGGTCCACATGGGTCACCTGGCCCGAGACCTTGAAACGCTGGCCCTCGGCATTCTGCATCACGCTCATCCACGGGCCGGTCCGTTCGAACGAGAGCTGGTGCTCGGGCACGTGTAGCCCCTCGGGGCCCCACCATTTCAGAAGATGCTCGGTCTGCGAGACAAAGGCGAAGACGCGCTCGGGTGCGGCGTCGAAATCACGTTCCATCGTCAGGGTCGCCATGTCTACTCCTCCTTGAGCGCCGCGGCCAGGCGGTCGAGGCTCTGCTTCCAGAATGCGTCGTGGCTTTGCACCCAGGCGTCGATCGCGCCGACGGCCTGCGGGGCGACGGCGTAGATGCGGCGTTGCTTGTCGACGGTTTGCGTGACCAGCCCGGCCTCGCGCAGCACCTTGAGATGGCGGGAGATCGCGGGGGCCGAGATCTCGGCCACTCCCTGCAGATCCCCGGCGCTGAGCGCACCCTCGGTCATCAGGCGCTCGACGATGGCAAAGCGGGTCGCATCGCCGAGGGCGGCGAAGGTGGTAGGGAGATTTTGTATTTCGCTCATAAGTTAATTAACTATCTTACGAATTAATACGAGTCAAGCCTGGGTGGCTTGCGCTTCGCTGTGCCCGGGTCACATAGTCTCGCGATGACGCAAACGCTTCTCTCCTTCGGCCATGGCTATTCCGCCCGCGCTTTGGCGCGGCTGCTGCTGCCGCAGGGCTGGCGGGTGATCGGCACGACGCGAAGCGACGAGAAGGCCGAGGCGATCCGGGCAACTGGCGCCGAGGCGCTGGTGTGGCCCGGCGCGGCGCTGGACGACGTGCTGCGCGCCGCAACCCACCTGCTGATCTCTGCCGGGCCAGGTGAGCGTGGCGACCCGGTTCTGGCGGAGGCAGAAGCGCAGATCGCCGAGGCCGCGCCGGGGCTGGAATGGGTCGGCTATCTCTCGACCACCGGAGTCTATGGCGACCACCAGGGTGGCTGGGTGGACGAGGCGACGCCGCTCACGCCTTCGACCAAGCGGGGCCAGCTGCGCGTCGAGGCAGAGGCCGCTTGGCACGCGCTGGCCGCAGACAAAGGCCTGCCGCTGCACATCTTCCGCCTTGCCGGGATCTACGGCCCCGGCCGCGGCCCTTTCGCCAAGGTGCGCGCGGGCACGGCGCGGCGGATCGTGAAGCCGGGCCAGGTCTTCAGCAGAATCCATGTCGAGGACATCGCCCGGGTCCTCGCCGCCTCGATCGCGCGGCCCAATCCCGGTGCGATCTACAACCTCTGCGACGACGATCCGGCCCCACCGCAGGACGTCATCGCCTACGCGGCCGAACTCCTGGGCCTTCCGCTGCCGCCCGAGGTCGACTTCGAGACAGCCGAAATGACTCCGATGGCGCGCAGCTTCTACGCGGAATCGAAACGGGTCCGGAACGACCGGATTAAGAACGAGTTGGGAATAGTGCTGAAGTACCCCGACTACCGGTCGGGGCTTCGGGCAATGCTCGCAGAGAACTCAGTTGCGCCGGGTTAGCGCCTAGCTGCCGACCCCGAGAAGCACGATGGTCAGGAATACCATCAGCACACCGACCCAGTCATCGCTTCCCGCGGATTCCACGGCATCGGCATGCACGACGTCCGGTACGACGATCGGATCGCTGTACCCGCCAGCAACCGCGGCACCGGCCGCGGCGGTGAAGAGAAGAGCTACAAAGATTTTTTTCATGGTTCTGCCCCGAATGACGCTAGGCCATATTTAGTGGATTGATTCGCGCAACTCCATACTAATCGCGCCTGCCCCTAGGACGACGCAAAAGTGTTGACGGAATGCATCACATGCTTTGACCGCTTCCTGTGGACAGATTCGAAAAACTCTTTGGCATCAATGTGATCACAGAATCAGCTATCCACAGATCGATTCTGTATAAGTTCTCAGCCGCGTTTTCCAGCACGCTTCAAGGACAGATCTTCGACCCCTAGAACACCCAGAACGCGTGTCGCGATGTCCGCGGCATTCATACCGGCGACGGCGTACATGTCGCGCGGGCTGGCCTGGTCGATGAAGATATCGGGCAGAACCATGGAGCGGTAGGCGAGGCCTCGATCGAAGACGCCCTCGTCCGAGAGAAGATGCGCGACATGGCTGCCGAAGCCGCCGACGGCGCCCTCTTCGACGGTGATCAGCGCCTCGTGTTCGGTTGCGAGCCGCAGGATCAGGTCGCGGTCGAGCGGCTTGGCGAAGCGGGCATCCGCGATGGTCGGATTGATGCCACGCGCGGCCAGCATCTCGGCGGCCTGCTGGACCTCCGCGAGGCGTGCGCCGAAGGACAGGATCGCGACCCCCTTTCCCTGTTGCACGATGCGGCCCTTACCGATCTCGAGCACCTCGCCGCGTTCCGGCATCTCGCAGCCGACACCCTCGCCCCGCGGGAAGCGGAAGGCGATGGGCCCGTCGTCATGGGCCACCGCGGTGGCGACCATGTGCTTGAGCTCCGCCTCATCCGCGGCGGCCATCACCACGAAGCCCGGCAGATTGGCAAGATAGGCGATGTCGAACGCCCCGGCATGGGTCGCGCCATCCGCGCCCACTAGCCCCGCGCGGTCGATGGCGAACCGCACCGGCAGGCGCTGGATCGCGACGTCATGCACCACTTGGTCGTAGCCGCGCTGCAAAAACGTGGAATACATCGCGCAGAACGGCTTCATGCCCCCCGCGGCGAGCCCGGCGCAGAAGGTGACCCCATGCTGCTCGGCGATACCCACGTCGAAGCAACGAGACGGGAAGCGCTCGGCGAAGGGGTTCAGCCCCGTGCCGTCCGGCATCGCCGCGGTCACGGCGACCACCTTGTCGTCACGCGAAGCCTCGTCGATCAGCGCCTGGGCGAAGACCTTGGTGTAGCTCGGTGCGTTCGACGGCGCGTTCTTCTGCTCGCCCGTGACCATGTCGAATTTCGACACGCCATGGCCCTTGTCGCGGGCGTCCTCGGCAGGGCCGTAGCCCTTGCCTTTCTTGGTGATCACATGGATCAGCACCGGCCCCGTCGCCCGCGTGCGCACCGTGCGCAGCACCGGTAGAAGCTGGTCAAGGTCATGGCCGTCGATCGGCCCGATATAGGAGAACCCGAGCTCTTCGAACAGCGTGCCGCCCACGGTCATGCCCTTGAGCATCTCCTTGGCGCGCCGCGCGCCCTCCTGGAACGGCTCGGGCAGCAAGCTGACCGCGCCTTTCGCGGCGGCCTTGAGTTCCTGGAACGGCGCGCCGGCGTAAAGGCGGCTCAGATAGGACGACATCGCGCCCACCGGCGGGGCGATGCTCATCTCGTTGTCGTTCAGGATCACGATCAGGCGCTTGTCGAGGTGGCCGGCGTTGTTCATCGCCTCATAGGCCATGCCCGCGCTCATCGCCCCGTCGCCGATCACCGCGATCGCGTCGCCAATGCCATGCTCGGGCGCGCCGCCGAGGTCGCGGGCGACGGCAAAGCCGAGGGCGGCGCTGATCGAGGTGGAAGAATGCGCCGCGCCAAACGGGTCATAGGGACTTTCGGAGCGTTTCGTGAAGCCGGAAAGCCCGTCCTTTTGCCGCAGCGTGCGGATCCGGTCCCGCCGCCCGGTGAGGATCTTGTGCGGATAGCACTGGTGACTAACGTCCCAGATCAGCCGGTCGCGCGGCGTGTCGAAGACCGCGTGCAGCGCGACGGTCAGTTCCACGACGCCCAGGCCCGCGCCCAGATGCCCGCCGGTCTCGGAGACCGCGGAAATGGTCTCGGCCCGCAGATCGTCGGCAAGCTGGCGCAGCTGCGCGTCGCTCAGGCCCTTGAGGTCAGCCGGGCTCGCCACCCGGTCCAGGATCGGCGTCTGCGGTCGTGTCGTCATGGTCCCCTCCCGGGGCGTTTCACATCTGGCGCGAAATAACGAAGCGCGCTGCCTGCCGCAAGGTTTCCGCCCTGGGCCCGAACGGCTGCAACGCGGCCTCAGCCTCGGCGACGAGTTCCGCCGCGCGTGCCTTGGCCCCACCAAGACCAAGGAGCGACACGAAGGTCGCCTTGCCGGCCTCGGCATCCTTCTGCAGCCGCTTTCCGGCCACCTCGCTATCCCCTTCAATATCCAAGATGTCGTCGGCGATCTGGAAGGCAAGACCGAGCGCCCGCGCGTATCGCCGCAGAGGATCGGGGTCTGCGCGGCCGAGGATCGCGCCCGCCACGCAGGACCACTCGATCAGCGCGCCGGTCTTCAAGCCCTGCAATTCAGTAATCTGGTCGAGCGTCAGTGGCACGGCAGCGGTTTCCGCCGCGATGTCCTGCGCCTGACCGAGCACCATGCCTTGCGCCCCGGACGCCTGAGCGAGCGAGGTCACCAGCGCCACCCGCTGGTCCTCGCCTCCGGCGGCCTCGCGTCCCAACAACTCGAAGGCAAGCGATTGTAGCGCATCGCCCACCAGAACCGCCGTCGCCTCGTCCCATCTGACGTGCACTGTCGGCTGGCCGCGCCGCAAATCGTCGTCATCCATGCAGGGCAGATCGTCATGCACGAGGCTATAGGCATGCACCGCCTCGATCGCCGCCCCGGCCCAGACCGATTGCGCGCCGGGCACGCCAAAAAGCCCCGCCGCCTCCATCACGAGGAACCCGCGCAGCCCCTTGCCGCCCGTCACCGCATAACGCATTCCCTCGACCACAGGCAGGCTGCCCCAGCCGTCCAGCGCCTCCGCCAGACAGGCCTGCACCTCTTCCGCGCGTGATTTCAGAGCTTCGGGAAAGCTCACAAGCCCTCGACCGGCGTCGTCCCCTTGGGCTGGCCCTGTTCATCCAGCGTGATCGCCGCGACCTTTTCCTCGGCCTCTTTCAGCTTCTCCTCGCAACGCTTCTTCAGCGCCGCGCCGCGTTCATAAAGCTTGATCGAGGCCTCCAGTTCCACATCGCCAGATTCGAGCTGGCCCACGACGGCCTCGAGTTCGCGCATCGCTTCCTCGAAGCTCATCTCGCCGACATCCTTGTCGCTCATGCCCCTGCCTCCATCAGAACCTCCACATGCGCCGCCGTGCTGTCGGCGAGCGCCTGCAGATCATAGCCGCCTTCCAGTGTCGAGACCACGCGGCCGCCGCAGGTCGCCGCCGCCACCTCGCAGATCCGCTTAGTGACCCACGCGAAATCCTCGGTGGTCCAGTAAAGCTGTGCCAGCGGATCGGCCTCATGCGCATCGAATCCTGCGGAGACGAGGATCAGCTGCGGCTCGAACTCCTCGACCAGCGGGAGAATGGCGTCGTCATAGGCGCGTCGCATCGCCACCCCGCCCGTATTGGGGTCCAAGGGCACGTTGACGATCGTGCCATGGGCGCCGGTCTCGGAGGGATGCCCGGTGCCCGGATAGAGCGGCATCTGATGCGTGGAGCAGAACATCGCGCGTTCCTCATTCCACAGAAGATCCTGCGTGCCATTGCCGTGGTGCACGTCGAAATCGATGACCGCCACGCGGGCCAGCCCGTGATGGTCCAGCGCGCGCTTCGCCGCAATGGCGATATTGCCGAAGAGGCAGAAGCCCATCGCGCGCGCGGTCTCGGCATGATGCCCCGGCGGGCGCATGCAGACGAAGGCGTTTGTGACCTCGCCCGCCAGCACCGAATCGACCGCCGCACAGCATCCGCCGACCCCGCGCTGCGCGGCCTCCAGCGAGCCAGGCGACACATGCGTGTCCGGGTCAAGCGAGACGAAGCCCGTGTCCGGAATCGCCACCTCGATGGAGTCGATGTAGGCCTGCGGGTGACAGCGCAGGATATCCGCCGGATCGCAGACCGGCGCCTCGCGCCGTTCGAGCGGGTCGAACCGCGCATCCGCCAGCGCTTCCATGATCGCGTCATAGCGCTCGACCCGCTCCGGATGGCCCGGCGGCGTGACATGGTTCAGGCTCGAGAAATGTGAGAACATGGCTGTGGTCATGCTCCCAAGGAACCGGATTGCCCGCCCCATGACAAGCCGCATTCTCG
>JAAUYH010045194.1_pt1 | contig 10234 bp, 7 predicted proteins | sample 7278061 | NCBI WGS metagenome assembly JAAUYH01 (sample SAMN14350203, study PRJNA611818) | marine sediment metagenome | isolation source: surface marine sediment (0.6m) | place: French Polynesia: Moorea | collected 2018-08 | reverse complement strand
CGAATTGTCTTGTCCGCACTGCCGCTGGCCAGGGTGTGTTCATTCGGACTCCAGGCTACGGACCAGATCCAGTGGGTATGCCCCTGTAGCGTTTTCAGACAGTCTCCACTACTGGGGTTCCAGATCCTTACGGTTCGATCATCACTACCACTGGCCAGGGTTTGTCCAGATGGACTCCAAGCCACGGAGCGGATGTAACTGGCGGGCCACTGTATCAGTTTTAGACAATGACCGCTGCCAGGGCTCCACAGCCTTACGGTTTGGTCCGAACTTCCACTGGCCAGGGTTTGACTATCCGGACTCCAGGCCACGGACCAGATGTAACCCGTGTACCCTTGCAAAGTTTTTAGACAATGACCGCTGCTAGGGCTCCATAACTTGACGGTTTGGTCCGAACTTCCACTGGCCAGGGTTTGACCATCCGGACTCCAGGCCACTGAACAAACCCAGGTGATATGCCCCTGCAAAGTTTTTAGACAGCGCCCACTGTCGGGATTCCAGAGCTTGACAGTGTGATCCGCACTGGCGCTGACAAGGGTTTGATCATCCGGACTCCAGGCTACAGATAAGATCCAATTAGCGTGCCCCTGCAAAGTTTTTAGACAGCGCCCACTGTTGGGATTCCAGAGCTTGACAGTGTGATCTACGCTGCCGCTAACGAGGGTTTGGCTATCTGGACTCCAGGATAAGGACCGAATCTGTTTGGCGTGCCCTTGTAATGTTTTCAGACATTCCCCAATGCTAGGATTCCAGAGCCTCACAGTTTTGTCCGCACTGCCACTGGCCAGGCTCTGTCCATCTGGACTCCAGGACACCGAGGAGACTGACTTACTGTGTCCTGTCAAAACTTTTGAACATTGATCGCGACTGACACGCCAAAGCCTCACAGTTTGGTCTGCACTGCCGCTGGCGAGAGTCTGTCCATTTGGACTCCAAGCGACAGAAAAGACAATGTTGGCGTGTCCTAGAAAGGTTTTTAAGCATTCTCCACTGTTGGCGTTCCAGAGCTTGATAGTGTGATCCGCACTGCAACTGGCCAGGGTTTGTCCATCTGGACTCCAGGCTATGGACCAGATGTGGTCGGTGTGCCCTTGATAGCTCAAAAGAGTTTGACCATCCGCTACTCGCCACAGGCGAATTTCGCCATCAGCGTCTCCTATCGCCAAGCGTTCACCCTCTGGACTGAATGCCACTGAAACGATTGCTCCGAAGGTTTGGGTGAAACTGGACTTGGCTAAATTCGTGTAGGCGAAATTAACCTGATGCAAATTAATCTGCTGAAGATCAGCCTGCCAAATCGTGAGATGGGAAAAATCATATCCCGTTAAGTCAAGTTGCAGTTGATGGCAGAGGTTGATCAGGTTGCCGCCGCCATACCCAGATAATGAAGTTGATTTATCTCTCAGCAGGCCAAGGATTGCCTGGATTTTTTCTTCAAGGACTTTTGAGATCTGGCAAATTGCGCCGAGTTGGTCAGCAATTGGCTCCAGAATCAATCTGATTTGACTGTCTTTAACATAGTCTTTACCCATGGTTTTGATTAGGGCATAACTCTGGAAAAGATTTAGGGAAGGATCCGCGGCTGTAATCTCCTGGGAAACCTGCTCAATCAAACGTTCAGTGACATACTCCATCACCACAGGCTGTTGAGTGTAGTTGCCAGTTTGCTTCTCGATCAAAGAGCGCCAGCTTAAGGATTCTAGCGCTTCTAATAAGTTGGCTTTAGAAACAGCTGGAACAATATCTTCAGTTAATTCTGAGACAGTTGTCCAATCTCGATTTATGGCTAACCAATACATGATGGTCTGCTCTAGAGGCGACAGCCGCTCAAACTGTTGGTCGAGAAGTCTCTGGATGCTGTTGAAAACCGTGACGTCTTGAGAGAGAAACGTCGCAACGTCTCCGCCAAATAAATCTTGGATTGACGTGGCGACAATCTTCAAAGCTAGCGGATTGCCGCCATAGCGATCGCACAAAGCTTGCTGTTGAGAGCCCGACCCCGACAGCCCTTTGGCGTGGAGCAGTGCGTTTGCGGCTGAGGCCATCCCCCTGAGTTGCAGTGAGCGAACCGATAACTCTACGCCTTCGAAAGCTGCGAGTTCAGAAGGCTTTTCGCGGCTAGTGAGGATCAGACAGCTGGGGTGGGCCGTTTCCCCCATTACCCGCAGCAGTTCGCCATAGTTTTCATATCCCGGCCGGTATTGTCCGGCGCACTCCCCGGGCGACAAAATCGTCTCCACATTATCCAAAATCACCAGGCTGCGAGCATCCCGCAAGCACTGAAGCAAAGTCTTGATGTCGGTTTGGTTTTCCCGCCCCTCCGATAAAAATGAGATCAGTTCACTTAACAGGGTTTCCAGCGGAGGAGCATTCCGCAAACTTCGCCAGATTAAATACTTAAATTGGGTTTGAATCTGTTGCGCTATTTTCACGGCTAAGGCCGTTTTACCCATTCCGCCCATACCCAATATCCCCACGAACCGAGAGTGATCATGGAGGATCCAGCGTTCCAGCATCGCTAACTCCTGGCTGCGCCCGTAAAATGTTGAAACGTCAGGCGCTTCCCCCCAATCTTGTTGGAGGGGAATAGGCGGTTCGTTCGAGACTTCCGCCGCCACCGTGTGTTGAACATAGTCATTCGGGGTGAGCGCAAGATTAAACGCGCCGAAGTAGTCTTCTAGCGATCGCTTGTCTACAGGCGTTTTACGCTGGTGCACTCTGGTGAGTGTTTTGGTGCTGAGTCCGGTCAGTTCGTTCAAATCTTCTAGAGTATAGGGCCGTCCACCATTCGCTTCAGTTGCTGATTGCTCTATCGCCGTTTGCAGACGTCGCCAACCCTCCTCAGAGAGAAACACTCCCCGCTTGCGTTTTGACCGTTTTTGGAAGCTAGGCATACTGAGCGGAGGAATTTAGGGACTAAAACACTCTGTCTGAATTTTAAGACCAGTTAAGGCATAAATTGTCTGATACCTGTCTACTCGGGTTCGTAAGCCTTGAAAATTGCTCAACCATTAGGATTAGGTCGACTCAGTCCTGTTTGAGTTTAAGTTGGAGTCTAAGTTATCGATTTAACTTCTCATCTTCACTGGTGAAACCTTAGGCGCAGTATCACACTGAGGTAAGTGAGTTGAGCAATCAAAAAAATGCAATCTATCAGAAGTCCTGATTTCCAACTGTGATTCCCTCGTGGGGAGGTTCCAGAAACTCTTTAGGAGGGGAATTGGAGACTAATCGGCGCGCAAAGCCAGCTCAACCTAGACTGCGATCAATAAGCAGGCATGAATACATTCATCTAGTCTGCAAACTTCACTGCGTAGGTATTTCCTAGTCGCTATGTAAATCATTATCCCGAGTTCTTCCCGATTACTCTATAGAGTTCTGAGTACGGGCTTAAGCGCCAGCCTACAGCTCCCGAGCCCCACCTTGATGTAAGACACGACGGTTCTTATCCCAAGGCGTTATTTGAGAGGATACGCTAATGTCTCTGAGCACTAACTATATTCAAGAGGTAGATTTTTCCCTTAAAGCCAACATTGAAAAGCTTAATCTGAAAGAATCCCAGCTGCCCGCCCAATTACCCAAAACCACCTTTTTCCAAGGTTTGATTGAAGGATTTATCGACGGAGTTTTAATCCTGACTCAGCAGGGTCAATGGATCAATGCGAATAATAATGCTCGTAAAATCTGCCATATTCTTGCCTCCCATTCACCAAAGTCAAACAGCATTCCTGAAGAAATCTGGGAGGTGTGTCAGACTCTCAAGGAGAGCAGAGGTTTCTATCCAAATCAGCCTGTAATTATAGAATCTGAAGTTAGAACCCAGCAGCTAAGAGCGCTTCGCATTCGGGCGCGGTGGCTCGATTTAGAGGCGTTCAACGAACCTTGCTTACTTGTCATCCTAGAAGACCGCTATCAATCTATGCAAAGGACGGTGATCGCTGAGACTAAACAGTATGGTTTGACGCCCCGAGAATCAGAGGTTTGGTTGCTGCGTAGATTGGATTATACCTTTCAAGCGATTGCAGACCAGCTGTTTATTAGTCTGAACACTGTGAAGAAGCATATGAGAAATATTCGGACGAAGCAAGAGATGGCGAATTTGCTCAGTCCCTATCAGCCGACAGCGGTCACCTGACCAATCTCCTCTGGGGCTAGATGGTCATTCAAAACCTCACCGTCCCGGAACCAGATAACACGATGGCTCAAACGCGCTACTTCTGCCTCATGGGTCACCATCACCACGGTAATGCCTGCTTGATTTAACGCCTCAAAGATAGCCATCACATCTTGAGTAGTTTGGGAATCCAAGGCGCCGGTGGGTTCATCTGCTAACAGTAATAGCGGACGATTCACAATAGCTCGAGCGATCGCCACCCGCTGCTGCTGACCGCCGGAAAGCTGGGTCGGTTTATTATTCATTCGCTCCCCCAAACCTACTCGATCGAGTGCCTCTGCCGCCAGCTTTTGACGCTCAGCTGGCGGTGTTCCTGCATAGACCATCGGTAAGGAGACATTTTCCAACGCTGTCAGTTGGGATAGCAGATGAAACTGTTGAAACACGAATCCAATTTTACGATTTCGGATATGGGCTAATTCCCTCTCCTCTAAATTCGCCACATTCTCTCCGTCCAGAAAATACTTCCCAGACGTCGGACTATCCAAGCATCCGATCACATTCATCGCCGTAGACTTCCCTGACCCCGAGGGGCCCATAATGCTGCAATATTCACCGCGCTCAATGGTCAAACTAACATCCGAAAGCGCCCGCACTTCAGTCACACCAGAGCCGTAGATTTTATAAATATTTTGGAGGGAGATTAGGGGAGTGTTCATAGGTGGATGGGTGGATGGGGGATGGGTGGATGGGTGGGTGGGTAGGGAGCAGAGGAGAAGATGTAGAGACGCAATATATTGCGTCTCTGGAGGATGGGGAGCGTAGGGTTAGGCATTGCCCACACGCCTATTTTAAGCAGTGATGAGGGGAGATGGTAGATGGAGGGTAGAGAAGATGGAGGAGATGGGGAGGAAGAGGAGTTCAGAATTCAGAATTCAGAATTTAAGAGGATGAGGGAGATGGGGAGATGGTGGGATAGGGAGGAAGATTAAATCCAAAATCCAAAATCCAAAATTTTAGGCGCTTCTGAGCGCCACAATCGGATCTAACTTCGCGGCTTGTCTGGCGGGGACAACACCGAAGAAGAGGCCGATGCCGCCTGAGACGCTGACGGCGAGAGCAATAGCCATGATGGAGACGCCTGCTTCAAAAGGAAACAGCGCGCTGATAAGGAGAATGCCGCTGACGCCCACCAAGGTGCCAATGACGCCGCCTGCGGCTGAGAGAATCACGGCTTCGATCATGAATTGAATCAGAATATCCTGTTGGGACGCGCCGATCGCTTTTCTGAGGCCAATTTCTTGGGTGCGTTCGCGAACGGAAACTAGCATGATATTCATAATGCCGATGCCGCCAACCAGCAGAGAGATGCTGGCGATCGCAGCCAACATTAGGGTCAAGGCTCCGGTAATGGTGTTGGCGATCGTCAGCAGGGTGTCTTGGCTATTGATAAAGAAGTCATCGCCGTTCCTCACCTTATGGCGTAGTCGCAACAGGTTGGTGATTTGGAATTCGGCGGTTTTCATGCTCTCCTGATCTTTCGCCGAAACCGAGATATAGGTGACCTCAATGCCGTAGGGAGACCGTCGTCGCCCCACAAGTCGACTGGCCAAAGTGGTAATGGGAACGATGACTGCATCGTCGTAATTTAATCCTAGGTTAGATCCTTTCTCTTTGAGCACCCCCACCACCTCAAAGCTAACGCCCTTCACCCGGACTCGGCGCCCCAACGGTAGATTTTGATCAAATAATCGTTCGGCTAAAGAGGAGCCCAATACGGCTACCTGGCTATGGCTATTTAGATCTAATTCTCGAATGAAACGCCCTTGGGCCACCTCAAAGCTCCGAACTCTGGGAAAGTCTTCGTTGGTGCCAATGACGCTGACGTTGGCATTCCGATTGCCGTAAATCACCAGAGACTGGGTGCTGTACTCCGGGGCGACGCCCACCACTGACGGCACTTGAGATGCGATCGCTTCCGCATCCGCCACAACTAAGTTGCGCGGCACCTCTAAGCCCCCCAATTCCCGGGTCTCTCGGCTGCCCGGGATAATGAACATGACATTGGGACCGAGGGTCTGCAATTGCTCTGTAATATATTTTTGGGCGCCCTCGCCAATTCCCACCATGGCAATCACGGACGCATTGCCGATGATAATTCCCAACATGGTGAGGCCACTGCGGAGTTTGTTGACAGTGAGCGTCTTAAACGCCATTTTTAGACTTTCAGTTAGATCCATAGTGAAATTGGATTAAAGGCATCACGAAAAGTATTGACTGGTTATCGACAAAGCTTGTACTTATCTGATTCCTGGCCAGGTGGGGGTGAAAGAAAGATGAGATCGCCCTCTTCAACTCCTTCCAAAATTATGATTTGATTGCCAGACTGTTGACCATAGGTGATAGGTTGAAGGCAAATACGGTTTCCCTTGTCAGGTACAAGGACACCGGGTCGACCTTCTTGGGTATTGATAGCAAAGGTGGGGACCACAAGTGCGTTATCCAAATCATCACCGATGAAGGCGACATTCACGTTCATATTGGACAGTAACACCTCTTGACCAGACAACAACTCGATCCGCACCTGAAAGAGCGTCACGTTCTGCCGTTCGACCGCCTCCGGCGCAATCAGACGAACTTTACCTTGGAAGATCTGGTCTGGCAGCGCATCGGGTTCAATCTCCACCTGTTGGCCTGGCTTGATTTGGCTGATATCCGCCTCGGGCACTTCTGCTAAGACTTCCAGGCCATTCGCCAGAGCCACAATTGCGCTAGAGGTGGCGGAAGAAGCTTCAGACGCTGAAGTTGTTGGAGTAACAAAAGCGCCCTCAGTGGCGAATTTCTGGGTGATTACGCCAGCAAAGGGAGCCCGAATCAAGATATCTCGAAGCCGGACTTCGACTGCTTCGAGTTGACCTCGGGCGCGATTAACCCTAGCCTCCGCTTGGGCAAGATCTTCTGGGCGAGGAAATCGGCGTTGATCCTGTAATCTCTGTTCGGCTTCCTTTGCTCGTGCGATCACTTGCGCCAAACCCGCCTGAGCGCTCCGGGCTTCATTCACATAGCCATTGAGTTCATCCTCAGAGATAGCGCCCCTACCCTGTAAATCTCGATTTCGGTCTAATCGATCGTTAGCTAAGTCAAGTCTTGCTTGAGCATCCTGAACTTGGGCGTTAGCGGCGGCGAAATTTAGCTCGGCCTGGGCGATTTCTTCAGGGTCGACGCCATCTTGAACATCCCTCAGTTGGGATTCGGCCTCGGCCAAATTAGCCAGATTCTGCATCCGTTGAGCTTCGAGGTCATCGCTATCCATCCGAGCAATGATTTGCCCCGCCTCTACCCGATCGCCCTGCTCAACATACAATTCATCCAAGATACCGGAAGTCTTTGGACTCAGATTGACCGTTTGGATCGGTTGCACATTACCACTGGCCCGGATCCGTACGGTTATCGTTTTGGCCTCGACTGCCGTTGTCAGTTCGGCCACATCATACTGAGGCGTCCGACTACGGGTAATGGCGATGGCGGCGGCGCTGACTCCTAATATGCCGAATGCAATCGGGCCAAGCCACCACAGAGATAGTTTGACAGGCTTGCCAATTTTACCGATTAGAGGAATTTGCATGGCTTGATTTGTAAAGGAATGGGGGGCGGTAATAGGGAGTAGAGAGTGAGGGGGAATAGGGGAATGGAGGTCGGCTGGATGGCTGGATGGGGGTTGACAGGTATTGAGGGTGATTCGCCAACGGGAAGCCTTCAGCTAGAGCAGAGGCTGGTAGCTGCAAGGCAGGAATTGTTTATTTATTATGAAAATGAGATGCGATCGTGTTTCACGCACTATCGTTAGTCAATCAAGGGACTCGTCAGAGGCATCTTGATTGCAGTCTTCATCCTTGGAATTAGGCGTTAGTGTTTGGTGTCTTTTTTGCCATTGCTCTTTTTCCCAACGTTCATCCACAAGGGGTAGCTCACGTTCCCAAAAGGCATGGATATCAAACATTTCGACCAATCTCTGTTGCTTCTGAGGAGCTGCTCCTTCGATCAGGGTCAGCCCTTTTTCCGCCAGCTCTCTAAAGGCTTTGATCTGAGAGATACGTTGCTTGGTGATTTGAGACCAAGCATTAGGCTTAATCTGGAAATAGTCTCGCCGTTCCCCTGGCAGACTAATTTTCTCAATCAGCCCGATCTGCATTAGCAAACGAGTCATTGTGCTGATGGAGCCTTTACTCGCTTGCAGCACCTCAATCAGCTCAGAGTTTGACTGATGGGGCGGATCACAAATGAGTAGCCAGCCCAAAATACGACCTGACATTCGAGGGAGTCCAACCATTTCAAACAACAGTCCCACTTCCTCAATAAAGTGTTTTTCCTCAAACTTACGCTCTTCCGTATTCACACACCTTCTGTGTTCACATACTTTCTGTGTTCACATGCAAAGAATTTGAACAACTCAAATTCTAGTTAACGACTCTCTCCTAATTTTAGTCCATTATTTTTTGAATGTTCAGTACGGATTGAACAAATCAAACAAAGTGCAATTATGTCGTAGTATTGAGGTCATTCGTAACCGTTCAAGCTGAAGGGAAAATGGGGATTACCCCATAGTGCTAACAACATGACAATGACTCAGTCTCCGCTTGGTGTCGCCGTAGTAGGCACAGGTTTTGGTCAGAAAATTCACATTCCGGGTTTCCAGGCGCATCATCGAACTCAGGTGGCGGCGGTCTATCACCGAGATCGAGAAAAAGCGCAGGCGATCGCGCAAACCCATGGCATTCCCCATGCTTGCCAAACCATCGAGGAAGTGGCGGCGCTGCCGGATGTCCAGGCTGTGAGCATTTCGACGCCTCCTTTTCTGCATCAGCAGATGGCTGAAACAGTTCTCAAGGCGGGTAAGCATTTGCTGCTGGAAAAACCCACTGCTCTTTCTGTGACTGAGGCCAAACAAATCCAAAACCTGGCTGAATCCCAGAACTTAGTGGCGGTGCTTGATTTTGAATTTCGGTTTGTGCCCGCTTGGCAGCGGTTGGCTGAACTCCTCAACGAAGGCTATGTGGGACAACCTCGACTGGTGAAAATTGACTGGTTGGCCTCCAGTCGAGCCAATCCCACCCGCCCCTGGAACTGGTATGCCCGTAAAGACCAAGGCGGCGGCGCGCTGGGCGCCATCGGCTCCCATACATTTGACTACATTGCTTGGCTCTTTGGTCCAGCTAAACGCCTATGCGCCCGGCTGAGCACCAGCATTCCCCACCGTCCGGATCCAACCACTGGCGAACTCAAGCTCGTTGACGCCGATGATACCTGCAGCATTTGGTTGGAGCTAGACAATGGCGTCCCCTGCCAGATTTCCCTCAGCTCCATCGCCTATGCAGGACGAGGGCATTGGTTAGAGGTGTATGGCGATCGCGGCTCTCTGATTCTCGGCAGCAGCAACCAGAAAGACTATGTCCATGGCTTCACCCTACAGGGCAGTCAAGCAGGCGGGCCCCTCGAAGAATTCGAAATTCCCCAACGCCTAGCCTTTCCTAAAACCTATCCAGATGGCCGGTTAGCTCCCTTCATTCGCGTCATCAACCATTGGGTTGACTGTATTGACCAGGGAAACCCAAGTGCGCCTTCCATCCGAGAAGGGGTTTATTCTCAGCTACTGATGGACCTAACTCATCAGTCGAACGAGACCGGAAGCTGGGTCGATGTGCCATCCCTTTAGGGTAGGGGGAGATGGGGAAGATGGGGAAGATGGAGAAGATGGGGGAGATGGGGAAGAGCGTAGGATGGGCAAAGGGCTTTAGACCTTGCCCATCAAAGTATTCATCACTACCTGCCCTATTCAATCAACCACGTGTTCCACTTTGCTCATCCAAATTGTGCATCCAGAGATGGGCACGCCTCACTTTGCCTATCCTACGGTGCTAAATATATAGGTTGAGTTGAGCAGTAGCGATACTCAACAATCCGTACCCCTGTTGGGTTTCACAAGTTCAACCCAACCTACCTGCTCCCCTGCTTCCCCTGCCTCTCCTGCTTTCCCTGCCTCCCCCTCCCCCCGGTGGGGGCCCGGGGGGGCGGGCGGGGGGGGGGGGGGGGGGGGGGGGGGGGGGGGGGGGGGGGGGGGGG
>JAAUYH010164684.1_pt1 | contig 10235 bp, 8 predicted proteins | sample 7278061 | NCBI WGS metagenome assembly JAAUYH01 (sample SAMN14350203, study PRJNA611818) | marine sediment metagenome | isolation source: surface marine sediment (0.6m) | place: French Polynesia: Moorea | collected 2018-08 | reverse complement strand
TGAAAGTCGCCATTGGAAATGACCATGCTGGTACAGAATATAAACTCGCTATAGTAGGTTTATTAAAATCCATGAATATTGAAGTTAATAATTACGGAACAGATGGTACCGACAGCGTAGATTACCCGGATTTTATACACCCAGTTGCTGAAGATGTAGAAAATGGTGAGGCCGCAATGGGAATAGTAGTCTGTGGTAGCGGAAATGGAGCCACTATGACTGCAAATAAGCATCAAAGAGTAAGAGCAGCATTGTGTTGGAACAAAGAAATTACCGCTCTTGCCCGGGAACACAATGACGCAAATATTCTGAGCTTACCTGCACGTTTTATTTCACTTACCCAAGCTCTGGATATGGTTAAAACTTTTCTCAATACGGAATTTGAAGGTGGCCGGCATGAAAGACGTATTGAAAAAATACCTTGTAATTAAGAGAACAGCCATTTTTACTTCTGATTGCATAATTTAGTAGGTTAATATCAACTATTTTCCTATTAATAAATAGGTGAAATGAGTCATTCGCATCATCATCACGAGAGAGATCTTAAAGGCAGGAATCTATTTATTTCTATCCTTCTCAACATTCTTATAACAATTGCTCAAGTTATAGGAGGAATTGTCTCTGGCAGTTTGGCTTTACTTTCTGATGCACTGCATAATTTTAGTGACGTTCTTTCACTGATCATTAGCTATATAGCTACTGTACTGGCTAAAAAAGAAGCTTCGGCGAATAAAACCTTTGGTTATAAAAGAGCTGAAATAATTGCAGCCTTTGTTAATTCAGCTACTCTTATCGTAGTAGCTGTAATTCTTATTATAGAGGCATTTGAGAGATTTGCCGATCCAATAACCATTGGATCTAACCTTGTAATAATTTTAGCTTTATTGGGGATCTTGGCTAATGGATTCAGCGTACTCCTGCTTAAAAAAGATGCCCGGCGTAATATGAATACCAGAGCGGCCTACTTGCATCTTCTAACCGATATGATGGCATCAGTTGCGGTATTATTTGGCGGACTCTTGATGAAATATTTTGAATGGTACTGGGTAGATCCTGTACTAACTGTTCTCATAGCCCTCTATCTTATCTACATGGGTTACGATCTCCTTAAAAGCTCAACAAGGGTTCTTATGTTGTTCACTCCCGACACCATAGAAGTTCAAAAGATTGTTGCTACTATTAATGAATTGGACACTGTAAAGAATGTTCATCACGTTCATATATGGCAACTGAATGAAGATGAAGTACATTTGGAGGCTCATATTGATTTCGACAGGGATATAAACCTGTCAGAATTTGATGTGATACTAGAAAAAATAGAACAGGAGGTTTTCGATAAATACGGAATTAATCATGTGAATATTCAACCCGAGTTCGGTAAATGTGATAGCAAGCGAGTTATAGTCCAAGACTGAATTATGGATATTGAAGTAAAATCCTTCAATGAACTATCTAACCATGAATTATATGCAATTCTAAAGTTGCGTGCGGCAGTGTTTATCGTTGAACAGGACTGTGCCTACCAGGATCTTGATGACAAAGACATAAAAGCACTACATGTAATTGGCAAAGAGAACGGAAGCCTGGTGGCTTACTCTCGAATTTTCAAGGCAGGTGACTATTTCGAAGAGGCGAGTATGGGCCGCATAGTTGTAGATATCGCACATAGATCACGTGGGTTAGGTAAGGAGATTGTCCTCGCTTCAGAAAAAGCTATAACGGATCATTTCAGTGATAGAACCGTCAAGCTTTCTGCCCAATCCTATCTCCAAAATTTCTATATAGAATTAGGATATCAGGTCGTGGGGGAAGAATATCTCGAAGATGGGATACCACATATTGCAATGGTAAAGAATTAAAATGGACCTCTATTGAACTCGGGAGAATTCCTCTCTCACTATGTTTTTTGTCACTTTACCCAGAACATTTCTGGGTAATTGATCTTTGAGCAGGTATCTTCTAGGAACCTTATAAGCAGGTAACTGCTGTTTTAGCCAAATATTCAATTGTTCAAATTCAAACTTTTTTAGATGGGTAACAATGAAAGCGCCAATTATTTCACCCCATTCCTCATCGGGTATGCCCACTACGGCACAATCCTCTACATCCGGATGCTTGCGAAGAACATCTTCTATTTCAAGCGCTGAGATCTTATAACCCCCTGATTTTATTATATCGACACTATTCCGCCCTAAAATTTTATAGGATCCTTTATTAAATACGGCCATGTCTCCTGTACGAAACCAACCGTCATCAGTAAAAGCAGCGAGGGTGGCCTGTGGTTTGTTCCAATATTCTTTAAAGACACTTGGACCTTTAATTAAGATCTCACCTGGCTCTCCTTCCGGAACAGGATTGTATTCATCATCTACCAACTTGAGCTCTACGCCTTTAAAGGGTAATCCCACATGCCCGGCTCTTCTTTCACCTCTATAAGAATTTGACAGGCCCATACCTATTTCCGTCATTCCGTATCTTTCCAGGAGGGTATGACCTGTAATTTCACGCCACTTATCCAGTACGGAAACAGGCAGTGCGGCTGAACCAGAAACCATCAGTCTTAATTTAGCGGCAGAAGCTGATAAACCAATACGCCTGTCTTCTGTACAGCTTTCCCAATGACCTATCAGCTGATAGTACATAGTTGGCACTCCCATAAACAGGGTAAGTTCTCCGGAATCTAGCCTTTCCCACACGTCTTCAGGTTTGAACTTGGGCATAAACTCACAACACGCACCAACCCACAGAGCACAAGACATTACATTAATGATACCGTGAACATGGTGAAGTGGCAGGACATTTAGAATTCGATCTTTTATTTGCCACTCCCAGGCGTCTACCAGTGTGGTAATTTGCGCTTCAATATGCCGGTGTGTTGTAACTACGCCCTTTGGCTTACTGGTTGTTCCACTGGTATATAGTATCATTGCCCTCCTGTCAGTGTTCACTTCGGGTAGATGTTGCTCATTTTCTGAAATAAGTCCGTTAGTCAAAAACATCGGAATTTTACAAAGCTCCGATAATTCAATACCAACTTTCTCATATCTTTCATCTGTAATGATCATTTCTGCACCAGTGTCCTCAACAACATAGCTCATAGAAGGTATCGGATGAATTGGGCAAATAGGAACAGCAATACCACCAGCCCGCCAAATAGCCCATTGTATGGCGGTATAGTTAAAAGAAGGGGAAATGAGAAATGCTATACGAGCCTCATTAAGATCAGATCGAGAATTAAGGAGACCGACAGCAATTTTTTTTGAAAATTTTAGGAGCTGCTCATAGGTGAAGGATCTTCCATCACTGATAATCGCTGTTCTTGATCCATATTCCGAAGCTCTATCAACGATATTCATGGAGAATCATATTCAATTAAAGGACAATGGTCTTTCCAGTTTTAAACGACTCATCGGCTGCAAGCACTATTTTCAGGCTGTTTATTGCGTCGTTTAAGTGATCGGTCAGATCCAGATCTTCAATAATAGCCTTGGAGAAATACTTTTGCTCCAAAAGGCAAAGTCCATCGTGATCTGGTTCCTCAGCGGTACTAATGTATTCATCTTCCTTGGTGAATCTACCTTCGGAGTCTAAATTTCCATGATGGAGAATAAGACCACCTGTTTTGGTATGACCCTCAACATCACCAGATTCGCCTTTTGCTGCATCAGAAATAGACACACAACCATCAGGACCAATAACATCTTTGATAAAAAATGCTGTTTCACTCATCATAGGACCCCAACCTGCTTCGTACCAACCTACAGAACCGTCCTTAAAACGCACTTGGAGCTGTCCATAGTTATACATGTCAATATCGATTTCATCTGAAAGTCTTGCGCCTATAGCGCTGACACTTACAGGCTCGGACTGTGTCATTAGACACATGATGTCTACATAATGAACTCCACAGTCTACGATCGGTGACATGGAATTCATCAGCTGTTTATGGGTATACCACTCAGACCCTGAACTCTGCTGGTTGAGATTCATGCGCATCACCAGGGGTTTGCCCAATGATCTGGCGATTTCCACGAATTTTTCCCATGCCGGATGAACACGCAAAATATAACCCACTACGAGCTTTTTGTTGTTAGTACTTGCTAATTCCGTCAACCTGATAGACTCCTCCACAGTTAGCGCCAGAGGTTTCTCAACAAACACATGTGCTCCAGCTTTCAAAGCTTCTTCTATAAATGGAGCGTGTGTGTCCGGATATGTACTTATTGCCACTGCATCAGGCCTGGTTTCGTGTAAGGCCTGGTGGTAATCTCCAAAAGTTGGATAGCCCCCTAATAGGCCGGAAAGACGATTACGACTATCTGGTTTACGGCTTACAAGGCCTACTATTTGAAATTCCGGAAGCTGATGATAAGCTTTGGCGTGACTTGTACCCATGTTGCCGCAACCAACTACTAATATTCTTATTTGATTCATCAATTTAGAATAGCGTACAAGTATATTATCTGTTTACAAGTGAATTAAAAGTACGATTTTAATATGGCTTTTACACTTGAATAATAAGACGCACCAAACAAATTCAGATGGACCAGCAAATAATAAAGTTGGTAAATCTTTATCCTGTCGTGGGTATAATCACTAAAAGGTATAATTTCTTCATATCCCCTGTAGAAATGAGGCCCAAACCCTCCAAATAGTTTAGACATGGCAATATCAACCTCGCCATGACCTTCATAAACAGCCGGATCTATTAAATAAGGTACTCCGGCCTCACTAATAAGATAATTACCGCCCCATAGATCACCGTGCAGTAATGATGGCTTTACCTCACCACATAGATCTACAATAACAGCAGACATTTTTTCGGTTGATGGAATTTCTTTTCTCGAAAGCAAACCCTGATCAAAGGCGATTTTAAATTGTGGTTGCAGGCGTTCCGACATATAGAATTCAGCCCATGAATCACTTCTATTGTTCGACTGCGGTAAACTCCCAATAAAGTTATTCCTGTTCCACCCGAAGGAGGAGCACTCCTGAATATGTAATTGAGCCAGCTGTCTTCCAAGGACTGCCATTGCGGAGTCTTTGGCACGACCCGAAGGGACAAACTCCATAATTAGAAAGGCAGCCTCCTGCCAGGGCTCACAAATGAAGACTTCTGGAGTTTTTATAATATTGCCACGACTTAAGGCTTCGAGTCCATCTTTCTCACTTTGAAACATATCAAAAGCCTGTTTCCCGGTGTGATATTTACAGAAGAGTACTTCAGTTCCGGTGTGTAAGCGGTAGGTGTTGGCTATGTCGCCACCGGAGACAGCATGGCAGGCTTCTATGGAACCCCCAATTAGTGATTCTATGTAGTTGAGAAGACTTTTGTCCATTCAACACCAATTTTAATTAAAGAGCAAATAGTCTTAATTATCCGCTTGCTTCGACAGCCGTTATTTCACCTCTTTTGAACAAGAATGCTTAATAAAGGTCTTCGTAGTACTGCTGTGCCATTCTGCGAGAGGTGAATTCCGGCACAACGCCATCAATAGCATTAAACACAATGTCTTGCCACCTGTCGGGCGTTTCGTAATAAGTTGGGATCAATTCGTTTTCCAGTATGCTATATAAATTCTGACTATCCTTATTGTCCTGTTCCCAGGCAGGCAGAAGGTGGTCAACTTCCGGGATAACGAAACAATTTTTACCGTGTTCCTGGAATTCAGGTATCCAGCCATCGTTGATGGAAAGATTGACAGAACCGTTCATTGCCGCTGTCATACCACTTGTACCTGAAGCCTCCCGGGTTATCCTCGGTGTGTTTAACCAGACATCAGACCCTAGCTTTAATTTTTTTGACAACGCCATTTCGTATCCTATAAGTACTGCCATATTAGATCTGTACTTTGTAAAATGGACCAGGTGATTGAATTGATCTATTGCATAAAAATCCAAAGGATATGGTTTACCGGCCCAAATGACTTGAACAGGACGATCCTCTGAAGACATTATTGCTTCAAGACGTTCTAAATCGCGCAGTAGCAAATCAGCCCTTTTATATTCTGCAAATCGCCGCGCCCAAACAATAGTAAGAACATCAGGGTCAAATAATTTACCAGTCTGATCAACCACAGCATCAAAAAGTTCCTTTTTGAGTTCTTTCTTCCTTTTTACAAAGCGCAACGCATCTCTTTTCAACCAGGTTTTTTCCAGTTGCTTGTCTTGCCAAAAGGTCTGATTTTGGGCATTGGTAATCGGGATAATTTTACTTATTCCCGAATAGTCTTTCCACATGCGCCTTGCTACTTTCGAATGAAGTTTAGATACAGCGTTAGCCTTTTTAGCCATTCGGAGGGCAGCAACCGTGTAACTGATCATACCACCATCCACAGTTTCCTTTTGCAGCTCAGACTCACTCAAATGCCGCCCGAAAAAACCACAATCGTTTAAATGATGACCCTCTCTTTCGGCATTACCAGCCTTTTCAGGAGTGTGTGTTGTAAATACCATTTGATCCTTGGAGATACCCTTATCGCGCAGATAGTAAAATGCAGGTAAGGCATGACCTTCATTTAAGTGATAAATATCTGCACCCCCTAAAGCTTCAACAACCTTGGCACCACCAATTCCAAGCACGATATTCTGAGAGACCCGGGTGAGTTGGTTGTTATCATATAGATGGTTGGTAATGGTTCTAGAAAGATTGTCATTTCCATCGACATCCGTTGATAATAAATATATCGGAACCGAACCGAAAATTTCGGGTTTTAAGACAAATGCCCTGACCTTTACCGATGGATTGTCATAGATCTTTACTTCTACCTCAATACCAGTATCTTCAAGAAAGTTGTAGACCTTTTCTATAAAATTAGTTTGAAGTGTCTGGTCCTTATTTCTACCCTGGTCGTAATAACCGTATTTCCATAACATACCTATACCGATCATGTTCTGCTTATGTTCAAAAGCTGAAAGCATATGAGATCCGGCTAGAAACCCAAGACCCCCTGAATATATCTTAAGGGCCTGATGAATGGCAAATTCCATACTGAAATAAGCCACTCGTTTCTTGAATTTAGGATTTGGTTTATATGGATGATACCAAGTGCTGTATTTACTACTCATAGCTAGTGCCTGTTTTTGAGGCGCTAAATATATGATAATAGAAAAAAAGACGCGAATATTCTATTCAAATTTGACATACACAACTGAAGTTGTATGATATGTAAATAAACAACTCTATGGAATTCACCAACTTTTCAGAAACTGTCCAGAAAGAAGTTTAATTAGCCTAGTTAAGAATGGCATTATATTTATCTGAATCTGCAAGTAATTCACGGGCGGCAAGTATTGCCTCATCTTTTTGGAGATAGTATTCATAAAGCCCTTCCCTATAGAAGTATCTCTTAATTATCTCATCTTCAAGACTTTTCTGAATTGCATTCTGATATGTATCAATAGCCACCTCCTTACTCCTGTCTATCTCACTTAAGAGCGTTTGGTATTGTTGTTTGACATTCTCGTCAAAAATGTACTTGTCCCTTCCGGCCATCGACTCTTTTAATGCCTGTTCTGTATTGGTAATAAATTTGAAATTACTGGCAGACACATGCGCTTTGAAATCACTGAAATCTTGTGCCGTGAACTCAAATGCCTCAGGCTGCCCCAACTCATTCTTGTAGTAATATTTCGTTGCGTAATCGAATATAGTATTATTAGTTTCCAGGGCTTTCACCAGTGAATTGGACTTGAGCGTTTCAATTTCAACATCGGGCTGAACTCCACCACCATCCTGTACTTTCCTTCCGTTCCTGGTTCTGAATTCTTTGAATTCTGTATTTCTAACCGCCTTACCCGACTCATCTCGGTTCCTGTAGTCCAGCGCCTGAATACAACGGCCTGAAGCGGTATAGTACCTGGAAATAGTCACTTTTAGTTGCGTACCGTAAGTCAGCCTCAAGGGTCTTTGAACCAATCCTTTACCAAAACTTCTGGCACCAATAATGACTGCCCTATCGAGATCTTGAAGGCTGCCGGAAACGATCTCACTGGCCGATGCACTGCTGCCATTTATCAATACCACAAGAGGTATTTCTTCATCCTCCGCCTGATTTTTGGTGCTGTATTCCCTGTTGAATTTTTTTACCTTGGATTTTGTGGTAACCACGATCTCACCTTTGGGCACAAACAAATTGGTCACATTAATAGCCTCTGAAAGCAAACCACCGGGATTTCCCCTGAGATCCAGGATTATCTGTTCGGCTCCTTGTCCTTTGAGATCCAGAAGGGCTTTTTTAGTCTGGGAGGAAGCTTTTGCATTGAACTTACTCAGTACAATATAACCGGTCTTGTCATCCGCCATTTTGTAATAAGGAACAGCATCAACTTCAATAGCTTCCCGTTGAATAGTTGTGGTTTTAGTCTGTCCTTGCCTGACATACGTTACTTCAACATCAGTGCTGCGCGCACCTTTTAAAAGTTCTGTGGCGTCGTCCTTAAAATCTGTAATAAGGATATCTCCAATTTGAATGATCTCATCACCGGCTTTTAGGCCGGCTTTGTCTGCAGGATAATCCTTATAAGGCTCAATAATCAAAAGCTTATTATTATACGAGCGTACCAGAGCCCCTATTCCTGAATATTCTCCTGCATTGTTAATCTTATATGCTTCTACATCCTGTTCGTTCAGGAATTTAGTATATGGATCCAGATCTTCAAGCATGTTTTTAATAGCCGTGTCCATGAGTTCCGCAGGATTTGTTTCATCCACGTAGTTCATGTTTAACTCTTTAAACAGAGTAGTGAAGATCTCTATCTGCTTAGCTATTTCAAAAAAATCGTTCTTAAAACCACTACCAACCAGGAGTATAACCACGGCAATAATTGGTATTATGATTTTAGTTCGCACCTTCTTTTTCATCGTATATCATTTTCAAGTTTTTGAAATATAACTTTAATTGCCTTTTCGAGTTCGCGGTACTCCGGCAATTCTTTGCCAAGGTATAAAATAAGAAACGCAAAGTTTCCCTCTATGTTGTTAAAAATAAGATGTTTGTTAAGGCGATAGCTCTCCCTTATCAAGCGCTTAATCCGATTGCGCTGAACAGCTTTCCTGAAATTCTTTTTCGGCACACTTACTGCAGTTTTAATTTTTACTTCCTGTGGCTCATCTACTCCGACATAGTAAAGTTTCAGAGGATAATGTGAAACATTCTTCCCTTCCCGAAAAAGGCGCTCTATTAGCTTCTTTGACTTTAGCTTTTCTCTTTTGTTAAACTTGAATGACATTTGATGCAAAAATACGCATTATAAAGAGCTATAAGCTCTATGACATTTATCATATTTATACCTGAAATAGGATTTTAACTTGCATTCATTTATATTTCCACTGCAATCGTAACAACACCATAACTCATGGGGGAATTCAATGTTAAAAAACTAACGGGAGACGGAAATAAATCAGAGTATATTTCTCAATTACTTACCGACATAGAAGCCCTTGAACATATGTTGAAAAACAATATGATCAAAAAGACTCCATTGAGAATTGGGGCTGAACAAGAATTTTGTCTGGCCAATGAAAATTGGGAACCATCAAACAAAGCCGAAGAAATCTTAAATGAGATCGATGACCCTCATTTTACATCTGAACTAACGCTTTACAACCTGGAGATAAATCTTGACCCGTTAGTTCTGGATGACAACTGTTTCTCACAAATGCACAAACAACTCAATGAGTTGTTGGAAAAGGCACAAAAAGCAGCGGAAAAATACAAAACCCGCGTAATTCTTACTGGAATTTTACCCACTGTCAGTGAAGAGTATATGGGACTCGATTACATGACTCCAATACGCCGCTACAGGGTATTAAATGAGGCTATTAAGGATATCCGCAAAGATGATATTGAACTTCACATAAAAGGGGTAGATGAGGTAAATCTTCACCACCACAATATACTTTATGAAGGATGTAACACCAGTTTCCAAGCGCATCTCCAAATTGACCCTAATGATTTTGCTAATACTTACAACTGGGCTCAGGCCATAGCCGGGCCAATCCTTTCTGTCTGTACTAACTCCCCTCTCTTGCTAGGGCAGGAGCTCTGGGAAGAAACAAGAATAGCTCTTTTCACACAGAGCGTGGATACCAGGGCCAGCACGTTTATTCTCAACGAGAAAGAATCACGAGTTAGTTTTGGCAGCGATTGGGTACAAGGCTCAGTAGCCGATTTCTTCAAAGAAGCTGTGATAAGGTTCAGAAGTCTTTTGACAACTGATTTCGATACAGACAG
>JAAUYH010209462.1_pt1 | contig 10236 bp, 8 predicted proteins | sample 7278061 | NCBI WGS metagenome assembly JAAUYH01 (sample SAMN14350203, study PRJNA611818) | marine sediment metagenome | isolation source: surface marine sediment (0.6m) | place: French Polynesia: Moorea | collected 2018-08 | reverse complement strand
GTCAGTCTCGATATGCAATACCAATCGCCGGCGAGACGCGTCGACTCCGCTACTTTTCTTGTAATTGCGATGGCAGTCGTTTGCTAGTCGGAGAACCACCTAGACACGTCGCCGATCTCGTTCATTAGTACGCTACAATCGCGCTCCTCGACTAACGGTAGACTATCGAGTGTATGTCGATGCACCTCGTACGCCTTGGCAAGGGCGCCGGCGCGTTCATAGAGACGGCCGAGGTAGATCGCGTCCCACGGATCGGACTGGTCGAGCGCCACGACCTTCTCGTACGCGGATACGGCTTGTTCAGTATCGTAGACGTAGGCGAGTCGACCTATGCGTCGCCACTGCTCCGCACTCTCAATCGACGACGTCGTTGCGAGCGTGTCGAGGAGCTGCAGACCTCCGTCCAGGTCGCCTGCCGCAATCATGGCAAGCGCACGACGCTCTTCGGCGTCGCCCTCTTCGATCGATTCACGCACCGCTTCCCGGACTTGGGCCTACGCTTGTGCCTCTGTCGAGACCTCTCCGATTCCCGCCGCCGCCGTCAACACCGCAAATGCGCGGTCTATGAAGTAGGCTTCCAGCTCACGAAGCTGACGACGTTGGTCCGAGTTGAGATCTTCTTCCCGTTCTCTCAGATACACCAGGAGGGCGAGTTGCTCGCTGTCATTCAGTGGCGCAACTTTGTCCTGGCATATCGATAGCGCATCTTGCTGGCCGACAATCCCGGCCACGTCGCAAATGAACAAACGTCCGTTGTTACGCACAGCGTCATACCAACCCAGAACCGCCGACAGCGCCAACGCGACAGGCACCACCTTGGTCCAATGTCGCCGGATCCAGCTCTTCTTCTTATCCAATGGTTCCCTGCTCGCCGTAGCATCCGCCATGACTTGTCCCCGGCAGTGAGATCGACCGCTCCTATGGGATGCGTTGGGTCAAACAATACTCGAGGAATCACTGCGAATTGAAATCAGGGGGCTCGGCCAGCCTGTCTGAGGCGGCTATGGGTGGACTCGAACCACCGACCTCAGCATTATGAGAGCGACCAAATCGTCATAAGCAATTGTATTAAATGATATTTGCCGGAGGGCGCCCGTTGCCAAATGCAGTACTCCGCAGCACCGCGTACAGCGGTATCCCGCAAATCTCCCAATACCGGCACATCGAGACCCGCAGATGTGACCTGTTTGACCTTCGGCAATCAATGAAGAAGCCACACATTCGCCTAGGACATGACTTTGGCCCATGAAACTGTGAAAGACCGAGGAGTATTCACGGAGTCTGCTAGATTCCCGCCGCGAGTCGTCCGAGCGATAAGCCGACGTTGACAACACGAATTCATCTGACAACGTCTGTCGCGTCAAATCAGAGCTATTGCAACTACATTCGGCAACGCGACGTCCAAATCTAGTGCTTCCCAGGCCCGCAATCGCAACACTGTTCATCGTTGCTGATATTGCTTAGTGCGTCGGAGAACACACCTGACCCTGCCCGCCCTCAGGCGCGCCCGATGAAATGATTCATTGTAGCTTGTTGGCGTCCCGGCCTTTGAAAACTCGCCAACAACTCATTCCCAACGCCGCCTCCTGCATCACAAAGTGTACGTCTGCTCCAAATAAGCGTTCCCGGGACTTCGCCCACAAGCGGCAGAGCATTTGCTGCCGTCACCTCTCCTTTACGGGGACAAATCTTGTAGCTCCCAATTTTGGCTGCGTGGTGCAATCTCCACACGACGCCGATCTGTAACACGCTCCAGATCGCGCCCACGGGCCTTGGGCTTACGAGAGTGAAACAAGTTGGACAGGAAGTCTGGACAGGTTGGATGTGTTGCCTCATTGAACAATCTCTTCGCGGCCAAATTTGAAGAACGCATGACTTCGGTATCCACTTTTGTCTCCGAATCAGCGAATTGCGCAGACACGCCGTAGACAATCCATGCAGTCTGGTGTTGCCGTGGAAGCGACACTGGTCAATTCTGTGGGCATCTGCTTAAATTTGAGCGGCAAGATTACGTCTCCGCATGGATAGTGAGGACCGACCAATGAAAGCAGCCGCTAGTTTCACGTTGGTATTAGTTTCAATCGTTCTTACGGTTGTGCAGATCGCGACAACCCGATCCGCAAGTGCCAACCCTTTCTTCGACTACACGGTGGTCGCACAGTCCGGCCAAGCCGGAATAGTTTCAATTCCCGGAGTACCGTCCATCAACGACCTCGGTCAGGTCGCAGTAGTGGCAAGCACCGACGATACATTCCAAAATTCCAATGAAGGAATCTTCGTGGGCGACGGGGTTACCTCTCCGACCAACATATCTCCTGATCTAGATCAGCAAAACCTCTTCTTTGATCGGAAAATCGAAATAAACGGCATGTCTCAAGTCATCGCAGCTTGGACCGAGTTTGTCTTTCCCACCGTGAGTTCTGTCGACGTGTGGGACGGAAATGCCGTGGATGCTAGAAGCAAGGTTGCATCCGTGCCGCCGCTCGTGGGGTACTTGGCAGGCGGCTCTCCGACGATCAACGAGGTCGGAGACGTGGCGTTTTTTCGTTCGCCAGATCTTCTTTTTCCCGACCGATTGCTTTCGGTTCCTGATGGTGCAGGCGGATTCAATGAGGTCACTTTGGATTTCGCCCCTCCTGCGCAGATCACTGACGATGGCCGAGTTCTTGTTCGCACTGGCGTAACCGACCCCTCTCCAGATGGAGAAGTGCAAGGCGACCTCCGATTATATTCCCAAGACTTGTCTTCGAACGAGGTCGTGGTCGACACGACGACCTTTGCAAGAATTGGATTGTCCCCGACAATTAGTGAGGATGGCCAGATTGTGGTGTTCAGCGGAGACCTCGTTCAAGCTGGGGCTGACTCAATCAATACCGCTCAACAGTCTCTGACATACTCAAACGGCATCCCGCTTGCTCCAGAGCCTCTATCTCCCGGGATTGGCATTTTTTACAGCGTTGAGACGGATGCGGGCCGGATCATTGGGCGCCTCGCTGGACTCGGCAACAACAACATCATCGATCCCGGCGAGACTTTTACAGACGTAAACGGCGACGGCGATTTTGATTCAGGCACTGATGTGGAACTCGGCACTTTTTCTGGATTCGATCTCAGCGCGCAGCTTGCCTTGAGCAGCTATCCGGCCATGCCGCGCGGCATCGCTGTTGTCGTGACGGGCAACGACCTTGGCGGCACACTGGGCCTGTATCATATGCGACTCAATTTTTTCGGTCAGAGTGCCGGTCCTTTCAACGTAGACAGACCTACCAGATGGTCGGTCAGGCCAGCCACGAAGGTTGTAGAGGTCGGGGATACGATAGCTGGTCTCGCAGGAACGGTGGCGGAGCTTGACTCAGATGACGCCGCAAATTCAAGAGATAGGACGGATGTCGCGTTCATGGTCTCAATGTCCTCAGGCGTGGACGCGATTGTTAAGGCTCGCCCCAACGAGGTTGTATTCCTCGATTTCGACCCGGTGGCTAATTTTGAGCTAGACCCGATCGCCGCCGGCGCTTTCTCAGAACTCGGAGCAAATCCGACATGGTCCGGCGACATGGGTAGCGTATTCGCGGTCCTTGCCGGGAATCGGCCGGAACTACAAGGCGCCGCCAACACTGATGCTATCCAGACCCAAATTGTCCAAAAGACACAGTCGATCTATGACAGCCTTGAACAGACTGGTTCAATTGGCGTCAATGTCAAGGTACTCGGCATCCCTTCAGACACTCCGCCCACTGACGGCCCATTCATGCGTGTATTTGTCGGCGATGGACCTAATGACGCGATGAACCCGAGCAATACGGCCGGGGTCTCGCCAACTTATGTCTTCAATGACAATGCGGCCGTGGTAGGTGGAAAGATTGTCTGGCTCCAGGCTAAGCCCCTGGTCTTTGTCGACAATATATTCAGACCGGCATCAATGTACTTTTCTAATCAGGATGTTCAGAATCCACTCCCGATCGCTTTGGATGAAGATACCGGTCCGAATGTTATCACTGTAGACCATGTCGAGAATGCAATTGCTTACGTTGCCGCTCACGAGATAGGCCACGCGCTCGGTCTATATCATCTGGACTTAGTGGAGTCCGATTCCATGATGAAGGAAATCGCGCAATCGGCAGTTACCCAAATACCTTCGTCCGACGGCATCGACGATTTGCGCAGCTTGCCGCTCATTGGGAATCAAAGCGAGCAATTAAGCCTCCTTGAGCGCTTCAAGGACGGTCAAAAGGAGAATAGCGGAGCCCGATTGGCGTTCTCGGTTGGTTCGGATACTGATCCACCTGCGTTAGTTCGAGAAGCCCCAAGCGAAGCAGTCCTCGTGCGCACAAGTCGATACGGTTGGCTCACGTCTTTCGCATTGACTGGCTCGGATCCCATCGTCGCGGAGGCGGCATTTGGCATCGTCCGGACAGGTGTGCAAGATGCTCTGCCCGAACTCGTTCTGCTTGGAGGAGGCCAGCTGTCCACGCTTCTGTCGGCTGCATTGTCGGCATCCGAGAATGACCAGATAATATTTGTTGCTTCAACGGACGGGCAGGGAATTGACATTCTTGGAGTTCCAACCGATTTTGCAGGAAACTTGGCCGACATCGATTTAACCAATGGCTTATCGTTGTTCATTGACAGCAGGTTGAGGTCGAGAATATTCGACACCAACGGCATGACGAAATCCGCGATTCTCGATATTTATCAAGATAGTGGCGGCATATTCGAGCTCCTCGGTCAGTTAGGAGGCAACGGAGAAATCGTCGATTTTGATGACGATGGAGTTGCGGATCCGTTGGACAATTGTCAGTTGGTAGCGAATGATGATCAGCGAGATACTAACGGTGACCAATTCGGCAACATATGCGATCCCGACTTGAACAACGATGGTATCGTGAACGCCGTTGATCTCGGCCTGTTCAAGTTGGTGTTCTTTACCTCGGACGATGATGCGGATTTCAATGGCGATGGCACGGTTAACGCAGTGGATCTTGGCATTCTGAAGAGTTACTTTTTCATGGCCCCTGGCCCAAGTGGCCCGGCTCCAACGTAAAGGGCCCTAGCAATGTCGCGCCTCCTTCTGTTTCTGCACTTTGCCGTACTGACAGTGGCTGTGTTGGCTTCTCAATTTGCTGCGGCTGAGGGTCACAAGTGCGATCAAGAGACGTGCGACACTGAAATCACGATTCCCTATGAAGATACCGAGGCAGGAAGGATTGTCCCGGGGATTTCACGCGGCATGCGCGACCAGCCTCTTACGGTTAGCGTGACGAGCGACTGTTCGATCTCCAAGGTCTTGGTATCGATGGAGTCAGAATTCGAGAACCGAAAAGTACTAAATTGGACAACGGAGAAACGTGACGGCAATTTCTATGTGTTGGACGTTGACCTACCGTCTCAGGGACATGCAGAGCGCATGGCACTTACGGTGACCGCGACCACCCAGAACGGCTTCTCCGAAGAAGTGGCAATGCTCATCTTGGTGCCAGACTTCAATATCACTTCAGGACCGCATCCACAGCGAAAACACAACTGGTGGGCGTTGAAGCTAGAGGATACTCAATAGACAGATATCCGATGCGTTCGAGCTTTGTCTTTCCGCGTCGCGAGGCTGTTGTCGTCGTTCGGTACGGGCAACAACACTTTGGTATTCTCGACCGATCGCTTCGATCTTGTACAAGCTGTATATAGTCGTCTCGGCGCTCTGGTTCTGACCGTACCGCCGTAATTCGAGCCATGCAGTATGTGGGATTTCCCGTTGCTGAGCACATAGTGTTGAAATCCCCGAGGTGGCTAGCCTCGTTCAGGATGGTGCATTGCGTCGATTATTACCGGGTAATAATTGACGCCCCGCACAACGTTGCTACTAGATCCCAACCAGCAACGCGACCGTGCTGACTGCCCACGCATCCATCACCGCAGACGGTTCGCGGCGTTTGTAGGAACGGTCGCGGCGCCAGTTGCCGGCTCGCATGCAGGGGGGCCGGGCGGTAAGTCAGACCTCCTGATCACAGTACGAGGACGGCTTCTCATGGCATTTGTTGGAACTTCGACAGTCCATGCGGCGGTTCTTCCTTTCCCAAGGAGGCACACCTGCTACGCTGCCACTCATTACACCGGGCCGCAACGGTACAAGAGCGGCAATCGTTCTGCTTCGGCGGAGCACCAAAGCGCACTTCGGGTCCTGAGACTGCGCGCGGCGAGAGCCGAGGATCCATCTTTCGACTTTGCATCGCCAGCCATGTTGTCTGGTTGATTGATTCACCGCCGTAAACAGATCACTGACCTGTCTTGCGACTTTCACTTCCCGCGTCCGTCCCCACGACGCATCTGACTGATTGCCTGCGCCAGTGCAAGCGGCACTGACCTGGCGATGCTGGACGCATCGCAGGTCAGCAGCCGGCCGTTAGCGCATTCGATCTCCACGCCGCCCGTCTCTGTGAGCGCCGTCAGGCCGCACAGAGACGGGCTCCTTCCAGCTGGCACATCCTCCCGTCAGCACACGACTTTTTTTGTCGCCCCGACAATGCAAAAGCCGACAAACGCCCTTGCCCGGCGGTCAGTCCACGGACGGACTGACGCAGCCAGCGCCTGATTCCGCGGTCCTGTCTGGATCGTACCGAGGCGCCATGGTCCTGGGTCCTCCCTGGTAGCGGCTTGTAACTACCCGCGCGGCCGAGCGTGAGAGGCCACTTGCTGTGACCGCCAGCGTAATCGCGGTTTATCACTCACCGATTTGAGGAAGCTGGAAGAGAACGAGCTATGACGAAATATCGAAGCACCCGGAATTTCGGGTTTGGCAAACAGATGGCCTTCGCAGGCCGACGGGCCTTGCAGGAACGATACGGCGGCGGTCATCACGCCACTGTGGCCGCCCATGCAGAGCGCTGGCGACGATTTGCAGCGTGGGCGAATGAAGCGCGCGGGCTGCGGGACACCCAGCAGGTCGACAAGGCGGTCTTGTCGGCCTACGGCGACGAGCTCGCCAATCAGGTATCGCAGTCCCGACTATCTCGGTCCTACGCCCAGAATCTCCTTTCCACCGTCAACGTGGTCCTGGAGTCATTACGCGGCGACCGCATGATCAGGGTGTCGCCCGCACAGATCGTCGGCGCGCGAAACCATATTCGGTTCGCAGCGCCCAGGGGTCTCGACCGGCCAGCCGTGCACACTTGCGCCGACGAACTCCGACAACGGGGCCACCATCGTGCCGCTTGCGTCGTCGAGCTCGCCCGATCGCTTGGCCTGAGGGTGAAGGAAGCCTCCATGCTCGACGCACGAGCAGCGCTGCGCCAGGCGGAAGACAGAGGCGCCGTCAACATCACCGCTGGCACCAAAGGCGGGCGCGGCGACCATGTGGATCGCTGGGTGCCGGTCACCGAGGCCACGCTGGCCTGCCTGCAGAAGGCCGCCCATGCCCAGGGGCCCGATCGCAATCTCATCCCAGCCGACAAGTCCTGGCGCCAATGGAGCGATCACGTCCACCACGTCTGGGCATCCGTCCGAGACCGCCATGGCCTCGGCAAACTCCACGACCTCGGCGCTGCCTACGCCTGCGAGCGCTACAGAGCGCTGACCGGTCACAATGCTCCGGTCATCGCCGGCAAGCGAGTTGCAGGCCGCAAAGTTGACCGCACCACGCGCCAGACCATCGCCCTCGAACTCGGCCACACCCGCATCGACGTCGTCGCCGCCTACATCGGAGGCGCGAAGTGAGCAATCCCGCCAACCAGCATACCGCCGCCCGCCAGGCCCGCGCCCTCCTCGCCCGCCGCCTGCCCGGCTCCCGGCGCGGCACGGTCCGCGCCCACCTGGCCCGCGCCGAACACATCGCCGAGACCATCTGGCGCCGCTGGCAGCTCGGACCCCACAAATGGCGGCTCAAACACGCCCGCTGGTACCTGACCGAAATGACCAGATCCCGCGCGCCCAGCACCCGCTATCGCCACTGGCTCACCCTCCGCGCCCTGATCCTGGCCCTCGGCCACGGCGAAGACTGGCTGGCGCGCCTGGACGGCCCCTGGCGCCGACCGGACGGTCGGCCCGGCCCCCTCAAGCCGGGCCGTCCACTCAACAAGCCCGGCCGCGGCCTGTCCTGAGGCCGCAGAGATGCCTGATTTCCAGCACAGAGCCCAAGCCTCACGGCGGCCACAGCTGCTCCCCCGGCTCATTCGCCTCCGGGACGCCCCCTTCTACCTGGGCATGGACCGCAACCGCTTCAACACGGAAGTCCGCCCCGGCCTCACCCAAATCCCCATCGGCCGCCAGGGCATCGCCTTCGACCGATTTGAACTGGACGCCTGGGCAGAGGACCATAAGTCCCGCAACGGACGTCCTTCGGCTGACAGGAGACAGCCATGGGACAACGTAAACCGCCAGGCCTCATCCAACGAGGCGCAATCTGGCACATCGATAAACACGTCCGCGGGGTCGGACGACTTTGCGAGAGCTGTGACACGAGCGATCTCGAACAGGCGATAGAGTACCTCGAACATCGCCTTAACGAGATTCGTCGCCAACGGCTCTTCGGGGTTCGTCCAAGGCGGACATTCAGGGAAGCCGCCACGCGGTTCTTGAGGGAGTACATGCACAAGCGCAGCATCAGCCGGGATGCTCAGGCACTCAAACTGCTTGACCCGTTCATCGGCGATCTTCACTTGCAGCAAGTGCACTCGGGAACGCTGACGCGGTACGTCGAAGTTCGGTCAAGGAAGGTGAAACCCGGCACGATCCGGCGCGACCTTGCCGTCGTGCGGCGAATTCTGAATCTGGCGGCGCGCAGCTGGCGCGACGAGCAGGGCTTGAGCTGGCTCGAGACGGCGCCGTTGATTCAGATGCCGCCGGACGACAACCCCCGCCAGCCCTGGCCGCTGAGCTGGCCGGAGCAGGATCGCATGCTTGCGGAGTTGCCGCGACACCTGGCCGACATGGCGCTTTTCAAGGTGAACACGGGCACGCGGGAACGCGAAGTCTGTGATCTGAAGTGGGATTGGGAGCACGAGCTACCGGAACTGAAGACCAGTGTCTTCGTGGTGCCCGGCGCCATCGTGAAGAACAGACAGGACCGACTGATTGTTCTCAACGAGGTCGCCCGGCGAGTCGTCGACAGCCGTCGAGGCAGCCACGACACGCACGTCTTCACCTACAGGCGTAAGCCGGTGTCGCGCATCCTCAACACCGCCTGGAAACGCGCCCGTGTCGCAGCCGGGCTGCCGACCTTGCGTGTGCATGATTTGAAGCACACGTTCGGCCGGCGACTGCGTGCGGCCGGCGTGAGCTTCGAGGACCGACAGGACCTTCTGGGCCACAAGAGCGGGCGCATCACCACCCATTACAGCGCGGCGGAGATCAGCAATCTGATCGACGCGGCCAACAAGGTGCTGTTGTCCCGCAAAACTCCCGCACTCACGGTGCTCAACGTTGCGAGGGCAGGAGTAAGTACTTGAGGGATATGGTGGCTATGGGTGGACTCGAACCACCGACCTCAGCATTATGAGTGCCGCGCTCTAACCAGCTGAGCTACATAGCCATTTTGGCCCGACAGCCTCTACGCCCGAGAGCGCCGGGGCAGAGATTGTCGGCGCTGCCCGCAGTCGTGTCAACCCGGGACGGCCGTCCGCTCAGCGCCCCAACCTCAGTCGCACAGGGTGCTGACCCCGCTGGGCCCGGGCGGCGCGAAAAAGAGGGCCCGGAGAAGCCCCAGATCCAGAGCGTTCACGACCCCGTCGACGTTGAGATCGTACAGGGCGTCGCCGGAGAAGAACGCCTGCTTGAACAACCCGAGGTCGAGGGCGTTGACCAGGCAGTCGTTGTTGAAATCGGCGTCGCAGGCGTTGCCGATATCGTCGCCGTCCGCATCGACCTGCCCCGCGTTGGCAACCGTCGTGCAGTTGTCCACGGCGTCATCGATGCCGTCCGCGTCCATGTCGAGGACGACGACGTCGTCGTTGGTCCTGGGCAGCAACTTGAAGTCGCCGAACTGGTACGTGAGGATGCCGCTGATGGACTCGAACTCGTCGCCGGCGGACACCACGATCGGCGGGACGTTCATCGTGCCGTTGTTGGTCGCCCACACCAGGTCGTTGATCCACGAGACGTTCAGCGAAGAGACGATGTTGCTGGTGACGCGGCCGGTGAGGATTCGGCAGCCTTCCGCCGGCGCGGCCGCGTCGGCGCCGACGCGCCACTCACCGAAGTTGTTGTTCGCATCCGGATTCGGGTCGACCACGGTCACCACGCCGCCCGGCC
>JAAUYH010152252.1_pt1 | contig 10236 bp, 10 predicted proteins | sample 7278061 | NCBI WGS metagenome assembly JAAUYH01 (sample SAMN14350203, study PRJNA611818) | marine sediment metagenome | isolation source: surface marine sediment (0.6m) | place: French Polynesia: Moorea | collected 2018-08 | reverse complement strand
CTATTAGTTCATCTCTTTTATTTTGTGTTTTGGGCATTTCCTTATCCTTTTTTTGTCAATTCTTTATTTTCTTTCCTTTTGTCTTTTACACACTTAAATTTACTGACTCCGTAATCACCGTATTTCCCTCTACAGTAGTTAGAGATAAGAGAACGGGGAACAATTTTGAATCCTTCTAAGGCTTCTATAATCCATTCCAATCTGTTCTTTTGTTCATAGTCATCAACTGGATCAAGATCCTTTAAAGCTTCGTTAGCAGAATTTATCATCTCATCATAAAGTGCAACCCAGCTATCAAAAAAATGTTTAGGCAGAATAACTGCATTATCAGGGAAAGGTATTTCGGTTAATCTTGAGCGTCCTGGTTCCTTTCGTTTGCCATTTGAATGGTCCCAAATCACATTTTCAATATATTGAATATTAGATGAAAAGTATTCAAAATCCACTTTTTCTCCAGCAATGACTCTATCTAAGATACTCTTTTGTTGTTTCAAATACTTTGTCAAGTCAGCAACAAGGATTTTGAAATTCTCTGACACTTCTTCCTTCTCTGTTCTTCTAGCTAAACTCACGACTTGACTTCAGTTACTTGAGGTTGGGCTACCGTATCTTCTAGACTTTGAAGAGATGCTAATGTAGCTCTTGTGAAGCTTCCCATAACCCTTTAGTTACCTCATAAATTAAGCCATACAAAGCCATATTTGTATCATGTTGAATGGTGTGAATTAGCTTTTGAATCTCAATGACTGAAGATTCTGCGGGATGCGTAAAATATGGAAAGCCTCTAGCGGTTTCTATTAAATGTGGATTCTGAGCAGCAGTCAAAGCAGAGTTCCAAATAATTCGGCTATTTTTTTGAATATCCTCTGTAGATGGATTGAAGATATTATCAGATATAGACTTATGTAAGTAAGAATAAAAACCAGCTAATTTATCAACATAAAAAATAGTTTTATCTTTAACTGTTTCAAGCGACTCTATTTGTGATTCTAAGGTAATCGAACTCCCTGGAAAAGCATTTGTGATTTCTTGCTTTTGAGAGTCAGGTAACTCAGTAGCTTTCTTCAAATCTTCTATCAAAAGAGAATAATAAGGATATTTATACTGTGGATGACCCATTATTCTTTGGCTTAAACGTAAAGATATTTGACTCATAAGTTTTCACAGAATTAAAGGATCCAAATTTGAAGTGAGGATCTTAGCAATACATTTATTTGAAGAGATGAAAATTTAAGTTACTCTTCAACATCATGGAAAACCAGAATTCAATTAAACTTTAATAAAATGACTGCTAATAGATAAAATTTACAATCAATGAGAATTGTTTAAATGATTCGCTAATTACAAATCAATGCACCATAACTCAAAGAGTATTTTTTGGTTTAGAAGAGATCTTCGGTTGGATGATAATCATGGACTTTATACAGCATTAAAAGAAAGCAAAAAGGTGTATTGTGTTTTTGTTTTCGACTCAAACATTCTTTCAAGGCTCAAAGACAAAGATGACAAAAGAGTTAATTTCATATGGGAATCAGTTCTTGAATTAAAAACTGAACTTCGTAAGTTCAATCATGATCTCTTCGTTCTTTTCGGAGATCCACAGAAAGTCATTCCAAAAATATCTGAGATTTTTGAGGTTGATAGCGTTTATACCAATAGAGATTATGAGTCATACTCGTTGAGTAGAGATGAAATTGTTCATGCCAGATTGAGCGAGCAAAACCGGCACTTTATAACAACTAAAGATCATATTGTTCATGAATCTACCGAAGTAACAAAACCTGATGGCAGTCCTTACACGGTTTTCACTCCATATAAGAAGACTTGGTTAAAAGTTTTAGATAAAAATATTTCTATCGCGCTTAAGAAATTCAATTCCAAAGAGCTACTAATAGAAAGTCAAATACCTAACCTAGGAGAACTGGAAAATCTTTATTCATCGTTAAGAAATGCAAACATAAGATCTATAGAAAAAATTGACGATATTAACTTCGTTAAATCCTCTCTAATGGTCCATCCCGGTTCATTGGGAGCTAACAGTTGCTTAGAGTCTTTTCTAAAGAATAAAGTTTTAGAATATAAACAAAACCGCGACTTCCCATTCAAAAATAGTACTTCTAATTTATCGGTTCATCTTCGGTTTGGAACAATTAGTATTAGAGAATGTTTTAGAAGAGCCATTAAACTTCTAACCAATGAAACAAACCCCAATGTTCAGGAAGAAATTAATACCTGGATAAGCGAATTAATTTGGAGAGAGTTCTACTCAATGGTTTTACAGGCTTTCCCTCATGTTGAAGAGAAACCATTCAGATTAGAATATGAAAACTTAGTTTGGCGTGTTGACGATAAATTACTTAGCGCCTGGGAACACGGACTAACTGGGTATCCCATTGTTGATGCTGGAATGAGACAGTTGAGAACAACTGGTCAAATGCACAATAGATTGAGAATGATAACAGCATCTTTTTTGACAAAGGATTTATTAATTGATTGGAGAAAAGGAGAGGCTCATTTTGCAAGATATTTATTAGACTTTGAGTTGGCCTCTAACAATGGAGGCTGGCAATGGTCATCCTCCACCGGGACTGACGCTGCTCCATACTTTAGGATATTCAATCCTCAACTACAAGGAGAAAAGTTTGATCCGAACGCCGAATATATTAAACAATATGTTCCAGAATTAAGAATGCTTGATGCAAAAAAAATACACAAATTGGATTTTGAACTTGATGATTACCCAAGACCCATTGTTCGAAGAGAAGAAACCAAGAAAGCAGTTTTAGACTTATTCAACACTGTAAAAAGCAAAACAAATAGACCAAAGAAATAAAACTCTACTAGTAATTCATAACTTATTTAGAGTAATCAAAGTCTGAAATTGAAAACGTTTTTTTGATTAGCGCTAATACTGGAACCGCTAAGATTATGTTCATAAGAGGAATTAAAAAGAGATTGGCTAAACTAAAGCCGATTGAATTTCCATCTAATTCTAAAGATTGATGGCTTAGCAACATAAAAAGTAAATTTATAAGCTCAATCAAAAAACTGCATAAGCCAACTTGGATAATCCAAATGGCTTCTCTCTCTAAACTCAAAGCGGGTTTAATAAAAGCTGCAATTAACGGCACAATGCACCAATCAAATAGAAAGGTGGGCTTGTATAAAAAATTATGATAAATGATTGCCATTGATAAACCCACTGGAATACCGGCCTCCAGACCAAATGCCAGTGAGATTAAAGTAATAAAAGTCAAAGCTAAACTCGGAACAGCATCGTAAATTGATAGATGTGGAATGATTAATAATTGACAAATTACAATAATGAAACTCAATAAAGCAATTTTGAAAAGCCATAAAATTTGCTTACCATTTATTGAAATCATACGCTTAGGCTAATAATTGATTAACTTTTTGAATAACCTGGTTGACAGTAATTTCTTTTAGGCATTTTAGCTCATTTACTTTATCCAATTTACAAGTCCTTTTATGGCAAGGACTACAGTCTAAACCTAGATATAAATATTCTCCTCCCCAAGGACCTGTTCTTTTAGGTGAAGTTGAACCAAATAAACCTAGAGTTTTAATACCATAAGCTGAAGCAAGGTGCAGAATGCCGGAATCTCCACCTATTAAAAGAGATGCAAGAGGTAGAATACCCATTAAATCTTCAATTGATGTTCTACCCATTAAATTAATCAAGTTATTATTGTTTTTCAATTTAGGAAAGTGAATGAATTCTGCATTAGAGCCTAGTAAAATAACCTTATTCTTATTATCTTCTGTCAAAATCTCAATTAAAGATATCCAGTTTTCAAATGGCCAGTTTTTACTTTTCCATCTAGTTTCAGGGGCAAGTATAATGAACTTTTTTTGAGGGCCTAAAGCATTTGTTAAAATTTGAGGTGGAGTTAGAACTGGTAATTGGAATACAGTATTCTCTTTAGAGACCTCGTGGTTTGTTACTTTGAAAGCTTCAAGAATTTTCAAGTTTCTGTTAATTATATGAACTTCTGGGTTTAGAACATTTGTTGCTTGAATTTTGTTGGAATAAAATAAACCTGCCAGCTTTTCTCTCGAAGGTACAATGCCGATTGTTTTTTTTGCATTACAAAGCTTTGCGAATAAACCGCTTTTCATTAATCCTTGTAAATCGATTACATAGTCAAAGTCTTGTTTCCTAATCTGTTTTAGATTATGAGCCCAGCTTTTGAGAGTATTATCAAGTTCATAGATTTCATCAATCAACTGGTGATTCCTGAGTAGCTGAATAAATTTTGTAGAGACAACCCAACTGATTGATGAGCTTGGAAATAAGGACTTCAACGTTGTTAAAACGGGTAAAGAATGAATGATATCTCCAAACGAACTGAGTTTTATAATAAGAATCCTCATTAAAATTATTCAAAGACTGCTTATAACAAAGGGCTTTATGATTTTATATCCTTAATTTAGTAATTATTTTCAAATTCATCTTGATATAAATTGTATACTTAACTCAATATATTCAAACTGGCAGCTTAAAACCAACCGTTGCTAAAGTAAGTTAATTTTATTCTTTGGGAAAAAACAATGGACTCAACAACTACTGTTGATACTCAAAACAATCTTTCAGTCAAATTAAGTCAAGAATCTTTTTATCATTCAATCAACCTAGTCTCCAGGGCAGTTGCTAAGCATGGCATTCAGCCAGTACTCAATAATATTTACCTAAAAGCTACTAGTTCGGATAAGACTCTAACGATAGCGGCTACTGATTTAAGTCTTTCAATTGTTTCAAAAGTATTGTGTAGCGAAATATTAGAGGATGGAGAAATAACCATACCAGCACAAAAAATTCTTGAATTAACGGGGAAATTACCAAAACAAGAGCTTGATATTAAGTCTCTCGAAAATGGACTAATCAAAGTTTCTTGCGGAAGATCAAAGTTTGACATAAAGGGTTTATCTTCAGAACAATTTCCTAAAGATTTTTTGAGCCTTTCCACTGAAGAATCAAAGTGCTTTAAATTGCCAACAAAATTATTAGCTGAAGCAACTCGCTTGGTTAGTTTTGCCAGCGATAAGAGAGAAGTCAATAGTATTCTAAACGGCATTTGCTTAGAGATTAGTCAAAATGGAGTTGAGATTGCTGCTACAGATGGAAGCCGGTTAGCTTACTTCAAGGTTTCTGAAACTAAATTCGAAGAAGCCGTAAAAGTCATAATTCCGTTTCGTGCAATAACAGAACTTTCCAGGACAATTACTGGTATTGAAGAAGAGGAAATTGAGTGCTTTATACACAATTCATCTCAAATCGAGTTTAAGACATCGGATAAAAACCTTATTACCAGTCTAATTGACGGAAGTTATCCTAAATATCAACAGTTAATCCCACAAAACCATAACCAAAAAGCAGTTCTGAATAGAGCTACTTTCCTTGCTGCTTTAGATAGAGTGTCTGTACTAGCAAATGAGCGAACTAAGGTAATTAAGCTTTTATTTGAGGAAATTGGCATTCTCAATCTTTCGGCTAACACACCAGATCTTGGTGATGCGCAAGATCAAATGGATATTTCTGAATATAAAGGTCAGGATTTTTCTATTGCTTTCAACGTGAATTACATGTCTGAATGTTTGAAAAACTTAGATTGTGAAAATGTAGAGTTAACGATGTCAGAGCCATTGAATCCAATAATTCTCAGCCCAATATTTAGAGACCCGGATTCAGATGAACCATCAAGCAAAGCAGAATATGAATATCTGTATTTGTTAATGCCAGTGCAAATGAAAACAGGAAATTAATTTAGAGTTAACCAAAAATATTTCTAAATTTTAATTATCTGAGCGGATTAAGGCTAGAATTATCTTCCGGATTTTTAATGTAATTTTTGTTTTATGTCTGAAAAAAAAGCCACTCGCGTCGCTTATGGAGAAGCATTAGTTGAATTGGGTTCTAAGAACTCAGATATTGTAGTTCTAGATGCTGACTTAAGCGGATCTACAAATACAAAGAAATTTGCTCAAAAGTTTCCCGAAAGATTTTTTAACATGGGAATTGCAGAGCAAAATATGGTTTCTACTGCAGCTGGTTTAGCTTTAACCGGTAAAATACCCTTTGCTTCTAGTTTTGCTATGTTTGCGACTGGTCGTGCTTGGGAGCAAGTAAGAAACTCAGTTGCACATAACGACTTGAACGTGAAGATAGCTGCTACACACGCTGGTATTACTCTTGGAGAAGATGGTGCAAGTCACCAAATTATTGAAGACATAGCCATAATGAACGTCATTCCTAAAATGTCTGTTTTAGTTCCTGCTGATGCCGTCGAAGCCAAAGCAATGACAAAGGCTTTAGTCGAATATCAAGGTCCAGCCTATATTCGATTGGGAAGACCCAATGTTCCAATTATTTTTGATGAAAATGACTTTGAGTATGAACTTGGAAAAGCTCGTTTGGTTAAGGAAGGGCAGGATATCACCATAATTGCTTACGGTGTGATGCTTTCTAAAGCAATTGAGGCTGCTGAGAAATTGGAGACAGAGGGTGTTAAAGCTGAAGTCATCAATGTATCCACCATAAAACCCTTGGATGAAAGCACTATTTTACAAAGTGCAAAGAAAACGGGCAGTATTGTTGTAGCAGAAGAACATAATAGAGTTGGCGGTGTAAATTGCTTAATAGCTTCTTGTATTTCCAATAATTTAAATTCTTTTTGTCCAATGGAAGTTGTTGCAATTGAGGATAGATTTGGACAAAGCGGAAAAGTGGATGATTTATTGGAAGAATATGGTCTTACATCCGAAAACATTGTTGAAAAAGCAAAAAAATGTATTAAAAGAAAAGTTTCTTAGTTGGAATTTTGCCAATTCTTATAGAAATCTTAAGAAAAATGTTGATTTATTTTGATTGCATAGATTATTATTAAGTTAAGCACTTATAAAATTAAAATTATAAATATATGAGTTCTGTATCAGGAGGCAATATGCCAACGGGTGGAGCTCCTTCGTCAGGAATCCAAATGGGTTCTTTGGGAGGACAGATGCCCGAGGGTAGCGGAAGCTTCTATATGGGAGATGATGGTCAACAGCAAGAACAACAAGATGAGAAAAATCCAGAACTTGTTTTTGTTGATCAAGCTGAGGTTGATCAAAGGTCTCAAAATAGACAATATTTAGAGGGACTAATCACTGGTAAAGAGAGTTTTTGGGAGGATCCTTGGACACTTCAGCCAGAACTGAATATGAGATCTAGAGGAAGAAGAGATCTTGGGAAAGGAAGTTCTTCTGTAGATCGACGGCAATTTTTAGTGAATGCTTAGTTAATAAATAAGCTGGATAGAAACTTTCTTTTAAATTCCCCTTAAAAGAATTTAATTAATTTTATGAATCAAATTTCACGGATTAATCCAGCTTAATTTAGGGACTAATTGTTGGCTCTTAAGTAAACATTTTTTAATTTAATGTAATTTTGAGCTGAAGTCATAAAAAACTCAATTTCTTCAGATTTCAGCTCTCTTTTAACTTTCCCAGGAGAACCAGCAAATAGGGTTCCGCTCGGAACAACAGTATTGGGAGTAACTAGACAACCTGCCGCAACAAAAGAATTTTTTCCTACAACAGCGCCATCTAAGATAATTGCACCAATGCCGATAAGGCATAAATCATTAATCTTACAACCGTGAAGAGTAACTTTATGACCAACAGTTACATAATTCCCAATTGAAGTGGGATGTGTATCGGTTGTTACATGAACAATTGATCCATCCTGAATATTCGTTCCTTTCCCAATACGGATGTAATTTACATCTCCCCGAACTACTGTATTAAACCAAAGAGAAGATTCTTCCCCAATTACCACATCACCAATTAAATCTGAACTAGGAGCTACAAAAACCGAATTATCTAATAGTGGCTTGCTATTTTTATACGAATATATGGGCATTGAATAAATTTACTTTAACGGAGGAATTAATTACAGTAAGTTTTACTCGAAAACTTTGCCTGTTGCAAACTTGAAACTATACATCCGTACAAATCAATGTGGGGATTTCATCATAATCTGGGTTTAATAAAATTATTCTAAGTAATTTTGCTTTTATTTTTAATATGCAATCTTCCATCACACCATATGATTTATTAAGACCAATAGTTGAACATTGGTCAAAGAACCCGCATGCAATTCTAGGTATGCATAAAGAAGCGGATAATTTGGTTGTGAGAACTTATCAACCTCAGGCAAGTGAAGTCTGGATAAAAGAAGGAAAATCAAAGCAGAAACTTGAAAAAATTTCTGAACACGGCTTCTTTCAAATTAGTTATGAAAATAGAGACTTTTTTGAATATAAATTAGAAGTTCATGAAAACAACGAAGTATTAGAAAAATTTGATCCGTACTCTTTTCTTCCGAGTATTGATTCACAAGAACTTTATTACTTTAATGAAGGAACAGAAACTTTTTTGTATGAAAAACTTGGTGCTCACTCTAAGGTAATTAATGATGTTGAAGGTGTATCTTTTACAGTTTGGGCTCCAGAAGCAGTTTCAGTATTTGTAATTGGTGAGTTTAATAATTGGCACAACTACTCACACCCCATGAGAATGCTTGGTAGTACTGGAGCTTGGGAAATTTTTATTCCAGAGGTTATGGCTGGTACTCATTATAAATTCCGTATAAAGACAAAATATGGAACTTATGTAGATAAAGCTGACCCTATGGCGTTTTATGCAGAACTGAGACCTGGGACAAGTTCGAGAGTATGGAACCGAGCAGATTATGAATGGGGAGATGAAGAGTGGATTCAAAAAAGATCAAAAACAAATTGGCATAAAAGCCCCATTTCAATCTATGAAATGCACCTTGGTTCTTGGAAAAGAAAAGCTCATTCTGATAAAGATGAAAATGCAGTTCTAACCTATATTGAGTATGCTGATCAATTGATCCCTTACCTCAAGGATATGGGTTACACTCACGTTGAGTTTATGCCTTTAACGGAGTTTCCTTTTGATGGTTCATGGGGCTATCAAGTATCTGGGTATTATGCACCAACCAGCCGTTTTGGAAATCCTAATGAATTAAAATATCTTATTGATAAGCTTCACCAGAATGATATTGGAGTTATTTTTGATTGGGTTCCAGCTCACTTCCCCAAAGATGCTTTTAGCTTAGCGAAGTTTGATGGTACAGCGGTGTATGAACACGAAGATCCACGCCAAGGGGAGCACGTTCATTGGGGGACTTTAATCTTTAATTATGGTAGAACCGAAGTTAAGAGTTTCCTAATTTCTAATGCGTACTATTGGATCAAGGAATTTCATGTAGATGGATTGAGAGTGGATGCTGTTTCCTCAATGATTCACTTGAATTATGGACGTGAAGAAACTGGTGATTGGGTTCCAAATAAATACGGTGGGGTTGAAAATCTTGAGGCGGTTAACTTTTTACGTGAGTTAAACCGTAAAATTCATGCGGATATTCCTGGAGTTATTATGATTGCAGAAGAAGCGACTGCTTGGCCCTGCGTTTCCAAACCACTTGAGTATCATGATAAAGCACTTGGCTTTGATTTTAAATGGAATATGGGGTGGATGCACGATACTCTCAAGTACATGAAGTTAGATCCATTGTATAGAAAACATCATCACAATCAAATCACCTTTTCAATGGCTTATTTCTACAATGAAAGTTTTGTTTTGCCTCTTTCACACGATGAAGTCGTACATATGAAAGGTTCAATACTCAACAAGATGAGCGGTGATTATTATCAAAAAATTGCCCAAGTGAAGCTGCTCTATTCTTATCAATATGCTCACCCGGGTAAGAAATTACTATTTATGGGAGCTGAACACGCTCAACAATCAGAATGGGCTTATAAAAATAGCTTAGATTGGTTTAGGTTAAACTATGATGAACCAAAATATGTGCAAAAACTTCTAAAAGACCTCAATAAAACTTACAAAGAGGAAAGTCCTTTTTGGGCAGAGGATCACGAAAAGCATGGTTTTCAGTGGATAGACTGTCATGATGGAGACAATAGTGTTTTAAGTTTCATCCGCAAAAATGGTGAAGAGCATATCATTTGCATCTTCAATTTCACTCCAGTTGCTAGACATAACTACAGAATTGGTTGCTTGTCGGATGGAGACTATACTGAGATTTTTAATAGTGATTCTGAATTTTATGGAGGAAGTAATATTGGTAACAGTGAAACTTTAACGGGCCGATGGATAAGTCATAATTGTTTTGATTATTCTCTAGAT